>JACCDX010548073.1_pt1 | contig 14516 bp, 17 predicted proteins | sample 7449681 | NCBI WGS metagenome assembly JACCDX01 (sample SAMN15323450, study PRJNA562643) | freshwater metagenome | isolation source: river surface water | place: USA:Blue River Watershed | collected 2017-08-18
CCAAAACACCAAGTGACATCATCAGAAGACATAAACCAAGCACTGAATTAGAGAGTTCGAGCTTGCTCTTTAAATCAGGGATGCGAGCAACAAAGTTTCCAGCACTTAAGCCCAAGCAGAGAAATGAAAGGGTGACGCCCAAATGTGCGCGCTTGATTTCCGCTTCAGTGATAGTCATTGCTTTTCGCTTTCTAACGGATTGGTTTGCGATAAACCTTATGTGAAACTGCTTGTGCCAACGGCTTGATCATCATTGAATCTACATTGAAGTGATCTGGCAACATAACAACCCAACGAATAGCTTCAGCAACATCATCAGCGATGAGAGGCTTTTCGATACCTTCATAAATCTTTGCCGCTGCATCGGTATTGCCCTTGTAGCGAATCTTGGCAAACTCTTCGGTCTTCACAATTCCAGGAGCAATCTCGGTAATGCGAATTGGTTCACCATTGAGTTCTAGCCGCAAAGTATCGACAAGGGAAGCTTCGCCAAATTTCGCAGCCGCATAACTTCCACCATTTTCATAGGTGCGATGTGCTGCAGTAGATGTAATGAGAACAATGTGACCCTTGCGGTGTTCGCGAAAGAGTGGAGTAATGGCTTTAACCATACGGACTGCGCCTACAACGTTGATATCAAACGTCTTCTGCCAGAGAGCGGGATCAGAATCCATCACTGAGTCAGCATCGAATGCTCCGCCCGCGCTGTGAACCAATACAGAAACTGGTGCATTTCCTAAATGAGTGACAAGTGCATCCACACTGGCTTGATCTGTGACATCAAGTTCAACAGCCTCAATATGTGGTGACTCTGCTGCAAGGGCGGTTAACTTATCGACTCGTCTTGCCGCTGCGATAACGTGATAACCATTTGCAGCCAACGCTCTTGCCGTTGCTGCACCGATTCCGCTGCTTGCTCCAGTAATAACTGCATATTCGCGTGATGTCATTGGGAAAGGGTATATGCGAGGGCTAGGATTGGTATATGGCTAATCAAATTGAAACAATCATTAATGTCCAACTAGAAAATCGCGATAAGAAGACTGTTTTCTGGCGAGGCATCTTGGTCGCCCCAATGATTGCTTTCGTGGCCGCATTTACTCCCATGGCCGAAAACGGCTGGGCAACGGGAATGATTGTCATACCAGCCGGTTTAGCTATCCTTTTTCGTGGTCTCTATCCAAGTTATGTACTCTCCTTTAATCATGCTCTCATTGAGTTAGAAACACGAGTTTTTGCTTATCTATTCCTGCTCACCGATGAATATCCATCAATCGAACGCAATCCAAATGTTGCAGTACTTCTTCCCGATGTTGATGGTGGGCGCAAACTCAATCGCGGACTTCCACTCATTAAATGGTTCCTAGCAATTCCATTAGTGGTCGTTGGCCTAATTTATGTTGCAATTTCTCTACCCGTATCAGTAATCGCCTGGGTCATTACATGGTCAACCGGAAGATATCCGGAATGGGCTCTCAAAATAGTCCTCGGAACAATTAAGTTCTGGAATCGCTTGTACGGCTATGCACTCATTCTCGTTACCGACGAATATCCATCATTTAAACTCTAAATGACTCTCTCAATTCGACCAATCACGCAAGGCGATAAAGAGCGCTGGCTTGTTCTCTGGCAGGGATATCTCGATTTCTACAAAACTGCCGTCCCAGCTGAACAAACAGAACGCACCTGGACTCGCATCATGGATCCCGATTTCAATATGAAGTGTGCCGTTGCTGAACGTGATGGCAAGGTTGTTGGTTTTACTACCTATAATCTTCAAAACTCAACATGGTCCCCTAACGGACATTGTTACCTAGAAGATCTATTTGTAGATCCTGAAGTTCGCGGAACAGGTGCGGGCAGGGCTCTCATCGATTACGTAAAAGCCTTTGCTCTGGAAATGAAATGTTCGCGCCTATATTGGAATACAGATGCAGATAACGAAGTGGCGCGAGGCCTCTATGACACGTATGTACTTGAATCAGGAAAGCGCCAGTACCGAGTTCAGCTCTAAGGCTTAATATCCTGCAGTTTTGCGAATCATTCGTTGGTAATACATACCTGGTTTGCGCGTACTTTCTTGTTTCTCGCCCATCATCACAAAACCTAATTTTTCATAAGCCTTAATCGCAGATTCGTTATCGACCCAGACGCCAAGTCCCTGAATTAGCCAGTTTTTCTCAGATGCATCTTTATCTAGGTGCTCGAAGAGGGCGCGTAGAGCACCAATTTTTCTAAATTCTGAATTCACCCAACAACTACCGACCCAGCATGTTGCTCCGAAATCCCCCTTAAGGTTTTCGACCGTCATCATGCCGATATCGACACCATTCATCACTGCGACAAGGGCGATGTATTGCCGCGCCTTTGATCGCCATTCACTTTCGGTAAATGCCTTTTCAGATTCAAGGTTTCCACCAAATGCATGGCCATCGTTTTCGAGTGCAGCAAGACGGATATCTCTGTAACGAGCCCACTGATCTTCGTGTAACTCTTCAACAGTAAGAGTTGAATGCATAACCCGAACTACTTCTTAAATAGCTTCTTAGGGTTGAGCTTCGAACCTTGAGCCTTCACTTGTTCAAGAGTTCTTTGCGCCCATGCAAATTCGAGTCCAAGTACAAAGAGCCCGAGAATGATGAGAGGCAAAGTAAATGGACCTGGAAGCACGACAAGAAGGGAGCCGACAATAATCAGAGTTGATCCAACGACCAACACAATTGTCTTACGGACTGGACCTGGAAGAGCTTTCCACGCCTTAGCTATCTTGGCCTTCATCGTCCTTGCTTCCTGTTACACGACCGGCATGTGCCTTTGCAGTCGGATCAGACTTTGTCTTGATCAAACTTGCAACTGTCGAGATAACAAGAATAGTACCAATTACAGCTAAGCCAATAGGTGTAGATATCTTTGGGATAGAAGTGAATTCTTCGTGAAGATAAGTCATGATCAACTTAACCCCGATGAACATCAGAATTATCGAAAGGCCCAAAGAGAGATAAATCAGGCGATCTAGCAAGCCTTTAACGAGGAAGTAGAGAGCTCGTAGCCCCAGGAGCGCAAAAGCGTTAGCTGAGAAGACCAAGAAGGTCTCAGAGGTCACGCCGAATGTTGCAGGAATTGAGTCCAAAGCGAAGAGCAAATCTGTCGATGCAATAGCAATCATCACCAAGAACATCGGTGTTGCAATGCGCTTTCCGTTCTCGCGAATAAAGAGCTTGGTTCCGTGGAATTCATCCACCATGGTGATGCGCTTACGAATGCGCTTCACGATTGCGTTATCGCCTGGTTCAGGATCTTCATCCCAGTGCTTAAAGAGGCCAACACCGGTCCAGATCAAGATTGCACCGAAGATAACAAATGTGAATGCAAATGCTTGAAGTGCAGCAGCGCCGACGGCGATAAAGATGGCCCTGAGTACAAGTGCCAAAATGACGCCGATAAGAAGTACGCGCTGGTGGTAAGCGCTCGGCACGGCGAACTGTGCGAGGATGATTACAAAGACAAAGAGGTTGTCGACGGAGAGAGATTTCTCAACGAGATATGCCGCAAAGAACTCTGTTCCCATCTGGCTTCCATATTGTTGCCAGACCCAGATGCCGAAACCAATTGCAATTCCGATATAGAAAATTGACCAGCCTGCAGCTTCTTTAAACTTTACTTCGTGGGGCTTTGCACTGACGGTCAATAGATCAACGATGACGAGCAGAAGGATTGCTCCGACCGTGACTGACCAAACGAGTAGTGATACATCCATGATTTATTCTCCTTGACGCGCGTAAGTAGTAACGTGGTCAAGGTCTTCCTAACCGCACTGCGGCCAGCGCCCCGGGTTTTTACACCGTATTGACGAGGTGGCTGTATCTAGGTACTCCCCTTAATTACCAGAATTCTAGATGTGACTTTCGGGTACAGCAACTTCTCCCCTAGTATCGCAGTCTGGCTTCGAGGAGGAATAAATGAGCACTGTCGTTAACCACTGGATCAATGGCGCTGAATTCGTCAGTACTTCAGGAAGAACTTCACCGGTATACGACCCCGCTCTCGGAACCGAAACAAAGCGCGTCGCACTCGCAAACCAGACTGAAATTGATGCTGCAATTAAGGCGGCCAAGGATGCATTTCCGGCCTGGAGCAATGAATCGCTAGCCAAGCGCCAGCAGATCATCTTCGCTTTTCGCGAACTTCTAAACTCACGTAAGGGTGAACTCGCAGAAATCATCACAAGCGAGCATGGAAAAGTCCTCTCAGATGCACTCGGTGAAATTACTCGTGGCCAAGAAGTTGTTGAATTTGCAACAGGAATCCCTCATCTACTTAAAGGCTTCTACACAGAGAACGCCTCAACTGGTGTCGATGTCTACTCAACACGTCAGCCACTTGGCGTTGTCGGAATCATCAGCCCATTTAACTTCCCAGCCATGGTTCCAATGTGGTTCTTCCCAATTGCAATTGCAGCAGGAAATACCGTAGTCATTAAGCCATCTGAAAAAGATCCAAGTGCATCAATGTGGATTGCCAAGCTGTGGAAAGAAGCTGGACTCCCTGATGGCGTATTTAACGTTCTCAACGGCGACAAAGAATCTGTAGACGGACTTCTCAATAGCCCAGATGTAGAGTCAATCTCATTCGTTGGTTCAACTCCGATTGCACAATATATTTATGAAAACGCATCACGCTCAGGCAAGCGCGTCCAGGCACTCGGTGGCGCAAAGAACCACATGCTCGTGCTTCCGGATGCAGATCTTGAACTCGTTGCAGACTCTGCAATCAACGCAGGATTCGGTAGCGCAGGCGAACGTTGCATGGCTATCTCTGTTGTCGTTGCCGTCGAACCAGTTGCAGATAAGTTAATTCCAAAGATTGTCGAACGTATGGGCAAGCTTCGCACTGGTGACGGCCGCCGTGGCTGCGATATGGGCCCACTCGTTACTCGCGAACACCGCGACAAAGTGGCTTCATATATCGATATCGCTGAAAAGGATGGCGCAACAGTTGTTGTTGACGGCCGTAACCCACAAGTTGATGGCGATGCAAACGGTTTCTGGCTAGCGCCAACACTGGTGGACAAGGTTCCTACAACTTCAAAGGTTTACACCGAAGAAATCTTCGGACCAGTACTTTCCATCGTTCGCGTAAAGAGCTACGACGAAGGTGTTGCACTTATTAATAGCGGTGCATTTGGAAACGGAACAGCAATCTTTACCAACGATGGTGGTGCAGCTCGTCGCTTCCAGAATGAAATTCAAGTAGGTATGGTCGGAATTAACGTTCCAATCCCAGTACCTGTTGCTTACTACTCCTTCGGTGGATGGAAGCAATCACTCTTCGGTGATACCAAGGCACACGGAGTTGAAGGAGTCCACTTCTTCACCCGTGGAAAGGCAATTACTTCACGTTGGCTTGATCCAAGCCACGGCGGAATTAACCTCGGTTTCCCACAGAATTAATCGCTTCCATGTCATCTGCTGACAAGTGGTATTTCAAGAGAGCTGAGTTAACTCAGGGTGCTTGGGATGTCCATGTCGATCCGCACAACCCACCTGTTGCAGGTTGGAAATACACAGGCCTCCGTGTTGGAACGCTCTCGCAAGGAACAGCTCTTTCACTACCGAGCGATTCCAACGAACGCATCATCTTTGCTCTAGAAGGCGAAGAGTTATTGGTTGAGTACCAACACAATGGAGAAAGCGCTAGCCAAGTTCTACGTGGCAGAGAATCTGTATTCCACGGACCATCTGATTTCATCTACCTTCCTATCAATACTTCAGTATCAATCACTGGCGCAGGACGCATCGCAGTAGGTGAAACTCCAGCAACGGTTGCTAAAGCTGTGCAGTTCACACCTAAGGAAAAGGTTTCAGTAACGCTTCGAGGAGCAGGGCGCGAAACTCGACAAGTGCATAACTTAGGAATGCCTGACACGCTCGATGCCGATCGCATGATCGTCTGCGAAGTTATCGTACCCGCGGGCAATTGGTCAGGTTCGCCTTCACATAAGCATGATGCATATATTGCTGGTAAAGAATCTAACCTTGAAGAGATTTATTACTTTGAAAGCGCAGTAACTCGTGGGGCAACAACACCAACAACTTCTTCACCTTTCGGCTATTTCCGCGGAACTACTGCAGATGCTCGCCCTTATGACGTCAATGAAGAAATCCACTCAGGCGATGTTGCTCTCGTTCCTTACGGATGGCACGGACCCGCTGCAGCAGGCCCTGGTTATGACCTTTACTTCTTTAATGTGATGGCAGGACCAGATCCAGAACGTGCATGGAATGCAACGGATCATCCCGACCAAGCTTGGATTCGAGAGACTTGGCAATCACAGCAAACAGACCCAAGATTGCCCTACGGAGCTTAGGAAGGAATTGATATGGCCACTCGCAGAATGACAGTTAGCCAAGCGATTGTTGAATTCCTTTCACACCAGTACACAGTCGATGGCGACCATCGCGAACGCACAATTCAAGGCGTCTTCGGAATCTTTGGCCACGGAAATGTTGCCGGTATCGGTCAGGCACTCAAACAACTCTCCGTTGAAGATCCTTCACTCATGCCATATTTTCAAGCGCGCAATGAACAAGCGATGGTTCATGAATCAACTGCATTTGCTCGCATGAAGCGTCGCCGTGCAACCTTTGCATGCACGGCATCTGTTGGACCTGGCGCCACAAATATGCTGACAGGTGCTGCAGTTGCTACAACTAATCGCTTACCTGTACTTCTTCTTCCTTCAGATACCTTTGCAAATCGTTCATCAGATCCAGTTCTTCAGCAGCTCGAGATGCCACATGATGCAACGCTGTCTGTAAACGATGCTTTTAAGCCACTCTCTCGTTTCTTTGATCGAGTACAGCGACCAGAACAAGTTTTCTCAGCTCTTTTGAGTGCAATGCGCGTTCTGACTGATCCATCTGAAACGGGCGCAGTCACCATCGCACTTCCTGAAGATGTGCAGGCTGAAGTTATTGATGTGCCTGAAGAATTTCTTGTAGATCGCGAATGGCATATCCGTCGCCCACGTGCAGAAGCTGCGCTTCTCGCAGATGTCGCTCGCATTATTGCTAAGGCAAAGAACCCATTAATCGTTGCAGGTGGCGGAGTTATTTACTCTGACGCCCACGATGCGCTGCAAAAATTTGTTGAACAGACCAAGATCCCTGTCGGAACATCACAAGCAGGTGTTGGTTCGCTTAATTGGGATCACCCACAACTTCTCGGTTCTGTGGGTGCAACGGGCACAACTGCTGCCAATAGAGCAGCACACGACGCAGATGTTGTTATCGGTATAGGAACTCGTTACAGCGACTTCACCACATCGAGTCGAACAGCTTTCCAGAACCCAGACGTTCGCTTTATCAATATCAATATTGCCTCTTTCGACGCTTATAAACATGGAAGTGCGCTACCGGTAGTAGCGGATGCGCGCGAGACTCTGACCGAACTCACCTCTCTTTTGAATGGGTTTAACACATCTTCCGAATATCAGAAGAAATATGCCACCGATAAAGCTGAGTGGGATTCCGTTGTCGATGCAGCTTTTGTAGATCAGAAGCTCGCACTTCCAAGCCAAACCGAAATCATTCATGCGGTGCAATCGGCATCAGATGCCACCGATACCGTTATTTGTGCAGCAGGTTCCTTGCCAGGAGATCTCCACAAACTATGGCGCGTGCGTTCACCGCTTGGGTATCACGTTGAATACGCCTTCTCTTGTATGGGATATGAAATTGCGGCAGGTCTTGGCGCTGCTCGCGCAGGAGCCACACCAATCGTGATGGTGGGCGATGGTTCTTATCTGATGATGCATACAGAAATCGTCTCGGCAGTTGCTGAAGGACTGAAGGTAATCATCGTTCTTATTCAGAACCACGGCTTTGCTTCAATTGGCCATCTCTCTGAAGATATTGGCTCACAACGTTTTGGTACTCAATATCGCTTCAAAGACCAAGCGGGCAATAACTTTGAGAACGGCGAGAAACTACCCGTAGATCTTGCAGCGAATGCGGCGAGCCTTGGTATTAACGTTATTGACATCAAGCAGACAGCTAATGCAATTGCAGATCTGCACGAGGCAGTAAAGACTGCAAAGAAATCAGCAGCATCAACTCTTATTCACATCAATAGCGATCCGTTGCTTTATTCACCTGGCGGAGAAGGTTGGTGGGATGTCCCTATTGCTCCCGTTTCAAACCTCAAGAGCACACAAGATGCTTATGCTCAGTACAAGACAGAAATTCAGGCGCAACGTCCGTTGCTTGGTAACGGCATAGAAGATAAGAAATAGGAGCACATCCATGACACAGCAAATCCGCGTAGGCACAGCACCTGATTCATGGGGCGTCTGGTTCCCAAGTGAACCGCACCAGGTTCCATGGGATCGCTTCCTCGATGAAGTTGTTGAGGCGGGTTATCACTGGATTGAGCTTGGACCTTACGGATATCTTCCAACAGATCCCAAGCAACTTGAAGATGAACTTGGTAAGCGCAATCTCAAGATGACTGCTGGAACTGTCTTTACCGGTTTCCACAAAGAAGATGAGAGCCAATGGCAACGCGCATGGGATCAAGCCCTCGCAGTAGCAAACTTGGTCTCAAAGTTAGGTGTTGAACATCTTGTTGTAATTCCAGATCTATGGCGCGATGACAAGACCGGCCAAGCACGCGAATCTCGCACGCTCTCTAACGAACAGTGGAAGCGTCTTGCGGCCGGACATAACAAGCTCGGAAAAGCACTCCTTGAAGAATTCGGTATTCATCAGCAATTCCACTCACATGCAGATAGCCACATCGGTACCTATCAAGAAGTTGAGCGCTATCTACAAGAGACGGATCCGCTTTACTCAAATCTCTGCCTCGACACAGGTCACTTCGCTTATTACCTAGGCGATAACCTCAAGATGATGAACGCCTATCCAGAGCGCATCGGTTACTTGCACCTTAAGCAAGTTCACCCTGACATCTTGGCTGAGACTTTGAAGAATGATGTTCCTTTCGGAGATGCAGTAGCTAAGGGAGTTATGACAGAACCTGGCTTTGAAGGTGTTCCAAAGTTCGCACCGATCATCGAGCGCGCACTTGAAATCAATCCAGAAATCTTCGCCATCATTGAGCAAGATATGTATGGCTGCCCGGTTGATATGCCATTCCCAATTGCACAGCGCACCCGCGAACACATCCTTGCTGCAACACGTGCTGCACGAGTGAAGTAATTGAGATGAGCAAATCACCATTTCTTTATATGAAGGAGAACTCCAAAACTGTTCTCTGGAATGACTCGGCGGATCCGAAAGAGCTTACCGATGCACTTAATTGGGGAATCGTTGGTGCAACCTGCAATCCAGTAATTGCGCTGACTGCAATTAAGGCAGATGCGCCACATTGGGTTGAGCGCATAAAGGCGTACGCAAAGGCGAATCCAATTGCCACCGAAGATGAAATCGGCTGGGCGATGGTGAAGGAACTTTCAGTGAACGCTGCAAAGTTATTCGAGGGTGAATTCGATAAGTACAACGGACGCAATGGTCGACTCTCTATTCAGACAGATCCACGTTTATATCGCAATGCAAAGGCACTGACCGAGCAAGCTGTTGAATTCTCGAAGCTTGCCAAGAACATCATCGTGAAGATTCCTGTAACAAGTGAAGCTATCTCCGCATTTGAAGAAGCGACTTACCAAGGTGTCAGCCTCAACGCGACAGTTTCATTTTCTGTGGCACAGACAATCGCAGTTGCTGAAGCTATTGAGCGCGGATTAAAGCGTCGCGAAGCTGAAGGTCTTGATATCTCGCAGATGGGGCCTGTCTGCACCATCATGGTGGGTCGCGTAGATGACTGGGTAAAGGTTGGCGCTGAAAAGATGGGCGCCAAGGTTGATCCTGAGATTCTTGAATGGGCAGGCGTTGCTGTCTTTAGGCATGCACACAAGATTTACACCGAGCGCGGTTATCGCACTCGTTTGTTATCTGCAGCTTTCCGCAATCACATGCACTGGTCTGAAATTCTCGGTGGAGATTCTGTTATCTCTCCCCCATATGCGTGGCAAGTAAAGATCAACGAGATGGGCATTACTCCAAATCTCAATAGCGTCAATGAACCAGTACCTGACCGCATTCTTAGCCCGCTCTTGGAGAACTTCCCAGAGTTTAGAAAGATGTATGACGTTGATGGTCTCAAGGTTGAGGAGTTCACCAATTTTGGCGCAACTCTTCGCACCCTACGAGGATTCTTGCAATCAGTAAACGATCTCGAATCCTTTGTTCGTGACGTAACCGTTCCTAACCCAGATAAGTAAGGTGAAGCCATGACCACACTTCCAAAGCCACATGTATTTACCGCCGCTGATTCAAGGCCACTTCGCTGGGGAATCTTCGGTGCAGGGTGGATTTCAGATGCGATGGTGAAGACTGCGCAACTTAATTCAACGCAGCAATTTGTAGCAGTTGCATCTCGCACACCGGGTAAAGCTGAGGCATTTGCGCAGAAGTGGAACCTTGATTCGTTCCATAACTCTTATGAAGAGTTAGCTACTCGCGAAGATATCGATGCTATCTATATCGGTACCTTGCCATCTGATCGTTTAGAAGTTGCACTCGTTGCCATCAATGCAGGCAAGCATGTTCTGATCGAAAAACCGATCACGATGGATTACGCGGAAGCTGAACAGATTTATGCGGCTGCCAAGAACAAAAAGGTTCTTGCGATGGAAGCTATGTGGACTCGCTTCTTGCCGCAGATGGATATCGCGCGCCAACTGGTTGCTGATGGCGCTCTCGGAGATGTTGAGCTTGTTGTCTCAAACTTCTGCCAGAACAATCTAGAGGTAAAGCGTCTCTTCACACTGGGCGGCGGAAACCCCATCATCGATATGGGTATCTATCCAGCAGCTCTTTCACAGCAGTTCTTAGGAAATCCAACCGAGATTCATGCCTTTGGAAAGTTGCACCCCAACGATATTGATGAAGAGACCCATGCATTCATGCGCTTTGCCAATGGATCACGTTCTAACTTCGTGCTTTCAGCTCGTACAACGTTGCCACATTGGGCTGGTGTATCGGGCTCAAAGGGTGCAATCACCTTCGGAACACCTTGGTTCACTCCTTCATCGATTACCTTCCACGAGCAAACATTTAACGGGGCGCAGACCACGTGGGTGGATGAGCTCGGAATTCCTGAGCACCTTGGACTTATCTATCAGGTACATGCCTTTGCTCAATATGTAGAGCAAGGTCTTCTCGAAGGACCTCTCTACACCCACCACGATTCACTTTCGAATATTAAAACCGTCCTTGAGATTGGCAATCTCATTGGGACTCGCTACAAGTAACTTCACCAACTACTCATCAAGGAATAGGCTCACGCAATGACTCAGAAAATCAGAATCGCAATTATTGGCGCAGGTCGTATCGGTTATGTCCATGCCGGAAGCGTCAATGACACCCCCGAGCTCGAGCTTGTCTATGTTGTAGATCCATTCGAAGAAAATGCGAAGAAAGTTACTGCAGCCTTTGGTGGCAAAGTTTCAAGCGATCCTTCAGCGGTCATTGCTTCAGGCGAAATCGATGCCGTAATCATCGGCTCACCAACTGCAACACACATTCCGCTATTGCGTGAATGTATTGCCAACGGTGTTCATGCTCTATGCGAGAAGCCACTCGACCTTGATATCAATAACGTCGAAGCTTTCCGCGCAGAAGCAAATGCGGCAAAGATCAACATCACTCTTGGTTTTAACCGCCGACAAGATCCTCAGTACTTAGCCCTTAAGGCAAAGGTCGTCGATGGAACTATTGGAGCTATCGAGCAGGTCATCCTTACAAGTCGCGATCCAGGACCAGCTCCACAGGCTTACATCGCCGTCTCTGGTGGAATCTTCCGCGATATGACTATCCACGACTTCGATATGGCGCGTAACTTCGTTCCAAATATTGTTGAAGTAACCGCATTCGGTGCAAATAGCTTCTGTGATTACATCAAGGAAGAAGGCGACTTCGACAACGTAAGCGTTGTCATGAAGGGTGCAAATAACGAGCTTGTCACAATCGTTAACTCACGCCATGCAGCCTTTGGTTATGACCAGCGCGCAGAAATCTTCGGAGATAAGGGAATGCTTCAGATCAGCAACCTCTCTGATTCAACCGTAAAGTCATTCACTAAGGATTCAACTTCCGCAGGTGAGCCATTTATGGACTTCTTCCTCGAGCGTTACGCAGATTCATACCGCAATGAACTCAAGCTCTTCGTTGAAGGAATTAAGACCGGCAAAGTCCTTGGCTCCACCTTTGACGATGGCCGCGCAGCGTTGATTCTTGCTGATGCTGCTCACGAATCTGCTCGTACAGGTAAATCGGTCAAAGTTAATGTCAATTAAGTAGATGGCAGCAGCGTTAAGTAAGACTCAAAGAAGTGGATTGCTCTTCGCCTTTCTTGGAATCTTTGCTTTCTCGCTCTCGCTGCCATTTACTAAATTAGCGCTGAAGAGTTTTGATCCTTTCTTCACAGCATTTGCTCGTCCGGTGATTGCAGCAGGCTTAGCAATCCCACTGATGATTGCGCTCAAAGTTCCTAAGCTCCCCCGCAATCTATGGAGACCTACTGCATTTACGGCAGCTGGCGCAGTATTCGGATGGCCCATCTTGATTGCACTTGCTCTACAGCGAACCACTTCAGCGCACGTTTCAGTTATTGCAGCTGTCATGCCTCTGGTTACAGCAATAATCGCAGTTATTAAACATAAGAAGCATCCTGGACTTTCCTTCTGGGTGGCATCAACTCTCGGGACCGTGCTACTCGTTACCTTCTCCATCACTCGTGGAGGAACATCAAACTCAGATCTACTTACAGATCTCCTCATTATCGGTGCGGTAATTGCCTCCTCTTATTGCTATGTAGAAGGTGCTTCTCTTACTTCATATATGCCTGGTTGGCAGGTCATCTCATGGGTTGTCGTTATCAGCCTTCCGATTGCACTTCCAGCATCGGTATTCGTTTATATGCAGACTAATTCTGAGTACTCACTTCAAGGAGATGCCCTCTTTGGATTGTTAGCAATCGGATTCTCATCCATGTACTTAGGATTCTTTGCTTGGTACCGCGGGTTACGCGACTTCGGCGTTGCACATGGGTCTCAAGTGCAACAGCTACAGGCAATCATGACACTGGGCTGGTCTGCACTACTTCTTGGTGAAACGGTCACACTCACTATGGCGCTTTCAGCAATTGGAATTGTCGCCTGCGTCTTATGGGCTCTCTCTAACGTCAATAAGTAAACTTTTCCCATGAATCAGTATGAGGATGAGGCCAAAGAGCGCTGGGGCGATACCGAGGCATATGCTCAATCGCAATCTCGAACATCTAAGTACACCCATGAAGATTTTGCTGCTGCAAAGGTAGATCAAGAAGCTGCCACTGAGCTATTTGTCTACGCATTCGGCAATAGCTTGCCCACAACATCGGATAAAGCACAGGCCGCAGTCGTTGCCCATCGCGCTGCTATCTCAAAGTGGTTCTACGAATGCTCGGTTGAAATGCAGAAAAATTTGGCCCTGATGTATGTGCAGGATCCACGCTTTAAGAAGTATTACGACGGCCGCGTTAACGGCTTAGCGCAATATGTACACGATGCAATCATGGCTCAGTAGAACCTAGACCTGTACCCTTTTCCTCATGACATTTACAGGGCTTAACATCGTTGGCGTAATCGTTGCATTCGGATTCTCATTTGTGAGCGGAGCTATTTGGTTCGGCCCAAAGACTTTCTATCCCATCTGGATGAAAGAACGCGGAATTGCATCCGGCCAACTCAATTCAAATCAAAACAAGCCTGTTCTTCTCTTCGGTGGAACTATTCTTAGCATTATTGCCCAGACGCTCACGGTCGCTCTTGTTATCACTTCACTTCAGCATGCTGGAACTGAAGTCAGCGTTGCAGCAGGTGCCGGAATTGGTTTGGCTCTCGGACTCGGAATTGGCGCATTCGCATCACTTTCGCACCGACTCTTTGGCGGCGAATCACTTAAGGTTTGGATTATTGAAACTGCCAATGACGTCCTCAACCTCACAGTTGCAGGCGCGATCATCGCCTTCTTCAACTAGTTAGTGAAGTGGGCGAAGTTCAACTTTACGATTACATGCCTTTGAGGCGTCGTAAGCTAACTTCTTAGCTGTCTCTGGTGAATCCGCTTCAATTAACCAAAGTCCGCTGTAATGCTCTTTCGCATCGAAAAGCGGCCTTCCTGTCTCGGTATTTGCGCCATTGCGATTATCAATCACTGTCGCTGTTTCAGGAGCTTGGAGTCCCCAAGCGAAAATAAATTGATTGTTTGCTCGTAATGAGTCGTTGAACTTATCAATCTCCACCATTTCAGCAGGAGTGCCTGAATTCGAGAGATCATCAATAACTGAAATTAGAAATCGCATAACCAGATATTACCTTCCTTCCGATTCGGCGACTGCCTTCAAGCGGACCAATGATTTGGCGACAGCGAGCTGGGTCCATGGATAAGCATTGC
>JACCDX010304425.1_pt1 | contig 14509 bp, 11 predicted proteins | sample 7449681 | NCBI WGS metagenome assembly JACCDX01 (sample SAMN15323450, study PRJNA562643) | freshwater metagenome | isolation source: river surface water | place: USA:Blue River Watershed | collected 2017-08-18
CACGCGCGACGGCGTTCCCGTCGAGGTCGAGCTTGAGGTCCGCTTCGGGTTCGCACCCCCGCCACCGGAGCCTCCGCTTGAGGAGGACGACGTCCTGGATGTGGTCGCGGAGCGGGAGCCTACACCGCCGCGCGCCGCGGGCGACTTCCACCTCGAGGTGGAGACCCTCCGTCCGGTGCCGCGGCACAGCGCGACCGAGCTGCTCACGCTCGCGCCCGGTGTGTTCCTCACGCAGTCGGGTGGAAGCGGCGACCCCGAGCAGGTGTTCCTCCGCGGCTTCGACGCCCGCGAAGGCCAGGACATCGCCTTCACGCTCGAGGGAATCCCGCTCAACGACGTGGCGAACCCTCACGGCCACGGCCTCGCCGACCTCCACTTCCTGGTGCCGGAGGCCGTCACCCGCGTGCGCGTGCTCGAGGGGCCGTTCGACCCGCGTCAGGGCGACTTCGCGGTCGCCGGGAGCGCCGACTACGCCCTGGGCCTCGATGCACCCGGGCTCTTCACCAAGGCCCAGGCCGGCAGCTTTGGCGCGTGGCGCGCGGTGAACGGTTGGCGCAGCGCGGAGGACCGCGGCACCTTGTTCGTGTCGGAGGTGGCCCGCGAGGATGGCTATGGCGACAACCGTGCGAGCGCCCGCGCGAGCGCGCTTGGCAGGGTCGAAGGCGGCGGCGAGACGCGTCGGTGGAGTGCGTTGGCGCTCGTGTACGGCGCGCGTTGGGACAGCGCGGGCCTCGTGCGCCTCGACGACGTGGAGGCCGGCCGCATCGACCGCTTCGGCACGATGGACGACCGCCAGGGCGGCGATTCGTCCCGCCTGCTCGTCGGGGCGACGACGGAGGGTGACGAGGGGGACGCGTCGTGGCGCATGCAGGTCTGGGCCGCGCGGCGCGCGATGACGATGCGCACCAACTACACGGGGTTCCTCCTGGATGACCGTCGTCCGGGCGAGAGTCCCCACGCACAGCGCGGTGACCTGTTGGATCAGGGCTACCTCGCCAGCAGCGCCGGTCTCTCTGGCGAGGCCCACCGCCATTTCGTCGTGGGGCCGGCCGATGGCAGCGTCAGCACCGGCATCGCGGCGCGGATCGACGTCGTGGACGGCACCGTGCGACGCCTGCGGGCGCAGGACGGCGCCCCCTACCGTGTGGATCTGGACGGCCTCACGCGTCAAGGCGACGTCGCGCCGTGGGTGGACGTCGACCTCTCCGCGTGGGATCGCGTGGACGTGCACGGCGGCGTGCGCATCGCCAGCCTGACGTACGCGCTCGACGACCGGTGCGCCGCGCGTGACACGTGGTACCCGGGGGCCGACACGGACGACGTCAATTGCGCTGATGAGGACAGGTTCGGCGCGAGGCTCCGCGTCGCCGGGCGCTCTGCCCAGGGCGTGGCGGTCGCGCCTCGGGTGAGCGTCGACGTCCGCATCGTGGACGCGGTCTCGCTCTCGGGCGCCTACGGCCGCGGCGTGCGCTCCGTCGAGGCGACCAGCCTGTCGGACGGCGAGGAGGCGCCGTTCGCGCAGGTCGACGCCGGCGAGCTAGGCCTTGTCCTGCGTCACGGCGACGTCGGCTGGGTGGGACGCGAGCGGATCATCGGCTTCGTCACCCATGTCGACAAGGACATGGTGTTCGACGAGGAGAGCGGTCGGAACACGATCGCGGGCGAGACCCTCCGCGTGGGCGCGCTGCTCGACGGCGAGCTCGCTCGGGGCGGCACGAACCTGCGCGGGAGCGTCACCTGGACCCGGGCGACCTTCGGGGACGAGCTGCCTCCCAACTACGCGCGCTACAACAGCGACCGGGTGGCCGGCATGGCGATCCCCTACGTGCCGCCCCTGGTGGCGAGGCTCGACCTCGCGCATCGCTGGTCGCTCGCCGGCGTCGAGGTCAGCCACGGCCTCGGCATGGACGCCCTCGCGCCGCGACCGTTGCCGCAAGGCGAGCAGAGCGACCCCGTGTTCACCGTCGACCTCGGGACGAGCGCCCGTCGTGGCGCGTGGACCATCGCCGCTGACGTGAGCAACCTGCTGGACGCGCGCTACAACCTCGCCGAGTACAACTTCAGCAGCTTCTTCCCGGCGAGCAGCGGCGCGAGCTTCCCGACGCGGGTGCCGACGCGGCATGTGAGCCCCGGCGCGCCGCGCGCGTTCCTGCTCTCCCTCACCTGGCAGCCGGACGCGGAGACGACGCCATGACCTGGAACCTTGGATGGGCGCTCTACGCGGCGCTCGTCGGCTGTGTCGGCGACACCGGCGGCGCGCGGGGGACGTTCAGCACCGTGGCGCGGAGCGCCCTGGCGCCGGATGAGGCCCGCTGGGAGGACGACGGCTGGAGCGTGGAGCTCACCGAGGCCGCGTGTGCCGTCGGGCCGATCTACCTCTGGAGCGGCGCGTCGCGGCTGCAGGGCGGCGTCGCGAACGACTTCGAGCACGGCTTCCTGCGCGGCGAGGTCACCGAGCAGGCGGCGGTCGACCTGCTGGCGCGCGACATGGTGGCTGGAGACGAGGTCGCGGTGGGCGAAGGCCGGGCCATCGCGGGGGAGGCGCGCTCCGCGGAGCTGTGGCTCGCGCCGCCGGAGGGTGCCGCCGCGGACGCGCTCGAAGGCGCCGGCTTCCGCGTGGCAGGCACCGCCCAGACCGCCGGGGGTGAACCGCTGCGTTTCGCGGGCACGCTCACCCTGGACGACGCGCTGTTCTCGGATCCGTCGACGACCGCCACCGAGCAGAGAAAGGTGCGCGGGATCCCGTTCATGGCCGAAGATGGCGAGGTCGCCGTGCTCGCCGACGGTGGCACGGTCCTCGTCGAGATCGACCCGCGCGCATGGCTCGATGGCGCGGACTGGTCGTCGCTCGAGGCGCTCCCCGCCGATGTCGACGGCGTCCGTCACCTCGTTCCCGGCGGCGCGATCCACGCCACCTGGCTCCGGGGCGTCCGTCAGGCCGAGGGGCCGTGGACCCTCAGCTGGGCGCCCTGACCTCGCCGTCTTCGGAACGTTCAGACATAGTCAACATCCTCCGAGGAGCTCCCATGGTTCTGCTGTCCCTGCTCATCGCCTGCACCGACAAGGTCACCAACGGCACCGTCGACGTCGTCGCCTGGGGCGAGGAGGCCGCCGTGGGCGGCTTCCCCAACGACGAGCTCGCCTTCGCCGACGGCTGGTCCATCACCTACAACACGGTGCTCGTCAGCTTCGGTGACCTCGCGTTCTCCGACCCGTCCACCGGGGACGTCGTCGCGAGTGACGACGCGCTCCGCATCGTGGACCTCCACCTCGCGGAGGCGCCCGCGGCGCTGACCTCCATCGAACTCCCGGAGGGTCGGCACGACGTGAGCTACGCGGTGCTTCCGGCGACGCTCGAGGCCGAGGTCGTGAACGCTGCGCCCGAGGACGCCCTAGCCGCGATGATCGCTGGCGGGTTCAACACCTACCTGCGCGGCGTGGCCCAGAAGGACGGCGCCTCCGTCGGCTTCGCGTGGGGGCTCCGCAACCCTGCGCGGTACGTGGCCTGCGAGAACGGGCTCGACGGCACCGCCGGCCTGGCCGTCGTCGGTGAGGAGAGCGTCACCGCGGAGCTCTCCTTCCACCTCGACCACCTCTACTGGGACCAGCTCGGCGTGGAGGAGGCCAGTCTCCGCTTCCAGGGTGTCGCGGCCTGGGCGGACGCCTCCCGGCAGGTGCCCTTCGAGGATCTCGCGGAGGCCCCGACCGACGCGCTCGTGGATCGCAACGGCAACCCCGTGCTCGACGAGAACGGCGCGCAGGTGTCCTACAACGACGCGGGCCTCGGGCTCGACAACCTGCGCTCCTTCATGCTCTACAGCGTGCAGGAGGCGGGCCACCTCAACGGGGTGGGCGAGTGCGCGGTGCAGGGCCTCGATCGCTGAGCGCCGTCAGGGGGTGCCCCACGGGAGGCCCGCGAGGCGGCGGGCCTCCAGCGTGGCGAGCGCGGCCTCGAGTTCGGCGTCCACCCGCTGGATCCTCGCGGTGGCGGCGTCGTCCTGAAGGCGCAGCACCTCGAGCGGGCGGGCGACGCCCGCGGCGAGGCGCGTCTGCGCCAGCGTGACGGAGCTGTCCGCCAGCTGCTCACGGGCGCGTGCGGCCTCGGCGACGACGTTGGCGGCGCCGGCGCGCTCCTTGGCGACCTCGACGCCGAGGCGGAGGTCGCGCTCCAGCGCGTCGAGCTCGACCTCGCGGGCCTGCCGCGCCAGGGACTTCTCACGGGCTTCCAGCATCGGCGCGACCCCGCCGTCGAGATCCCAGCGCAGCTGGAGCTCGGTCGTCCAGGTGTCGGTCACCACGCCGATCGGCCTCGTGGCGCGAAGGCTCGCCGTGGGGAGCACCTCCGCCCAGGCCGTCAGGGTGTCGAGCCTAGCGGCGCGGACCTCGGCGCGCCGAGCGTCGAGCCAGGGCGACTGGATCGTGTCGTCCGGGAGCGGAGGGGGCGCGCTGGGTGCGAGCTCGCCGTCGAGCGGCTGCTGGAGGGCGCGCGCGAGCCGCGCGTGCGTGATGGTCACGTCGGCTTCAGCCCGCGCGAGGGCCGCGCGTGCCCCGATCGCGCTGAGCTCCGCGCTGCGGTAGGTCAGCTCGTCCGTGACGCCGGCCTGCGCCTGGGCGCGCGTCATGGTCAGCGTGGATTCCGCGACCTGCGCGCTGGTGCGTGCGGCGGTGACGCGGCCCTTCGCGGCGAGCGCCTCGAAGTAGAGCGCCGCGGCGGCGTAGGCGGCGTCGAGCCGTGTCGCGGTGGCGGCCGCACGCTGGGCCTGCGCGTCGGCGCCGTCGCGGGTGGCCTCAAGCCAGGCTGGACCGTCGAGGATGTCCCAGGTGGCACGGAACTGGCGCGCGACGGTCTCGGTGGTCGGCGTCGGGAGCAGGGTGCTTGTCTGGCGAAAAGCCAGATCGGGGAGCACTGTCGTCCAGCGCCGGTTGGCGCGGGTGGCGCTCGCACCTGCCTCGAGCTCGGCCACCACGGCCTGCGGGTTCACCTCGGTGGCGCGCGCGACGGCCTCGTCGAGCGTCAAGGCGCGCGCAGGAGCGGAGCCTGTCAGGAGCACCGCGGCGAGGAGCGCGCCTGAACCGGTGTGCGCGCGTCGCCTCACGGGGCGAGCCGCTCCGCCGCGGACATCCCGGTGCCCACGATGCGCTCGAGGTCGTCGATCGACTTCGGGATCGCCGCCGTGAGGTTCTCGGGGGCGCCGTCCGTCACGCGGATGTCGTCCTCGATGCGGATCCCGCCGAAGCCCACCCAGCGCTCCGCGGCCTCGAAGTCCACCAGCTCGCCAAGCTCGGCGCGCAGCTTCGCGTTCCGCAGGATGGCGGGCACGACGTAGAAGCCGGGCTCGATCGTGACGACCATGTCCGGCTCGAGGTCGAGGTCCATGCGGAGGTTCCGCGCGCCGAACTGCATCGGCCGGCTGCGGCCCGGCGCGTAGGCCGGCCGATCGCCGAAGTTCTCGAGGTCGTGGACGTCCATGCCGAGCAGGTGTCCGACGCCGTGCGGGAAGAACACGCCGACGGCGCCGCTCTCGACGAGTGTGTCCTCGTTGCCGCGCAGGAGCCCGAGATCCACCAGGCCCCGCGCGACGGTGCGCATCGCCGTCCAGTGGATGTCGCGGTAGCGGGTTCCGGCACGAACCCTGTCGATGCAGGCCTCGTTCGCGGCGAGGACGAGCGCATACGCATCACGCTGACGTGCGTCGAAGCGTCCGTTCACGGGCCACGTGCGTGTGACGTCGCTCGCGTGGCCGCTGCGGGTCTCGGCGCCGCCGTCGAGCAAGACCAGCTGGCCGTCTTCCAGCCGGTTGTCGTAGCCGTGGTTGTGGAGGATCTCGCCCCGCACGGTGACGATGCTCTGGTAGGAGTTCGTCACGCCCTCGGCCGCCAGCGTGGCGTCAAAGAGCGCGGCGATGTGGCGCTCGTAGAGGCCCGCGCGCGTCGCGCGCATCGCGACGAGGTGCGCCTTCGCGGCAAGGTCGGCCGCCTCGCGCATGCGGTCGAGCTCCCAGGCGTCCCGGGTACGCCGCAGCGCGATGACCGCGTCCACGAGCGCGAGCGGACCCGAGGTGCGCGGGTAGCGGAGGGCGTGTCCCGTGAGCGCGGCTACGCGGGCCGTCATGTCGGAATCCGGCACGGCCAGCCCGAGGAGCGCACCCTGGAGCGGCGCGCAGGCGGCCTCGAGCTCGGCGTGGGGCCGGATGCGCTCGACGCCGTAGCGGGCGCGGCGGGCCTCGAAGGTGTCGACCTCACCGTGCCAGAGCGCGTCGTCGTCGTCGGGTGGCTCGAGGAAGAGCGTGCAGCCTTCCGACGTGATCAGGGCGAAGGCGCCGGGCTCGCTGCAACCCGTGAAGTAGAGGAACGTGCTGTCCGCGCGGAACGGCACCTGGTTCATCGGCAGGTTGCGGGCGCGCGGACCGTTGCTGGCGAGCAGCACGGGCGCGTGGACACGGGCGAGGAGCGCCTCGCGGCGCTGAGCGTAGGGGGCGTTCATGGGGCTTCCGGGCGTTGGCGATCCCTAACCACGCGCCGCGTCGTCGTAGCGCGGACGGTACTGTCCAAGCAGCACGGCGAGGAAGAACAACGGCCCGACCAGCGCCTGGAGCAGGTTGTCCAGGAACGCGGGGCGGTTCTTCTCCCAGACCGCGTGCCCCGCCAGCTGGACGAGCCAGCCCACCACGGCGAGGCCGATGACGAGGGCGCGGTCGACCTGACCGCCCCAGAGCGCCATGGGGAGCGTGAGCAGCATGAGGAGGGCGCCGGTCAGCGGGAGGTGCGCCACCCAGAACGCGCCCGTGAGCACCCAGGCGACCAGACCGGCGGTGAGCCGCGCCGGCCCAAGGTCCACGCCGAGATCGATCCACGCGAGCATCGCCACGATGTGGAACACGATCGCCGGGATGGCGATCTTGTGCGTGAGCCGGTTCATCGGGTGGCGATGGGCGTCGGCGTAGTCCTGGAACCAGCGGGCGGTGCGGGGGTTCATGGCGCCAGCGTAGCACGGCGCCTCAGGGCTCGATCACCACCCAGTCGAAGTCCGACGGCAAGGTCGCCCCGGTGGTGTCCGCGTCGAGGAAGTCGCCTCCCTTCGTGCGGGCGCCCCACAGGCGCGCGCGCCAGAAGCTCGCGCGGGCGCAGCGCGCTCCGCTGAGGTTCGCGCCCTGAAGGTCGGCCTCGCGCAGGTCGGCCCCCTCGAGGATCGCGCCCGCGAAGTCGGCGTGGCGTAGGCAGGCCCGCGTGAGCACCGCGCCGGCGAGGTTCGCGCCGCGCAGGTCGGCCTCGGTGAGGTCGGCGCCGTCCAGCATCGCCCGACGGAGATCCGCGTCGCGAAGATCGGCGCGCCTCAGCCCCGCGCCGCGGAGCTGGGTGTCCTGCAGGTCCGCGCCGCGCAGGTCTGCGCCGGCGAGCCTCGCGCCGGACAACAAGGCCCCCGCGGCGACCGCGTCGCGCAGGCAGCATCGGTCCATGCGTGCCCCCCAGAGCGTCGCCGCCCACAGGGGCTCGGCCCGGCAGAGGCGTGCCCCGGTCAGATCCGCGCCCTCGAGGGTCGCCCCGGAGAGGTCCGTCTCGTGGAGGGTCGCCCCGGCCAGGCACGCCCCGGCGAGGTCAGCGCCCTTGAGGTCGGCGCGGCGGAGGTCCGCGTCGCGCAAGGAAGCGTCCGCCATGCGGGCGCCCCCCGCGAGGGCGGCCTCGAGCACCGCACCCTGAAGGTTCGCGCCGCCGAGGTTCGCGCCCGACAACGTCGCCTCGCGCAGGCACGCGCCGGCGAGGTTCGCGCCGCGCAGGTCGGCGCCGGCGAGCTCCGCGCGCTCGAGCGAGGTGCCGGCGAGGTCGGCGTCACGCAGGTCCGCGCCTGCGAGCATCGCCACGCCGGCGTCCGCGCCACGGAGCACGACGCGCTGCAGTGTGGCGCCGCCGAGCTGGGCCGCGCGGAGGCTCGCACCACGGACGACGAGCGCTTCTGTCGGCGCCGCGACGGTCGCGCCCGTCAGGTCCGCGCCCCAGGCGCTCGCCTCATGGAGATCCGCGCCGCGCAGGTCCTGGCGGCGGAGGTCACTCCCGTCGAGCGGCGCCCGGGGCAGGGGAGCCTCAGCCGTCGAGCGGCAGGCGAACGAGATCGTCAGCGACCTCGAAGGCCGCGCCGGTCGCGGCGCGCACCTGCTCGACGGTCAGGTCCTCGGCGATCTCGCGCAGCGTGAGCCCGCCGTCGAAGCTGAACACGCCGTAGTCGGTGATGAGGAGATGGACGCAGCCGACGCCCGTGAGCGGGAGGTTGCACGCCTCGAGCAGCTTGTGCTCGTTGCCCTTGGCGACGTGCTCCATCGTGACGACGACGCGGCGCGCGCCGCTGACGAGGTCCATCGCGCCGCCCATCCCCTTGACCATCTTGCCGGGGATCATCCAGTTCGCGAGGTCGCCGGTCGCGCTGACCTGCATGGCGCCGAGGATGGTGAGGTCGACGTGGCCACCGCGGATCATGGCGAAGGAATCCGCGCTCGAGAAGAAGCTCGCCCCGGGGAGCGCCGTCACCGTCTGCTTGCCGGCGTTGACGAGGTCGGCGTCGACTTCGGCCTCCAGCGGGAACGGCCCCATGCCCAGGAGCCCGTTCTCGCTCTGGAACACGACGTCCATGCCGTCGGGGATGTGGTTCGCCACGAGCGTCGGGATGCCGATGCCGAGGTTGACGTAGTAGCCGTCGCGAAGCTCCTTCGCGGCGCGCTTGACGATGCCATCGCGGGAAAGCGGCATGGTTCAGGCCTCCCTGGTGGTGCGGCGCTCGATGCGCTTCTCGAAGGACGGGCCGCGCACGACGCGCTGCACGAAGATGCCGGGGGTGTGCACGGCGTCCGGGTCGAGGTCGCCGGGCTGCACGATCTCCTCGACCTCCGCGATGGTGACGCGCGCCGCGGTCGCCATCATCGGGTTGAAGTTGCGCGCGGTCTTGCGGAACACGAGGTTGCCGTGCGTGTCGGCCTTCCAGGCCTTCACGATCGCGAAGTCGGCGAACAGGGCGCGCTCCATCACGTACATGCGGCCGTCGAACTCCCGCGTCTCCTTGCCCTCGGCCACCTTCGTACCGAAGCCCGTGGGCGTGAAGAACGCCGGGATCCCGGCGCCGCCCGCGCGGATCCGCTCGGCGAGCGTGCCCTGGGGGCAGAGTTCGACCTCGAGCTCGCCAGAGATGTATTGGCGCTCAAACTCCTTGTTCTCGCCGACGTAGGAGCTGATCATCTTCTTGATTTGGCGCGTCTGGAGCAGAAGCCCGAGACCGAAGTCGTCCACGCCGCAGTTGTTGCTCACCACGGTGAGTCCCGCTACGCCGCGGTCACGCAGCGCGAGGATGAGGTTCTCCGGGATCCCGCAGAGTCCGAAGCCGCCGGCCATGAGGGTGGCGCCGTCGGGAATGTCCGCCACGGCGTCGGTCGCCGACGCGTAGACCTTGTTCATCTCGCCTCCGATGCGCTGCCCCTTACCCCGTCGTCGCATGGGTGCGTAGGTTCCTGCCGTGACCCGGGGGGGTACGTGGGGAGTTTGACGATCAGCGCGCTCATGCTTGCGTGCAGCGACCAGGGATTGCGGCAGCTGCCGCCGACGATGACGGTCACACCGACGCTGCTGGACTTCGGCGAGGTCGCCGACGGCGCCTCCGTCGTGCGAAGCTTCACGGTCACCAACGACGGCCCGGGGGCGCTCGACGTGACCGGAATCGAGGTGGCTGGCGGCGGCTTCACCGTCGTCCAGGACGACGCCACCGGCACCCTGTCCGCGGGCGAGAGCGCCGTCGTGCAGGTGGCCTGGGCCGGTGGCGACGCCATGGCGCAGGGCACGGCGACGGTGAGCGCCGCGCAGACCCGCGGCCAGCAGGTGTTCCTCGTGGGGAGCACGCCCGGTGGCGGCGAGGTGGCCGAGGGCCATGGCAAGGGCGATGACGCCGACGATGGCGTCGTCATCGTCGGACCGTCCGGGGAGACGACGGCGTCGGGCACGCTCATGGCCGCCGGCGGCATCGACCTCGCGGTGCTGCTCGACACGACGCAGTCCATGCAGTCGCTCGTCGACGCCGTCACCGGGGAGCTCGCGGGTATCGTCGAGCAGCTCGCCGCAGGGGACCGTGATGTTCGCTACGGGCTCGCCACCTTCGAGGACTACGCCGTGCACCCGTACGGCACGGCGGGCGCGGACCTGCCCTTCCGGCTGCGGGCGCCCATGGGGGATGATCCTGCCGTCATGCGCGCGGGGCTCGCCACGGTGACGATCCACCAGGGTCAGGACGCCCCGGAGGCCACGATGGAGGCCCTGCGGCAGGCGCTCACGGGTGTCGGCTGGGACGCCGACTGTGACGGCCGGCTCGACGCGACGACGGACGTGCCGCCTTTCCTGTCCGGACCAACGGACGCCTTCGGCGGTGGGGTGGCCGGCGTGGGCAGCGTCGGTGTCGGCGGCATGGGCTTCGAGGCCGGACGCCTGCCCGTGGTTCTCTACGCCACCAACTACGAGCTCCGCGACGCGGACGACCCTCGCTTCACCGTGCCGACGGGCTGCCCGATGGCCGCCGGCGCGTCCGATGTCGCCGACGCGGCCCGCACGCTGGGCGCACGGCTCGTTGGCATCGCCGTGGGCCTCTCGGAGGAGAGCTACGCTTTCGGCCAGATGCAGGCGCTGGCGAGGGCCACCTCGAGCCACGCCGACATCGACGGCAACGGCACCGCCGAGCCCGTGGTGCTCCGCTGGGGCGGCAGCAGCGCGGACTTCCGCGCTCAGGTGGTACGTGGCGTCGAGGGGCTCCTCGGCAGCCTCGCGTGGACGGACGTCCGTCTCGAGGTCGACGATCCGGCGCGCGTGGTGCGAAGCGTGACGCCGACGGCCTGGAGCACGATCCGCGCCGGACAGGCCCTCGACTACGCGATGCAGCTGCGTGCGCTGCCTGCGGGCGCCGAGGCCGTCGTCACGCTGAGGCTCTCGGGGACGGCGCCGTCCGGCGAGCGTGAGCTGCTCGACCAGCAGATCCTCAGCGTGCGGGGGATGGACGCACCTTGACGCCGACCAGCGCCGTGCGCGGGGCTCCCGGACGGGCGCCGAACGGACGCAACGATTCGACGGTGACCGTGTCGGTGGCGTTTCGCAGCAGGGCGTAGACCTCGACGCTGGCCGTCGGCCGCCACGCGGCCTGGAGGTCGACGATCGTCGCCGCGGGCACCTGGAGCGGCGCCTCGGCCGCGTCTCCCGCGATGTCGAGCATCGCACTCCGGTGCGTGGCGGTGGCGGAGGCCTCCACGGAGCGTCGCTGGACCGTGAGCGTCGCGGCGACCTGGTGCGGGGGGACGTAGGGCATCGCGGCACCTGGAGTGATGTCGCCCCACTGGGGGAACTCAGAGGCGAACGCGCTCGCGAAGCGGGCGTGGGTGTAGGTGTAGGCGCCGTCGCCTCGTAGTGTCACCTCGCGGGGCAACGTGACGGTGCGCGACAGCGTCACCTCGGCGCCGGCGACGTTGGCCTCGCCGCCGGCGAAGGCGCGATCGAGCGCATCCTCCGCGCAGCCGGACGAAAGGGTGCAGGTGCCGAGGAGGTTCGCGTAGCGACTCCCGAACGCCGTGAGCTCGAGGTAGACGTCCTCGGGGAACCAGCGTACGCCGGCCTCGCCGTTCCACGCGGTCTCGGGGCGCAGCTCTCCGGGCGACCCTGGCGGCAGCGGCGAGAACCCGCGGTGGATGCCCGAGAAGACGACCAGCGAGGGACGGGCGGTCCAGGCGGCGGACACGCCGGGGAGCAGCGCCGTGCGCCACGTCGCGTCTCCCGTCGTGCCCGTGAGCGCGTCTGTCTCCTGACCGCCGATGACCTCGACGCGCGCGCCCGGAACCAGTTGCAGGGGGCCTGTGGTGAGCTCGTCACGGGCCCACGCCGCCAGCGCGAGCACGTCCGCCTCGCGGTTCAGCGTCGTCTCCGTGGGGCTCGTGGCCGCCTGCGGCCGACCGTCCCGCATGGGGTGGCTCGCCTCGGTGTGCACACGCCGCACGCGCTCCCCGTGCACCCTGGCCCCGAACTCCAGCAGGTGCTGGGCGTCGCCCGTGGCGCGCCACGCGCGCGCGACGCTCTGGAGCCCGCCCTGGTGGAAGGTGCGGTCGTTCGTGCCGATGCGCAGCGTGTCGTCCGAGGACGAGGTGTCCTCCTGGCCGCGCAGCACCGCCATCAGGGCCGCGGCGCGCCCGCGCTCGGGGGCCTGGAGCAGATCGTGGAGATCCACGCCGGAGGCCAGCCCGTTGAGCTTGTTCCAGTCTCGGTCGAGCCACGCATGGTAGGCCACGGTGCGCACGGTGACGGCGTCGTGGCGGTTGACCTGCCAGGTGAGGCTCTCGCGGGACGCCTGCCAGCGCATGCGGTCGTCCGAGGACGCCGCGTAGCGGCGGTAGGGCGTCGCCTCGAAGTCCGCCGGGGTCAGGCCGAGGTAGGTCTCATGAGAATCCTCGCGCCCGAAGCCGACCTTGCCGAGCCACTCGTGACGCGCCCCATCCGTGTCCAGCGTGCATCGGGCCTTGGCCATCAGGTCTTGCCGCTCGAAGCCCGTGGATCCGCCGCCGTCGAGCCGCTTGAACCCGTCCGTCGAGAGGTGCGCGACCTCGAGCAGCGCGCCGCAGGTGTCGTTCGAGGTCCCCGCCCAGGCGTGCGCCTTGAACGTGCCGAAGGTCCCGCGCGCGAGGTCGAGCGCGCCGTCCGGCCCTTCAGGCACCTCCCGCGTGCGGAGGTTCACGGCGCCGCCGATGGTCTGCGGTCCCCAGGCGATGGCGGAAGGGCCCTTGAACACCTCGACCGCCACGAGCCGCGTCGTGAGCGGGAAGGTGTACGCCGCCGGCGCGGCGTAGGGCGCCGGCGCGAGCGGCACGCCGTCCTCAAGGAGCGTGATCTTCGCGCTGCGGTCGCTGTTCGCGCCGCGCATGCCGATGTTGGGCCGCAGGCCGAAGCCGTCCTCGCCGCGCACGTACACGCCCGGCACGGTGGCGAGCACCTTGTGGATGTCGTCGTTCTCGCTGCGCTCGAGCGTCTCGGCGCCGACCACGTGCGCCGCGCCGGCCACGCGAGGGACCTTCCGCGCGTCGTCCTGAACCACGATGGCGTCGTCCGCCTCGGCCGGTGGGGCCTCCGGCGCGTCCTCGGCCCGCGCGAGGGCGATGGCCAGCCAGCCGAGCGTCGGCGTCATGGTGTCGAGCGCGCGCGGAGCGGCGCCGCGAGCGCGTCCAGGAGCCGGTGCGAAGCCCCGTCCGAGGTGCCGAAGCGCGTCGGGGGCATCTCGCCCGACGTGCGGAGCGTGCCCGCCATGCGGTCCCACGCCGCGAGCCACACCCCGTGGTTGCTCCGTCCGCCGACGGGATCCGCCGCATGGTGGAGCTGGTGCTGCGCCGGCGAGAGGAACCACCGCTCGAGCGCGCTCGGGAAGCGGATCCAGACGTGGCTGTGGCGCAGGTTGCCGAGCGTCACGTTCAGCAGCAGACCGAGGGCGTCGACGCCGACCAGCGTCGTCGCGGTGGCCTCGCCCGCCCAGGGCCAGAAGGCCACGCCGCCCAGCACGCCGGCGACGGCGACCCCTCGCGCGCCGTAGAGCACGGCTTCGAGAGGGTGCACGCGGTGGAAGGTGAGCGGTGTGAGGACCTCGGCCTCGTGGTGCACGCGGTGAATCCTCCATAGCGCCGGCACGGTGTGCAGCGCACGGTGCAGCGCGTAGCGGCTCGCGTCGAAGGCCACGAAGCAGGTGAGGGCGTAGGACGCCGCGGCGACGGGACCCCAGGCGAGCGACGGCCCTGCGCCGAAGGTGGCGCGCATCCCGCGCGCGACGGCCGTGGCGAGGACGGCCGCGGCGCCGAGCCGCGGCAACATCCCGAGGAGGTCGAGGGTCTGCTGCAGGAGGAGCAGCTGGAGGTCGAGGCGCGCGGACGGCGTGCGCCACAGGTGCGCGCCGAGCCGCTCGCGGAGCGTCCCGCCGGCGCCGGCGAGGACCATCACGGCCGCGCACACCAGGAGCCCGGGCCACCACGTGCGGCTCGCGGGATCGAGCACGGGCGACGCCAGCGTGGCGAGCGCGTCCATGACGACGGCGTGCGGCTCAGTCGTTGTCACCGGCGGCCTCTTGCGGCACCTCGAGCGCGAGCACCGCGGCGACATCCGCGCGGAGCAGCTCGCCGAGCGCGTCGACGCGCGCGTGCAGGGTCTCGACCGCGGCCCTGTCCGCGTCGACGGCCTCGTGGAGGGGGCGCGCGATCGCGGCGGCGGCGGCGTCGGCCGCGTCGAGCGCGGCGAACACCTCGTCGGCGAGGGCGGCTTCGCCGCGCGCGCGCAGGAGGTCGTCCATGCCCGTGCCGACGCCTCCGGTGTAGAGGGCGCGGAACCCGACCAAGTTCGCCACGATCCACGCCTGCGAGCCTCCGGCGAGCAGGCTCTCGGACTGCTCGGCGCAGCTCGACGCCGTGCACTCGCCGTTCCCGAGGACGAAGCCGAGCTTGCGATCCTTGACGACGGTCTCGATGTAGAA
>JACCDX010129801.1_pt1 | contig 14508 bp, 30 predicted proteins | sample 7449681 | NCBI WGS metagenome assembly JACCDX01 (sample SAMN15323450, study PRJNA562643) | freshwater metagenome | isolation source: river surface water | place: USA:Blue River Watershed | collected 2017-08-18
AAATAGTATGTATCACGTAAGTGGTGATGATGTAGGTACGGCTGTCAGGCTTCGCCAAGTCGTTAAATATGGGAATGCCTACATGAGGGGCCAGGTTGGGGGACCTGGCCCTTCTGCTTTTTATAAATCTGGTGCGGCCCCTGTGACTTTGATCACATTACGGGGATCAAACTTGACTCACGGCTATGCGGGGTGGTAGAATACAGCCATGAAACCTAAAGTAAATTCCGTAACCTGGTTCCCTATTTATAACGGGGACACAGCAATTGACGTATACGAGGCCAACGAAGATAATTGTTTCTTCAAGGTTACCGTCCCCAACAAGCGCCCTAAGTATTTCTACGGGGAGTCCGCCTGGTCTGCCGTTCAGCGCTATGTCGTGGATGAGGGAGACTTCCAGGGCTGGTCGATCTTCGCATAGCTTTGTGATATTAATCACACTGGCTGGGCTGGACAGATGTCAGTCCCGCATGGTAGAATTACCCATTACGATAAACTAATAGAAAGCACAGGAAAATGCACACACTCCACTACATTGCGGTTGAAGCACAAGATATGGAAGAGGCCTTCTCAGATGTTCAGGCATTCTTAGAGCCGTCAGAAGAAACAGGATTTAGAAATTGCGATTGGTCTGACTGGCACGTTGTCGGCGGTGGTCGCTGGTCTGAGTCACAATATGAAGATTCATCCAATATGATTATCTCATATGCAGAAAAGCCTGAAGAGTTTAATAAGATAATTGACGGTATTGTTAAGTATCGTATTGAGAATGCTAACCAATATCTAACTAAGATAAAGTTAGATAAGTTTACCTCTGACATTGTTGAGTATATTAGTAACAATGGAGAACTACCTGACGACAGCCGATTTGATTTTAACAATTACTATATTAATACTATGTGTAAGTTAATGTCAGGTGAATGGATACCTGACTCCGCCTTCTTTGACAAAAAGGAATACACTGCGGATTTGAGATATTTACGGGAAAGACTTGACAAGCCTGAGACCGCCATGCTACAATTCCTCGTCCCAGTTGATTTCCACTTCTAAGGAGCAGGCATGAGAACTATCGAAGAACTAGTTAACGAGATATACGAGGATAATTATTCTCATATAGAATTCCACGATAATATGGGCGGTGAAGATTGTGACTGCCATATTCATACTACTTTAAACACAATTGTTAAGTATTGGTGGAATGAATAATGCTAGGTTATACACAGAAAGATCTAGCAGATATGACATATGGAGTTTATCAAGCAGACTTATTAGTCAATGCTGATGAAAATCCTGCTATCCATAACTATTTAGTTATGGCTCATGATTTCTTACAAGGCCTATGGGCAGAAGGGTACTTTGATGGATACGAAGACTGATATGGATCTACAGGGAAAAACACGCATGCAGGATACATTCCGTGATATCAATATAATCATTGATAAGATAGGGGAACTTCGTTTATTTCCGCCCCTGGTTTGGGTATGGACTTGGGATGTAGCAATAACTATTTTAAAAGACATCCGTGAAGGCGGAGATCCTGATTACAACGTAACTATGGATGAAGAAGAGATGTGGGAACTGTTCTTCACACAGGCGGACAAGAACGGGTTCACACTGGAATACGGGACAGAGGACCTGTACGAGGCTGTACGGGACTGGATGCTTGATGAAGGCATTATCGAAGAGTATGACGGAGAAGAGGAAGAGTAGTCTCAAATTATGAGACAGCTTGACAGGTTTCCTATCATGGTGGTAGGATTAGCACAAACTAACAAAAAGGAGAATGCGGATGACAAAGCGTGAATATCTAGAGCAACTAGGATTTCTAGTTGGGGCACGAGGACGTTTCACACGTGCTCAGGTAGAAGCACTACGCAATGCAGAGGCCGAAGGTAAGGTCTTTGAAGCACCAAACACTAAGTAATATAATTTAATAGCGGTGGGGGTGGGTACTTGACACCCCCACATATTTTTAGTAGAATAGGGAGTTATGGCTAAGAGAGATGAAGAGAAGGCGGTAGAAAAGTTAGTAGATTCAATTTCAGATATTAGATTCCAAGACTCAGACTTTGCCATGAACGTGATGAAGCAACCACCAAATGTCCAGCGGCGAATAATGAAACTATTTTTAACAATGATAAAGTATTGGGGAGTTGATTTCAAATACTATAACTACCACAATAAAGACAATGACACAGTTGAGGTAGCCAGTGTGATAGATACCATAGTCCTAGACGAAGGTCCAGGCAGGGATATTCTTGACAACTACGAGCCACCTGTAGTACAATGGTCCAATTACAAATACGACGAGAAAGCGGTTAATCTAGATGACTACAATCAGTAACGAAATCCAGGCATGGGCTAACGAAGCCGATGGCGAACTACAATTAAATACACTCTGCTATCGTGTTATGGTTATGGTTGCTTATCTTGGTGATAAGGGCAAGCCTGTACATGAGGCTAATGATTTAGGTACTGCCTACGCAATTGGCTCAGCACTTGGACACATCACAGTAAAGAAAAACGATAGCGCAGTTTCCTACATCGTAGGAGCATACAATGAATTGAAGAAATACTTCAAGGCAAACCCACTACAACAAGGAGAATAAATTATGGGAGCACGTATCAATTACGTATTCAACGATGGCACATCTCAGGCAGTGGCCCTATATTCACATTGGGGTGAGACTGAATGGGAGTCATCAATCGCACATGCAATTTGGATGGCAAAGCCACGGTGGAACGATGCATCCTATGCAACCCGTATTATCGTAAGCCAATTAATTAACGAAGACTGGAATTCAGAAACGGGCTTTGGTTTATTTGCGGTGGACCCAGAGAATACAAATCTATGGGACTTTACTGTAGAAATCGATATGGTAAATAAACAAATCGACGGGCATTCATTTGAGGAATTCTGCCAATATCATTTAGGGCAAGAGCTCTTAGATAAACTAGGATTCCGTATCCCGCAAAACGCATAACATAACGCACGATCCCAGCTTGACAAAGCTGGGGTTTGTGTGCGGCATATGAAATGCAGCATATCAAATAAATGACATTACGTCAACATGATAAAAATCACTGGAATTTGGGGAATAAATTTGATAAAAGTTATCCACAACTTTATCCACAACCTGTGGATATCTATGTGGATAAGTATTATCTATATAATTTAGACATTACGACATGATCTAAAAAATCACGGGAATTTGACAAGGTATTATTCTATATACTATACTAGGAGTAAGGTGATCTTCTGGATCACCGCCGCCGAACGGCGGCAGGAGGAATAATAATGCCACGTAGATACTTCTCTAACCTATATAATCAACCTAAACACTATACAGATAAGAGGTCTAATAAGCTGCTTATATTTCTTGAAAGAATTCTAGAAAAACTATTTAAATAATATAATTATAATCTATTTTATCCCAATTTCTCCGTGAAATTTGGGATTTTTTTATGTAAAAAACATTACGACAGCTTCCCAAAAATCACGGGAATATTGTCTCATATAATGAGATATATATGGTCAAGTTATTGACAAGTCTCTCCAAATATGATAGGTCTCATATGTTGAGAATATATGCCCCCAAATTTGACATTACGTCTCATATTTTGATATGCGCTATTACCCATATAATCATAACATATATAAACATTAGTTATTTATAACTTTTCTTTATATAGTTATCCACAAGTTATCCACAGATATGCCTCTAAAACCCTGTTATTTGGCTCTAGAAAAGCAAAAAAGAGTAGGTGCAACCTACTCTCTTGGCACAAGTAGAGCTTTAGCTCTATAGGCTTTCTATGGGCTATATTCAGGATGATCCAATGGAGTTGGAGCAGTAATTAAACACTTACATTCCATACATTGAGCATCATCTAAAAGATATGCTCCAATCTCATAGGTCTCCTGATCAAACATAACTGTAATTCTTAATAGAGAAGAACCACAGCAAGGACATATAGGAGTAGGTATTCCTCTGAGATTAAGCATCTCTATAGCTCCGTCAAAATTTCATATTTCTCTGGATATTTACCTTCTGGGACATACTTATCCTTATTAAGTACCTTATCCTTTATTCTATTACGAACTTTATTGGATTCTTCCTCTTTCCGCCAGGCCCTATATGATTTAATGTAGACTAGAGCATAGGCGGTAGCCATAACGATAAAACCGTACTGGTCAGTAGCTAATGCATAGGCGATCCAAATGCATTCATTGAGTAGGAGAATTAACCATCCGTAGAGAGTTTTCTTACCTACCAGAAATATGCCTGTAACGCCTATTACAGCCAATATCCATGACCAATATCCCATTTATTTACCCCTTAGAATCTTTCTAGCTTCCTCTACATTATTTAGATCTATATTCATAGTAATACAATAGACATGTTCGCCTTTAAAGCCTAGTATCCATGCCACCGCCCGAAGAATTCGGGCCTTCCACATGGGCATAGGCAATATGGTCAATTTATCGTCCAGTTCTGGACGGGGCTTCTGTTTTCGGCTCACTCTTCTGAAAACTCTTCTTCTGTCATTTTACGTCTTACTGCTGAAGCAATCTCTACTTCTTCTTTAGTCCAGATTTCAAAGCCAAAATACCAGTGGATCAGAGCTATTGAAAAGCCTCTATACCAGTGGCAATATGAGACTTCGATACCCCATGAATCCCATTTACCTGCAAAAAATTTAATTCGCATTTAACCCTGACCATTCATCCATAAACTCTAATTCATCCATAAAGGATTCATTTCCGATATCGTCAAAGTAATATCTTCCCTTATGTAATACAGCACCCTTCCATAAGATGCCGTCATCATAAAATAGAGTAATTCCTTCTTCTAGCCGCTCACTGCTCACTTTTAGCCTCTTCCTGCTTCTTCATAGCCTGGCCGAACATATACTGAGCCATACGACGATACTCACGCATCATGTAGTGTTGCTCATCCTTTTGCTTGTTTTTTCTACGTTTTAGCTGCTTCTGATGGCGCTTCTGAGTCATCGTTTTGCCATTACATTCTTGGCATTTACAAGGTGGTACTTCTCGCTTGTATCGAAGTCCTCGATCTCCGTACCATTTCGTTCTGCGTAATAGATTACGTCTCCAACGCTAATATAATCTACCTTGATAGTATCTCCAAGGTAGTTCTGTTCTCCGTCCCCAACAAGGATTACGGTAGCCTGAATCAAATCACTTTCTGTGATCGCTGCTGAAATAACTAGACCGCTTTTGGTAGTTCTATCGGCCACATCAATCTTTTTTACTAGTAGGTTTGCACCCATAGGTTTAATCATTTATACTCTTTCTGTTTCTATTAGTATATCATTTTAAATAAATTTTGGCAATTACTGTGCCTGAAGGCTAATATATCCTACAATGGTAGTAATTAATAATATAAACAAAAGCTTTAGTTTTAATTGTGTCATAGGTTTTCTACTAGCCACTCAATAATCAACATTTAGCTCATCGCCATCTAATGCTATCTCCATAGCCTTATTTCTAGTATACAAGAACATCTGCCAAGCATCTGCATACTGACCGCTAATTGGAGGATGATCTATACAAATAATCTCTCTTGCAATCTCCTGACGTAACTCTTTCTTAATTATTTCAACTGTCTTTTCCATTTATTTCCTTTTTATCTAAAGTAAAATAGCTTTCTTTATATCCAAACTTCATCTTCTTAAGACGTTTATTTATAGCCCACCACATACCCCATTCAGTATATGCTAGACCACCCCTACAAGCATTTCCCCAATAGCCGTCCTCTGGATTTTTACCCATTTGATACCATTTCTGAATATCCCAGAATCTGGCTCTCCTGCCATATCTCCAGTCACGACTAACCTTGATTATATATTCTGGGCGATCAACTTTCTTTTTACTCATCCTAGATGCCTTTCAATAATTTTAAATATCTCTAGCTTGTTATATTTTTCATCAGTAAAGTCCCAGTCATTAGGTTTAATATATTCAACTACCGCCATCAAAGCAGTTGCTAATTCGCTTGGAACTACATTAGTTTCAGGGGTAATAGATAGCTGTGTTATTCTTAACATCATTTCATCGTGTGTCATTAGTATGGACCCTCAATCTGATACATTAAGTATTTTATTACTTCTTCTTCTTTTCCCGTTTTAATCATTTCAACAGGTGACATTTTAAAAGCATGATTATAGCCATTCATCCATTTATCCCTTTGAGCTTCATTATTGATAATAACAGAAAGAAGCCTAATTATCTGATCTGTCACTCTATACTCCCAATACAATGTTTAACTATTTCAAACCATGTTCTAGCACCTGGGTAGCGTTTATTAGATGTAGCACTTCTTCCAGCATGCTTATACCAGGTTATCATTAATCCAGTTGGCTTATATAAAAAGTTTGGTGGACAACCATTTGCATGCGGATGATTTGGATCCTCTTCCCATTCCATTCCACACCAGCAATAGGGGCGCATTTCAAATACATCATTTACGTATTCTTCCGCCCCAGAATTAGATGTAAGAAGACCATCCCATCCATAGGTAGTATACTGCTCTTCACGCAGCTCAGCAATTACCTCTGCAATTAAATTTAGTCCATCTTGAGACCAATTACAGTCATACTTATGCCAGTCATTATTGCTTAATAGCATTTGACCTAATTCAAGACCCATTCTTGCACCATACCCTATAGTCACTCATTGTTTGATGAGTGTCCCAATATTCAATGTCTTCTTTGTCCATACCGCATTTATTACAATTCATTAATATCCGCCTAAGCATTCGTTTCTAGTATGATAAAGTCTTATTTTAACAAGCATTTTTCTTGTTTTGCCGAACAGCTCTTCTTCGCAACAAGCGCAATTCATGCTCCACTCTCTAGCAAAAAAATCATACTTGGCTCCAGTATAATTTTTATATTTGTTTGATACAAAAATATCAAACGGATCTGGAATTTCCATACTTATCATTACACAAGTATATTAAATTAATATGAAATTGTCAATAGTGCTCCAGGTAGGACTTGAACCTACAACATCATGTTCCTAAGACATGCGCCTCTACCAATTGGACTACTAGAGCAAAATATAAAGCCCTGCATTGTAATGGCTAATGCAGGGTTTTATAATTATTGTGAATAGGTGGATTGCCTTTTACCACCACGGATAAGTCAACAATACCATTGTATGATATACGCTTTCATCCGACCACCAGTTAGACCCGCTAAGATCAGGACGCTAATCCCCCAGTGTACTTTACTCGTCCCTTGCTGACAAAAGACTTCGTTCAGTCATATTCCAGAGTTGCCGTCGCTCCTCTGTTTGCACCGTGTCAAAGAATCGAACTCTGCAAGATCGGTTTTGGAGACCAATCCGTACCCAGTACCCACGATAGAGAGCAGTTTACATAGACGTGCTCAGGTCATTTTACCCAGTTTAATGACATCTGATAGGTCATTTAACCCCCACTACAGGATTAGTAGCAGAGACGGGATTCGAACCCGTGGCCTTCTGGTTATGAGCCAGACGAGATAACCGAGCTTCTCTACTCTGCGTCGTTATAATGTATATTATACACTAATACATAAATTCTTGTCAACTAAGAATAAGCATATAAAATAAAATATATTTATTTTTTTTCTATATCATAATAAATACTAATATATAATTATACTGTTATGAATATTCTTGAATGGATCGTGCTTGTAGGAGCTGCTTTGTCAGCTCTTATTTATATATTTAATAAGTTTTTTAAGCTATTCAAGACTTGGTTTAAATTTATCGAAGACTGGAATGGAACAGACGAAAATCCAGGTGTTGTTGAAAGACTAAAAGAAGGTAACGAAAGGTTTGAGAAAATTGAACAAGAAATTACAACCATCAAACACGAATTATTCACCAATAATGGTTCAAGTCTTCGTGATGCTGTCAACAGAATCGAACAAAATACAGCTAAGAAGCCTGTTCGTAAGACCGAACGTAATTAACCGCTGATTCATACGGAAATAAAGTAAAATACTCCTCTTTGTGTAACCTATCTTCATTAGGTATCCACCTGTGCTCTACAGAGTAATTAAATAATTCTAGCTGATAGTAATCTTTAGACTCTACATTATTTATTATCCACTGACAAATACTTAATAGGCTAGGTCCAGAGCAATCACGAGCCATCTGGTCTACCTAAATCTTCCCAAAACTTTTCTCTGCCCATTTGGTCTGTCTCTTTAATTGGAGCTGATTCTGTATTACTTAGATCTAAAAGCTCATCAAATATTCTATGACCTTCTGTATCTATCTTCATTCCTAATGCTACCATAGAGGCAAGGGTTAGTCCAGCAGCCATTTGGCTCCGTCCCTTTTCTGTAAATACTACTGACATGTCACGAAGTTCGTCATGAATTTTTCTACGTATGTCTTCTTCTTTAGGACCAGTAGATAGCAAAGCATTTAAAAAATCATCACTCATAGTTTGCAAACAAGGTTTCTAGTCGTGCTTTTGGTACAGCACCACCGATAGAACCTACCCTCTCATTGTTATAAAAAGCAATAAATGTTGGCACACTAAGAATATTGTGCTCTCTTGTCATCTCAGGATGTTTATCAACATCAACTTGTTCGTATTCCATTCCTGGATTATCTTCTAAGAAAGATGCGATAACTGGCTTCATAGCCTTGCATGGAGTACACCACTCTGCTGTAAAATGTAATAGTTTTTTCATAGTATCTCTATTATACCTAAATATGGCAGGGGAGTCAAGACTCCCCTGCCACCTCTTTATTTAGTTTTGACCAGCTCTTTGGCGGGTACTTCTATTTGATTTTGATAGTTCTAGGCTTCTTCTCTTCTGGAATCTCACGCTTGATAACGATGTATAAAATTCCATCATTCATGTCAGCGGATTCAACTTCCCAGTACTCCCAAAGAGTGACTGTCTTAGAGAACTTTCTAGTTCCGATTCCCTTATGCAGGTACTTGACGTCTTCTTCCTTTGCCTTTTCTCCAGTAATAGAAAGAACACGATTTTCTAGTGTGACTTTAACTTCATCTTTCTTAAAGCCTGCTACTGCTAATTCAAATACTCGTGTATCTTCATCGATCTCACGAACATTGTATGGTGGGTATGAGTCTGAGGATACATATGAAACTGATCCCGAAGTCGTACCTGATGTGTAGTAGTAGCTGTTATTAAAGAAATTGAATGGGTCCCACACAGAGACCGTATTTGTTGAATTTGTCATTTTTGCTCCTTTTAAGCGAGTTAGTAGTTCACCCCCATTAGGCGGGTGATATGTATATTATATCAAAATAATTTGGGTAAAGTCAAGCTAATTACTTGACTTTATTTCCAAATTTAGCCCATACTCTTTCGTGAATGAAATATCCTAAAGCTTCCCAGCCTATGTATAGCAGTGCTCCTAGGCTTGCATATTCCCATTCACCAGTAAATAAATAGATAACACCAGCAACACCGACCAAGTGGAAAGTTTCCCAGCTTGCTGTCTTGATCAGAGTTCTTTTTGTCGAGTCCATTTACTTACCAAGAATCTTCTTATATGTAACTTGGTCTACTACTCCAGTAGAAGGTAGTCCAGCCTTTGTCTGAAAGTCTTTAACTGCCTTATCTGTTCCTGGACCAAAGTCTCCGTCTGCCTTTAGCTTTAGAGCTTCTTGAATCTTCTTTACAGAAGTTCCTTTTGCACCTAACTTAAATGGCTTAAATTCTTTCTTGACTGCTGGCGCTGGTGCTGTTGGAGCATCTGTTGATCCAACCTTTGAAAGTAGTGGAACATTTTCCTCTCCAGCATATACTGGGCGACCCCAACCTACAATTGCATTCATAAGCTTTGGCTTATTATTCTTTACATATGCACGAGTCTTCTCTACGCACATTCCGCCATTGCGCTGATCTCCTTTAGCAGTTCCTGAAGTGTTTCCTTCAATAACTTGAATTGTTCCGTCTCCGTTGTTCTTTATGCAAAGACCTACGTGTGAAATTCTATTTACTCCATCGTCTGGGAAATCAAAATAAATCCAGTCTCCAGGAGTTGGGTCATCATTACGTGCATCTGCCCAACGATTATTTTTCTTAAACCAATCAGATGCCGCTACTGTAGCAGCACTCTTTGGATATTTCTTTGGATCTAGCCCTGCAGTAAATGCACACCAAGAAACAAATGACTGGCACCATGGCAAGAAGTTTGCACCTGTCCACTTACCGTACTTTGTTTCGTTATCTTTTGGACCTTCAATAGTCCCAATTTCTTTCTTAGCAACTTCAATGATTGCTTCTAATGAACCTTTTACAGCCATCTTATACCCTTCCTATTTTGGCCCACGACTAAGGGGCATAAGTCAATTATAACCTATGCCCCCTAATCAGTCAAAATTACTGAGCTTGCTTATCTACTTTAGAAAACGCTGCATTGATTTCTTCTGCACTCAGCTTTCCATCGTCTAGGAATGAACGAGCTAGTCTTTCAACTACTGTTGCTACACCCAATAGTCCAGCCATGGTTACGGCTGTTAGAGTATTAATTCCTACTACGGCTCCTGCTCCAATTACTGAAAGTCCTGAAGCAGCAAATACTGCAACAATTCTTAAGAATATATTCCATAGGTTTGTTACGGCTCCACCAATTGCTGTCTGTCCAGTTGTCTCATCAATAACTGTATAATCTGCTTCTTTCTTTCTTGCCATATTATTCCTCCTTTCTGAGGGGTATTGTTATAAGCCATACTGCTGTTACTGCTAGTGTAGCAATACCAACAATATCTCTTGCTGATCCTGTTAATGTTAGCCAGGCAATAAAGAAACCAAGGAGAGTGAAGGCTTGTGCGATTACTTCAACTCCAGCATCTTTAAGCCATGTGAAGAATCCCTTCACAATTTTTTTGATTATTTTCATTTTATCTCCTCATCCCAATAAGAGTGCTTGCAATCTGTGAAACTATTACGACTGGAATAATCACTTCTTGGGCTTTTTCTCTTTGATCGTCTGTCATGTCCATACCTAATTCTGAGAAATTAGATAGGAGTTCTGTTACATCCACTGATAGTACCGCTCCAAGTGGGTCTTCTAGAAATTCTTCTGTCTGGACTTCTGTCGTTGCATCTGCTAGTGTAAATGGCATTGCGGTATTTCCTGCTTCTCCTGCTCTTTCTGCAAATTCAACAAATGCTGATGCTACCGCTGGATCCGCTTTCATTATCTCTGCTACTTTTGCAACCTCTGCTGAAGAAATACCGAGGTCCTTTGCAATTTCCTGTTTAGCTTCTTGAGTTAGCGCTTTAAGGGTTTGACTTACCGCTGCTGTCTGTTCTGGAGAAAGCTTAACTAACTTATTATCCTTACTTGTAAGGTTTGCAATAACACCAGACAAATCTTCTGATGTACCAGTTCCCTTTTGAGGTATGAGTGCTGCTAATGCTTCATCTTTTATAGCTGGATCAATATTTTCCGCTGGTTTAAAATCTGGTCTTGGCAATGGCTTTGGCTCAGGCATAGGCTCTATAGGTGGCTCTGGAGCTGGTTCTGGCTTAGGTTCAGGCTCTGGAGCTGGCTCTGGCTTTGGTTCTGGCTTAGGCTCTGGAGCTGGTTCTGGCTTAGGTTCAGGTTTTGGGTTTCCAATAGCACCATCTGGGTCAGGATTAGCAACTGGTGGTGTTGGCTCAGGCTTTGGCTCCTCTGCTGGTGGATCTGAAGGCTTAGGCTCTGGCTTAGGAGGTGGTGTTGGTTCTACAGCAGGTGGAGATGGTGCAGGCTGTGGCATATTTGCAAGAGCGACGGCAATAGCAGCAGCAACTCTCTGCTTTTCCTCAAAATCCCATTGAGAAATGTACTGTTCTTCTGCATCAGTGATTGCATCATTCATATCGCTTATTGAATTGTTATAAGCTTCAACAGCGCTATCTTTTGATATTAATGCTGATGCTGTAGTTGACTGTGCAGTTTCATATGCAGTCTGTGCACTATCTTTTTCATCTTGGGCCTGATCTAAAACATCTTGCAAATCATTCAGGACTTCAACTTCTTGGTTATAAACATTTAACTTATCGTTATAAACATTTTGAGCTAAGTTTTTTTCTGACAAAGCGTTGTTGTATGCATCAATCTGGGCTTGGGTTGGGCCTGATCCTGAAGAGAATGTATTTAGATTACAACTAAATCCTACTCCCCATCCACCAGTATAATCGCATCCAGCTCCCGTCCATCCTCCAGGAATAGCCCATCCAAGATGGTACGAGCCTGGACCACCACCGTTATACCACCATATTTCTACATCAAATGTTTTATCTTCAGTTACATCATAAACTGGGGAGTATTCACTCCATCTAACACCCTGTTCTACCCAGTTGCTAATAGCAAGTTGGCCATCAACATACATCTTAAAGCCATCATCTGTATACCCTGCAAAGTAGGTGGATGTCCAGTGTGATGGGACTGTTATTTGCCCAGTAAACTTAACTACGATATTCTCGTATCTGTTGCCACAGACTGGCAATTGCATAGAGCTTGAATTCCATGTGCCAGAACAAATTACGCTATCAGGTACGGCTACACTAGGCCACACTCTTGCTAGGTTATATACTGTGTAATGTAGTCCTGATCCTCCAGCAGATTGCATGTTTGACTGGGATGTTTGAAGGTTGATATTAGCTATGTCAAGTAGATCTCTGGCATCATTTTTATTCTGAAGTGCAGAATCAACAACTTCTTGCTGATCATTTAAATCAGACTGTGCAATATCTAGTTCATCTTGTGCATTATTTAATTCCGACAGAGCGCTTGCTTCTGCTGTAACTGCATTTTCATAGGCTAAAATTGAGGCATTACGGGCATTCTGAGCCTCTACAGCAGTGTCATATTTGTCTTCAGCTATGGAGATTAATTCTTGAGTTTTTGTCTTGTCTGTGAGGTTATTAAGCTTGTTATTAAGGTCTTCTATCCTTTGTCCGCCCAAAGTTATAGGGTCATCAGCGCTGGCTGGGGATAAAAACAACCATCCAAATGCCAACGTTGAGGCTGTTATTATTCTTAATAATCTAATTTTCCTCTCCGTATTAACTAATATAATTATATCATTTGGATATAAAAAAGGGGGACGGATTTCTCCGTCCCCCAAATTTGTTAAGCAGAATTACTTAACTAGTGTAACCTTAGCCTTTGGATTCTTTGCATTCCACTTCTTAGCGAGTGCATTGAATGATGCCTTGATCTTAGCAAGCTCTGCTGCATTGTCTGCCTTGAGCTTTGCGATTTCTGCGGTTGCATCTGCTAGTGCCTTATCTGATGCAAGCTTTGCTGAAACTGCTTCTGCCTTAAGCTTTGCAATCTCTGCTTCTGCTGCTAACTTAGCGGTTGCTGCTGCTGCCTTCTCTGCTGCAAGAGCTGTGGCTGCGGCTGTTGCATCTGCTGCACGTCCTGCCTTTTCTGCTGCTAGTGCTGCTGCTGATGCTGCGAGTTCCCCTGCTAGATCACGAACTGCAATTGACTTTACAACGCTTGATACTGGAGTATTAAATCCAGCAACTGTTGCTGCAATGTCTCCTGTTGCTGCTGAAACAACCAATGTAGTTGTACCAGTAGTAGGAAGTGTTACCTTGAATTCTGCTGAACCAAAGTTTGTTAGTGTTGCACCTGTTGTAGCAGTTGTTGTATCAACAGTACCATTTACAATAAGTGATGTAAGTGTCTTTCCAGAAATCTTATTTCCGAATACGTCTGTAGCAGTTGCTGTAACTGTTACTACGCTTGATGTTGATCCAGAATCATTACCAGTAAGTGCTACTGTATTGATCTTTCCTGCTGTACCCTGTACATAGTATGTAAGGGTTGTGCCCTGGTTTGTAATTACAACTGTACCAACTGCTGTTGTCTTTGTGTAGACATAGAATGTTACTGTTGTTCCTGTACCTGTTGCAATTGTAGTTGAAGCAGATCCTGATGCTGCAGTAACTGGTGCTGCTGCAGTAGCGGTTGCTAGAACGATTGTTGCATTTGTAGCAGTTGCTGATACGCTTGTACCAGTATCAACTGTTGCAACAAATCTTACGACATCGCCGTCTTCGATAGAGTTATCTTCTGGGACTGGACGTGTAATTGCTGTTGCTGCTGATGTGCCAGTAGTAACAGTTGTCCATGTTGTTGAACCACCTGATACTGCACCTGTTGATGTTGCAACTGTCATTGGAGCCGCTGATGCTGGAGCCACAGCAAGAACTGTTGCACCAAGTACAGAAGCGACTAGAATTGATAGTTTCTTCATATTTGTTTTATTTCCTCTTCAATTGATTTGGTTTATATGTGAGCTTATTTCCCACACAAGTCTTAATCATACCAAAAGTACGGATTTGAGTCAAATCCTACTCTGGCCATTTTCCGTCAATTACCATCATGGCAATTGCGCTATAGTTCAGATCATCAATAAATGACTCTCTGAGCGTTTCAAACTGCGGCTTATCGTTTTTTCTGACAAAGAAAAGGTTTTTAATTCTTTCAAACTTGTC
>JACCDX010381270.1_pt1 | contig 14501 bp, 17 predicted proteins | sample 7449681 | NCBI WGS metagenome assembly JACCDX01 (sample SAMN15323450, study PRJNA562643) | freshwater metagenome | isolation source: river surface water | place: USA:Blue River Watershed | collected 2017-08-18
CAAAATACCTATCAGAAGTAGGAAGATAAAAACAAAATAATATGGCAAAGGCTAAAAAAACAAAAAAAGTAGAAGAAGTAAAAGTTGAGGAAGTATCCCAACAATCAGAACAAATTGGACAAATTAAATTGAATCAGGAAAAGTATGAAGAATGCGAATGGTGTTTTCAGTTTGATGAAGATGAACCACAAGTATTTGCTTGGACTGATGATGAATTAAATAGAGATGAAGACCCGAAAGTAATTTTTACAATTACTAATGTTAAGGATTCTTATATTACTTTTCAAAATGGAAAAACTGGTAAGATATTTAAAATATTTGCTAGAGAGCTTACAAATGAAGGTAAAGATATGAGAGAGAAACAAAGAGAAGCTATTAAAAATTTCCAAAAAGATTCTCAAAACTTTGAACAAAAAATTGATGAATATGCAAGTGAAAATAAAGAAACTCAAGCCTAATGCAGTAATTCCAACATACGCCAAAGAAGGTGATGCTGGGATGGATTTAGTAGCAACTGAAATCATATCTAATACAACATTTGATGTAAGTTATGGTATTGGTATAGCTATGGAAATACCAAAAGGATTTGTTGGGTTAGTATTCCCTCGTTCATCAATCAGAAAATATGAGTTAGCATTATCTAATTCAGTTGGTGTAATTGATAGTGGATATAGAGGTGAATTGCAAGCTACATTTAAGAAAACAAATGGATTGGATTCATTGGCCTACAAAGTGGGTGATAGAATTGCACAAATTATGATTATACCTTACCCTGAAGTTGAGTTTGAAGAAGCTGATGAGTTATCCGATACCGAAAGAGGTGATGGTGGATTTGGTTCAACCGGAAAATAATGATATCAGAAAAAGAATATACGGATAAGATTTTTATTTGGAAAGATAGAATTTTGGCTGAAGATAAGTTAGATTCAAAATGCTGTGATTCTTTAGCAAATAAAATTTTGGAATATGAAAATTATATTCTATCTTTAGGACCGGCTAATTATCCACAAACTCCACCAAACACAATAACAAGCAGACATGAGTATTATAATTTGCTTGAGTTTGATTGGGATGAGTTAAAAGAAGTTGAAGCTAAGATAATTGAAAATGCTTCTAAGATATTAGGTGGTAGTTCTTTTTATGTTAAGATGTGGGCTAACGTTTTTAGAAATGGTGAATGTATAACAAAACATATTCATCACCCTGAACCTGTTAGAGAAACTGATGAATTTAAAAACAATATATTCAAAACACTTTGCGGACATTTGTTTTTAAGGAATGATGTTGATTCTGATACAATATATCACTTTGATAGTGGTACACAAAATATAAAAAATGTAAAGGGCGATTTTCATTTCTTTTGTTGTGTAGTTCCACATGAAGTTTTACCATATGAAGGTACTGAAAGAATTGGATTGGCCTTTGATGTATATACTAATGATTTTTTTGAGGGTATTGGAATACCAACTCCCTTTGGGTTAAAATTAATAAAATAAAAATATGTTTGAATTTAAACAACAAGTCTCTGATAACTCATTATGGGTTGAAAAGTATAGACCTACTAAATTGGAAGATTATGTAGGTAATGAGCACCTTAAAGAAGAGGTTCAATTATACATTGATAGTGGTGATGTTCCACATCTTCTACTTTATGGAAGAGCTGGTACTGGAAAAACTACTTTAGCAAAAATGATTGTAAACTCAATCGAATGTGATTATCTTATTATAAACGCTTCCGATGAAAATGGTATTGATACTATTAGAGAGAAGATTAAGGGTTTTGCATCTTCTATGGGTTTTAAACCATTTAAAATTTTGATTTTGGATGAGGCTGATTATCTAACACCAAACGGTCAGGCAGCACTTCGTAATGTAATGGAAACGTTTTCAAAGCATTGCCGTTTTATTTTGACTTGTAACTATGTTGAAAAGATTATCGAACCAATTCAATCTCGTTGTCAAACTTTCCAAATCATTCCACCAACTAAAAAAGATGTTGCTATTCAAATTAGCAAAATTTTGAAGAATGAGAATATTAAGTTTGATGTGAAAGACTTAGTTCCAATTATTGATTCAGCATATCCTGATATCCGTAAGGTTATAAACACTTGTCAACACAATTCAATCAAAGGTGAATTAAAGGTAGATACTCAAAATCTTTTAGAGAATGACTACAAAATGAAAGTGTTAGATATTTTGAAATCTAAGGATGATAAGAGAAACAAATATATGAATATCAGACAAGCTATTATTGATAGTAAAGCAACTGATTTCACCGAACTATACACTTTATTATACGATAAAGTAGAGGAATACGCACCAAACAATCCAACAGTTATTTTGTTAATTGCTGATGGATTGTATAAGTGTTCGATGAGTATCGATAAAGAGATTCCAACAGCAGCAACATTAATTAACATTTTAAACGAATTATAATATGGCAAATATTTTAGGAGCCGGTGGGCAACCAATCGGAGGACAACAAGAAGAAGTACAAATACCATTGGAAAAAACAACTCCAATTGGATGTAAAAAATGTGGTGGTGAAGTTTTTGTACAAGGTTTTGGATTTCGTAGAATTTCAAAATTACTATCCGGTAAACCAAAGGATGAAGTACTACCCGTAGAATTATTCCTTTGTGGAGATTGTGGTGATGTACTTAATGAATTATTACCTAAAGGTCTAAAAGTAGAAGAAGAATAGTATGGCTAAATCTTTATTTGACCATATCAAAGCAATTACCAATGAACAAGACCCTAAGTATTGGGATAAGTTAGAAGAAGGTGATAAAAAGACATGGAGTAACTATATGATACTCCGTTTTCTTTCTATGAACCCTGATTGGATTGTTTTAATATCAGAGTTACAACCAGCTCTTCAAGAACTTCCTCCAAAACTTTTATATAAAGCACTTACTAATGGATTAATTCCAAAAGGTAGGCATTTTTTAAAATATATGAAAGCATCCAAATCTGAAGAATATGAAGATTGGATTATTGAATTGGTTAAGAAGTATTATGAAGTTTCTTTAAAGGAAGCTGAAGAGTATTATCAAATTTTACATTTAACAAAAGAAGGTCACAAACAAATAAATTATATAGCTGAATCGTTTGGAACTGACCCTAAAAAAATAACGAAATTGAAGCTCAAATTTTAATTTGGAATATTCATATAAATTTCGTATATTTGATACATAAAATAAACTATGGCTAAAGTATCATTTTCGCAGTACTCAATGTGGAGTAGCTGTCCTCAACAATACAAATTAAATTATATAGATAAATTGGGTGAAAGTTCATCCAATATCCATACAATATTTGGTTCTGCTATGCACGAAACTATCCAACATTATCTTTCAGTTATGTATGGTGTTTCTAAAAAACAAGCCGATGAAATAAATATCGATAAACTCTTATTGGAAAGAATGAGAGAAAATTACAAAAGTGAGGTTGAGAAAATGACCGAAGGTACTCCTTGTGAGCAAATTGAATTGGAAGAATTTTATGGTGATGGTAGGAGAATATTACAATGGTTTGTAAAACATATCACAAAGTTCTACTCAAAATCAGGCTATGAGTTAGTTGGTATTGAGATTCCTTTGAACGCAACCATTAAAAATGGTGTACATTTTATTGGGTTCATAGATATCGTACTTAGAGATTTGGCTGAGAATTCAATTATCATTATTGACCTTAAAACATCAACAAATGGTTTGAATCAATATCAGAAGGCTGATAAGTTAAAAAACTCACAAATACTTCTTTACAAAAAGTACTATTCTGAATTGTTTAATATTCCACTTTCTAAGATAAAAGTAGAATATCAAATTCTTCGTAGAAAGTTACCAGAAGATTCACCATTCCCAATTCCACATATATCAAAGCACATTCCACCAAACGGAGCACCATCGGTGAATAAAGTATATGATGAATTTATGGAATTTATTAATACTGTTTTTGATGATGAGGGAAATTTCAAAGATATCCCATATCCAAAAGTACCCGGTAATAATAAAAAAAATTGTAAATGGTGTGAATTTCACTCTCGTGGAATTTGCGATGGTAAGCCTTAAAAAATAAATTTATTGGTTTTTTAATTTTTATTATACTTATATATATTAGTATATATATTTATAAAAACCAATAGATTATGAATCAAGAAAACACAAAACTTACAACTGTGAAAATCTTGAAAGATGTATATTCATCATTCAAAAAAGTTTCTTTTGATTCGGATGTAACTTTACAAAAGCTAGTTAATAGGACTGTGGAGAGATATGTTTCCGATGAAGAATTTAGACAAGAAATGAACGAATACTTAAAATTACAAATTTCAGGTTCACAATTTTAAAATTAGTTATGGCAAAGAAAAAAATACTGTTACTTTCAGATGATTTAAGAATGGCGAGCGGAATCGCTACAATGTCCAAAGAATTAGTTTTGGGTACTGTTGATAGGTATGATTGGTTTCAAGTTGGAGCCGCAATCAATCACCCAGACCAAGGAAAAGTATTAGATTTAAGTCAAGATGTACAACAAAGAACCGGCGTTTCAGATGCTAGTGTTAAAATTTTAGCATGGAATGGTTATGGTAACGCAGATTTGATTAGACAACTAATTAATGCAGAAAGGCCGGATGCTATTATACATTTTACTGACCCTCGTTATTGGACATGGTTGTATGATATCGAACACGAAATCAGACAAAATGTTCCAATTCTATTTTATGCAATTTGGGATGACCTTCCAGACCCATTATATAATCGTAACTACTATGAGAGTTGTGATTGGATTGGGTGTATCTCTCGCCAAACTTATGGTATCATCAAAAGATTATCAGCATTAGATACTAAACCAACTTGGAAACCAAAAGCAGATTGGCAAGTTAGTTATGTACCGCATGGAATTGATTTCAATATGTACAAACCCGAAAATGTACCTACCGAATTTCGTAATGATATTCTAAAAGGTAAGGATTATGAATTTGTATTATATTGGAGTAATCGTAATATTAGAAGAAAGCAACCAGCCGATGTTATTGTAGCATTCAAAAAGTTTTGTGATAAGATTGGTAAAGAGAAAGCAGATAAATGTTGTTTGGTAATGCACACACAGCCTGTTGATGAAAACGGAACTGATTTACCAGCAGTTATAGATGCAGTTGCACCTGAATGTAATATTATATTTTCTGAAAAAAGAAGAACTCAAGAAGAATTAAATCTTCTTTACAATATGGCTGATTGTACAATTAATATCGCTAACAACGAAGGATTTGGATTAGCAACAGCAGAATCGGTAATGGCTGGGACACCAATCATTGTAAACGTAACTGGTGGATTACAAGACCAATGTGGATTTAAAGTTGATGGTAAAGTATTAACTGCTGATGATTATATTAAAATTGGTTCGTTACATGAATGGAGAAAGTGGGAAGGTAAAGCAGAGCCGGGTCCTTGGGTAGTTCCTGTTTGGAGTAGAGCACAAGCATTAGCTGGTTCAGTACCAACTCCATACATTTGGGATGACAGGGTTGATTTAGAAGATGTATCTGAAGCGATTCTTAAAATGTATAACACACCAAAAGAGGAGAGAAAAGCAAACGCCTTAATTGGTAGAGAATTCTTTATGAATGAAGCGGGATTATCACATACAAATATGTGTAAAACATTAGTTGATGGAATTGAATCAACTTTCCAAAATTGGAAACCAAGAGAAAGATTTGAAGTATTCAAAATTAAATAAGTTATGAGTAAACCAACATTAGTATTTCAGGGACCTATTTTTACTAGAAGTGGATATGGTGACCATTGTAGAGATTTGATGAAATCGCTACGAAAAATGGACAAGTACGATATAAAAATTATTCCACTTCGTTGGGGTAATACACCACAAAACCAAGTTAGTGACCAAACTGAATTTGGTAGATGGATGTTAGAGAGAGTAATCGGAGAGGTGGGTGAAAAGCCGGATGTATTCATGCAAGTTTCAGTAGCAAACGAATTTACACCAAAAGGACACTATAATATTGGCGTAACTGCTGGTGTTGAAACTACAATCGCACCAAAAGATTTTATCGATGGTTCTCAAAAAATGGATTTAATTATTGTTCCATCGAATTTTACTAAATCAAACTTAGCAGGAACTGTATATCAACAAAAAGACCAAGCAACTGGACAGATTGTTGGAGAATATAAACTAACAAAACCAGTAGAAGTTCTTTTTGAAGGCGTGGATGTTGAAGTATTTGGAAAATCTGATAAGAAAGATATACTTTCAAATGTAAAAGAAGATTTTAACTTCCTAATTGTGGGACATTGGTTAAAAGGTTCGTTAGGACAGGATAGAAAAGATATTGGAATGGCTATTAAAACATTTTGTACGGTATTTCAATATCTACCAACTGATAAAAGACCTGGTCTTATTGTTAAAACATCTCACGCTGGATTTAGTGTAATTGATAGGGAAGAAACTCGTAAAAAAATAGAAGAAGTTGTAAAATCATTTGGTGATAAATGCCCATCTATCTATTTGATACATGGTGATATGGAAGAAACTGATATGAGTAACCTATACCACCATCCTAAAGTTAAAGCAATGATTTCATTTGCTAAAGGTGAGGGATATGGTAGACCTATGGCTGAGTTTACTTTGACAGGTAAACCAATTATAGCAAGTGGTTGGAGTGGACAGATGGATTTCCTACCAACAGAACATTCTGTTTTATTGGAAGGTAGCTTAACTCAAATAGATGAATCAGCTGCTGACCAATTTATTCTAAAAGAAGCACAATGGTTTACTGTAAACTATTCAAATGCAGCAAATAAGATTTATGATGTATATAACAAATATAATTCTTACTTAGAAAAATCAGCTGGATTGAAGGAAAATACTTTAAATAATTTTACTTTGGAAAAGATGCATCAAAAATTTGAGAATATACTTGATACTTATGTAAAGAAAGCACCTCAATTAGTTCCATTTAATGTTCCAAAGTTGAACACAAAAATGCAAATTCCAAAGTTAAATAAAGTATAATGCCATTTACACTATTATACAAACCTTTAATAGAAAGAGAAGAGAGGATATCTAAAGCTAATATACTTCCTAGAAATGTATATAGAATTTCATCTTATGAATATAAAGATGGAAAGACTAAAAGTTTGGCTGGGATAAAATCCTCTCTTATTTTTTTGGTTGGTATTTTTGAAAAAAAATTAATTTGCTTAAAAATTAGTGAAGTTAAACCTGATAGATTTTTTCAATGGTTAAAAACCATAGAACAAACTGGATTAACAAACGAAGATTTTGATAAAGCAGAAAAATTAGAAGATTTACTCATATTAGATAACCGAGCAGGTAGTAAAATTTTCGAAGGATATATTAAAAATAAACCCATCTATAATCTAAAACCATCACCATATAGAACCTATAATTTAGATGGGATAAAATATATTCAACAGGTTCATATCAAAAAAGACATTTTAAAATCTTTCTATTTTTAGAAATTCTATCTTATTTTGATGTCTCTTATATTTACTTGTATAAGAAAAACTTTGCAAAGTAAATAAAAGATGGCATTAGTAAAAAGACTAGAAAAGGGCGCTCCGCTTACCGCATCGGAGATGGATGATAACTTAACGTTTTTACAAAACCAAATAACTGCGGGTACATCTGGAAGTGGTGGTACAAGTGGTAGTAGTGGTTCATCCGGCTCAAGCGGTTCATCCGGCTCTTCTGGGTCTTCTGGAAGCGGTGGTACGAGTGGTTCAAGTGGCTCATCGGGTTCATCGGGCTCTTCTGGAAGTGGTGGTACAAGCGGTTCAAGCGGTTCATCGGGTTCTTCTGGAACTTATGGAAGTGGTGGTACTTCTGGTACAAGCGGAACTTCTGGAACTTCTGGTACAAGTGGTAGTAGTGGTTCATCAGGTTCTTCTGGTATAAATGGTACTTTCTTTGGTTCTTCTGGTGTATCTGGGACAAGTGGAACAAGCGGAATAAGTGGAACTGATGGTACTCCGGGTTCAGGTGGTACATCTGGAAGTTCTGGTATAAGTGGAACAAATGGGCAAGCTGGTTCAAGTGGTTCATCTGGAAGTAGTGGTGTAAATGGTACGGCTAGTTTGGTGGTAACTCAAAGTGGTGGTTCTACATATAGTACGGTAAGTGATATAACTTTTCAAGGTTTATTAGTATCTTCATCTGGTGCTGGTGCAGTTACTGTTTCTTTAGCACCTGGAGCGGCTGGTTCATCAGGTTCTTCTGGAGCTAATGGTACTAGTGGTAGTAGTGGTTCATCCGGTTCTTCTGGTTTAACTGGTAGTAGTGGGGAAAGTGGTTCATCTGGAAGTAGTGGTTCATCCGGTTCTTCTGGTGTAAATGGATTTACTGGTTCATCTGGTAGTAGTGGAAGTAGTGGTTCTTCTGGTACAAATGGTGTAGCGGGTTCGGCTGGTTCTTCTGGTTCAAGCGGTAGTAGTGGAACATCTGGATTAGGTACATCGGGTTCTTCTGGTACTTCTGGTAGTAGTGGTGTTAATGGATTGAGTATTAATGTTGGTGGATTTAGAGATAACGCAGTATTAACTCTTCAAGGAACTGCACCAAACGTAACGGCTGAAGATAATGTAACAATAGATGGTGACCTATTAATGGTTACTGGTTCAATATATGTAACGGGTAGTGGTGTTAGAGTAAGTGGTTCACTTAGTGTGACTGGTTCAGTTAATGTAACAAATGTACCACTAACACAAAAACATCAAATGACCGGTTCATTGTTCTTAACTGGTTCAGATACTAGATTCTATTCACCAATAGCTATTGTAGGTGATTTGGATGTGACTGGTACTGTTGATGTTGCTGGTACTGTGAGTGCTTCAGCATTTCATATTACAAACCCTGGCGTTCCTGTATTGGAATCTGCAACTGATATAAATTTACAAGCAGGTGGTGCGGTTAGAATAACATCATCATCATTAAGATTAGCATCATATGCTGGAACTATTACTGGTAGTTTCGGACAAAATGGTGATTTAATTTACGATTCAGGAAGTCACAAATTTGTTGGATATCAAAACGGAGCATGGGCTGTGATAGCTGGTGGTTCTGGTGGTAGTGGTACTTCAGGCTCTTCAGGCTCTTCAGGCTCTTCAGGCTCATCGGGTTCTTCTGGAGCTAATGGTTCATCTGGAAGTAGTGGTACAAGCGGTTCATCTGGAAGTAGTGGTTCATCTGGTTCAAGTGGTTCATCTGGAAGTAGTGGTGTAAGTGGTTCATCTGGTTCATCGGGTTCGTCTGGTACATCTGGTGGATTTAATCCTCAAGGTGCTTGGCAGGCTATAACAACATATAGTATAAATGATGTTGTTTCGTATGGCGGACAATCGTATGTATCTAATATAAATTCAAACTTAAATAATATACCACCATCACAGCCTGCTGAATGGACATTATTAGCAGCAGCTGGTACAAGTGGTAGTAGTGGTTCATCGGGTTCATCTGGTACTTCTGGTGCTGGAACTTCTGGTTCATCTGGTTCTTCTGGTACAAGTGGTGATGATATCCTAACACCAAATAGACAAACTGCTTCATATACTTTAGCATTGAGTGATGCTGGTAAAATTGTTGAAATGAACGTTGGTTCGGCTAATAACTTAACTGTACCACAAAACTCATCAATTTCATTCGCAACCGGTACTCAAATTATGATTGCACAATATGGAAGTGGACAGACTACATTAGTACCCGATACAAACGTAACAATTCGTTCAGCAAACGCTGCAACTAAATTAAGAGCACAATATAGTGGAGCAACTTTGGTAAAGGTAGCAACAAACGAATGGTACGCATTTGGTGATTTAACAACTTAATAGTTTTTATTATATGCTAAAAGGACACAGTGGAGCTGCAGCTAGTAGTATATCTCATGTAGATATTTATGTTTATCCAACTTACGATACAACAATAGTTGGTTGTTCATCATATGCTACAAATGTTAAATCAAGATTTGGAACAGATAATGTACCAATTGGTATTGATATTCTTGCTGATGTTTCACAATATGGAACGGTTGATTGTAATGGGGGTGGCTTACAAGTTGACCCGCTGTATATAAATTTAACATCAGGAACAGCACAATTTACACCCGCATCAAGCACATCAGTTAGTGCAGACCCAGCAGTAGCATCTTTAAAAATAACTGCAATAAATGTAAGTGGAAATGATATATCTTCAAATCCTGGTGAGTTTGTAACCGGAAGCTATGTTTACAGAATATTCGGATTGAACCAATGCCAAGGATTATAATAAATGAGAGAATATAACGTTATACTAAAAAGAGATATAGATTATGATTCCTTTTGGAATGATATAGAAAGTGATACCGATGGTGGTAAACTTTATATCCCAAATCGTGCTGTCCAATTTACAAACGAAAGACCAACTTCTCTTCGTCAATGTTGGTATTTACTAACCGATGAGGAAGCGGAAATCCTAAGACAAGATGATAGGGTTTTGGCAGTTGAAATCCCACCAGAACATAGAGATGATATTGTAATTGTAAGAAACGCTACACAAACTGGTGATTTTACAAAAACAACATCTGATAGTGGAAACTATATTAATTGGGGCTTGATAAGATGTAACAATTTATCAAACAACTATGGAAGTGGAACAACTACAACCGAATCTTACAAATATACCTTAGATGGTACGGGTGTTGATGTTGTAATTCAAGATAGTGGTATTCAAGTTGACCATCCTGAATTTTTAGATTCAAATGGGAATAGTAGAGTTCAGCAAATAAATTGGTCAACTGAAAGTGGAGTTTCGTTTGGTCAAAGTTCAAACCATTATAGGGATTATGATGGACATGGTACTCACGTTGCAAGCACTGCGGCTGGACTAACTTATGGTTGGGCTAGAAATGCAAGAATATATTCACAAAAGTTATCAGGATTAGAGGGTGTTGGTGATAGTGGAAATGGTATATCTACGACATATGCATTTGATTCAATAAAAGGATGGCATAATAATAAACCAATAGACCCAAAAACGGGTGTAAAAAGACCAACTGTTGTTAATATGAGTTGGGGTTATTTAGCAACTTATAGTTCTGTATCCTCTGTAACTTATAGGGGTGTAGTTTATAATGGTACTGATATTGATACGGAATCAGAAAGAAACAATAACTTTGGTATATTGACTCAATACTATCAGTTGAGTCCATCTGTTGTTTATATGGCTAATGCAAAAATACCATCAGTAGATACGGATATTGAAGAAATGATTAATGCTGGTATTGTTGTGTGTGTAGCAGCTGGGAATCGCTCATTTAAAATAGATGTACCAGATGGAACTGACTGGTATAATTGGATGAACACAAATAATGGTGGTATTTGGTATAGTTGTGGTAGTTCGCCCCAAGGTGGAGCTACAGGTGCAAATAATATATATCAAGGTGGACCTTTTGCTATAATAGTTGGTAATATGGATAGTACATCTTACAGCGCCACTCAAGACCAAAAAGCAACTTCATCTGAAACTGGACCGGGTGTAACAATTTATGCTCCCGGTACTAATATTATGGGAGCTTGTTCAACAACAAATGATTTTACAGATGAACCATATTATAGAAATACATCTTATAGGCAAATGAATATTAGTGGTACATCTATGGCATCCCCTCAAGTAGCAGGTGTAGCAGCTTTATTACTACAATTAAACCCTAAACTAACACCCGCTCAAGTAAAAGCATCACTTTTAGCAAACGCTGGTACGGTATTGTATGATACGGGTGTTAATAACGATTGGACTAATAACAGAAGTTTAAAGGGTGGTACTGCAAAAATACTATATAATAAATTTAATTCCGATAAAACACTCTCAATAGGAGGGGTAAAGTTCTCAGGCGGAATTTCTTTCAGATTAGCTTAATTTTTTAACGTTTTTCGGTTTTACTTTATATTTATATATACATATATAAAATACCAAAGTACATTTGGTTTTTTGGAAAAGTATTCGTATATTTGTAAAACTTAAAAAATGTTATGATTAATATAACCTACGCAATAACCGTATGTAATGAATTGGTTGAACTAACAAATCTTGTTAATTTTCTACAACCAAGAATACAAAAAGATGATGAAATATTAATACAATATGATACAGAATCAGTTACAAAACCTGTATTGGATTATCTTAATATAATTTCTCAATTTCACAAAAATCAAATTAGAGTAATATCGTTCCCACTAAATAAAGATTTTGCATCGTTTAAAAATAATTTAAAAAATAATGCAAATGGTATCTTTATTTTTCAAATAGATGCGGATGAAATTCCATCTGAATATTTGGTTTCTAATATGCGTGATTTTTTAGAATATAATAAAGATGTAGACCTTTTCTTTGTACCACGCATCAATACCGTTAATGGTTTAACTGAATCACATATTGAAAAATGGCGTTGGAATGTAAATGATAAAGGTTGGGTAAACTTTCCAGATTATCAAACTAGAATATATAGAAGAACATCTGAAATTCATTGGGTGAATAAAGTACACGAAAGAATTGTTGGATATAATACTATGAGTGTATTACCATCTGAAGAAGAATATTGCCTATATCATCATAAGCAAATTGAAAGACAAGAAAAACAAAACGCTTATTATGATACAATCTAAAATAGCTTTCCTTACTGAAATGGGATTTGTTGGTAAAGTCCCAGCAAATCATCCAAATATGAGAACGGAGTTTGCTTGGATGTATGCTTTAGATGCTGACCATTATAATATTCATATGTTTGGAAGTGATAAACATTTGACAGGATATGACCATGTATTTGTTATATTTCCAAAAGGTAAAACTTTCTTAAATTCAGAAGGTACTAAGTTAGTTAGTGGTACAAATCCAGTTTCAGAATTACTATACCAACCGATAGTTCAAAGATTAAAAGAAAAAGGAAATAAAAATGTACACTATGTGCAAGAAGGACCTCATTGGTGGTGGAATGATTATGAAGTAGTTGACCAAATACATTTCTACAATTTCCTTCAGAGTTGTGATTCTATATTCGCACACAATGAATCAGATGTAAATTATTATAAAGGATTATTTCCAAATAAAAAAGTAGAAGTCATTCGTTCTCTTATGATTGAGGATTCTATTAAAGAAATCAGCTCACCAAAAGAAGATAAAGTTCTTATAGGTGGTAACTTCGCAAGATGGTATGGTGGATTTGAATCATATATTGTAGCATCTGAATTTGAATTACCAATTTGGGGACAAGAATCTCATGCTAAACGAAATCAAGAAGCAATGGTGGATAATATAAATCACTTTAATAGAATGATGTGGTTAGATTGGATGAAAGAAGTATCTAAATTTAGATATGCGGTTCATCTAATGCCAACTGTAGCAGCTGGTACTTTTGCTATGAATTGTGCTTACTTTGGTATACCTGTAATTGGAAACGAAAAAGTAGATACACAAAAGTTACTACACCCATACACATCGGTTGATGTTAGTGATGTAAAGAGAGCCAGAGAATTGGCAAATGAATTAAAAAATGACCCAAACTTTTATGCAACTTGTAGCGGTATGGCTCAGCAAAGTTATAAAAAGTACTACACAAAGGAAGTTTGGTTAAATGAAATGTTAAATAAATTATGATTACAGTTATTTTAAATGGTTACAAAAGAGGTAATAACCTCAATGAACAATTGGAGGCTTTGGAAAGACAGACTGTTAAACCAACTGAAATTCTTCTTTGGTATAATTCGCCTGATGATGATACTGAAATAAATTATGAAATTGGAACAAAGATTCCAGTAGCATATTCAAACTATAACTTTGGAGTTTGGGCAAGATTCTATTACGCATTTAACGCAAAAAATCCATATGTGTGTGTATTTGATGATGATACGATTCCCGGTGATAGATGGTTGGAAAATTGTATAAAAACAATGGAAACAAATGAAGGACTTTTAGGAACAGTTGGTTTGTTATATCCAAATCCACTACCGCCACAACATTCATCTTATTACGAACACTATTTACGTTTTGGTTGGCCTGAAAATGGTAATAATGAAAAGATTGTTGAAGTTGATTTAGTTGGGCATAGTTGGTTCTTTAAAAAAGAATGGTTACAATATTTGGTAAGAGAGCTACCAGACCCAAAATATAATACTTGTGGTGAAGATATGCACTTTAGTTATATGTTACAAAAGTATGCCGGAATACCAACATTTGTTCCACCTCATCCTAAAAATGATAAATCTTTATGGGGTAGTACAAAAGGGCAATATGGTGGAGATTCGGCATCCCTTTGGGAATCAAATCAAAAAGGAATTGATGGTACACCATTCAAACAATTAATGAATGAATATTTTCATAATCAAAGATTAAAAGGTTGGAAATTAGTAAATGAATAAGAAAGACCCGATATTAATATGTTTTGGTACTAGACCGGAATGGTTAAAAGTAAAACCATTGATTGATATAATGAA
>JACCDX011372064.1_pt1 | contig 14501 bp, 30 predicted proteins | sample 7449681 | NCBI WGS metagenome assembly JACCDX01 (sample SAMN15323450, study PRJNA562643) | freshwater metagenome | isolation source: river surface water | place: USA:Blue River Watershed | collected 2017-08-18
AAATCGAAGTCTAAGGTTAACAAGATTCTATCTGTGAAAGGTTAAGTATGAAAACCATAGTCCACGTTAACCAGCATGTGATCAAGTCTAATCGTAAGAATGGGGTGACTGATCCTGTCTTGACTGTTAAGAACTACAAGTGTAATCGATACGCAATGGATGTTATTATTCATGGTCCAGCACGTGTGGTATACTCACCAGACAAGCCACTATCATGTGGTGCACATGTGTGGATCGAGACTGAATCAGAGGTTACTTTACTGGGAGAAAAGCATGAGCAAGTTGCAGTCGCTGCCTGAGTTGTTTGTTAAGTGTAAGATCGAGGACCTGGTAGAGGACCATACATACATGGATGACTTCGGTCACGTGGTGTTCCGCAGCTGGGATAATGTGGAAGAGTTTGTCCACGTTCTTATGAAAGAATTGGGGTTGATTAAAAATGAAACTCTCTAACTTTATTGATGTGCTGGTGTTCTTTGCTGTCTTGTTCTTTGTGTCTGTTATTGCGAAAGGTTTGGTATCTTGAAGACTAATGATCTAAAGCGTGGCTCTCGTGTGCTATTGACAAATGGCTGGGAGGCTGATATTATGGACAACATGAAGGGTCAGACCAGACTTGCCAAGGTGTATGGTGACTTCACTGACATCGGTTCTGTATACTCTCATGACATCAAGTCTGTGAAGATTGGTGAGGAGTGGTTTCCCATCGAGCACACCGACACTCAACTTAAACTGAAAGAACAACTCAAGAAGATTGGATTCTAATATGACCAAGTATTTATTCAAGGTGCAGCGTGTCACTCAGGTCTGGACTTACGTTGAGTCTACAGCAGAGACTGAGGACGAAGCATATGAGAAGGTATCTCAGCGTCTTAATGATGGTACGATTACCTTTGATGTTCGTAACTCAAGCACTGTAAGCTTTGATATTAATTGTGTTGACGTGGTGAATAATAATGTTTGACTTCAGCCTTGGTACGTGGATCCTTATCCTGTCTACAATTCTATACGTGGCTGCTGGTGTGGCCTTTGCATTCGAGGGTAAGGTTGGTTTGTCCGTTGCTTACGTGGCGTATGCTATCGCTAACGTGGGCTTGATGATTGTTGCTATTCAAGGGAGCTAACATGGTTAATAGATTCAAACTTGAAGATGTCATCTACCAGTCAGACATGACACCTGATCTTGAGATTGCGTTCGAGCGTTACTGTGATGGTCCATTTATGTCAGAAGACGATGGTGCTAATCTGCTCATGGCCCTGTGGCAGATCAGTAAGCTACGCCATTGGAAGCTACTTGATACATTCTGTCGAGAGTTTGAGCTTGACCAGTACTGTCAAGACCCTGAAGTGCTAGCCTTGCGTGAGCGTGTTGGTATGAAGGATGGTAAGCTCAAGGAGGATGTAGAGTGAGCGAAGCGAACCCTCTAAGTATTGATGTTAACCAGACAATCTCAATAGTAAGAGACATGACATGAGCATCTCAGCAATGAAGCAAGCGGCGGAGGCTTTAGAGGTTTTTTCCGAGCATGGCGGAAATCGTTACACCAGGGCTGCTGACGCACTACGCCAAGCCATCGCAGAGGCAGAGAAGCAAGAGCCTGTGGCGATTGGTGAAGAATGGAAGCCATGCGTGAAGTTGCCAATTATTGTTCATGTCCGTGAGCAGCGCAAAGGCGAAACCCACGTAAGTACACGGGAAGGCATCACGCCAGTCAAAGAAGATGACCTAATTATGCGTGGTGTGGCTGGTGAAGAATACCCAATTGGTCGTGAGTTATTTAATCGCACCTACACCTTTGACACGGCACCTGTACACGCCAGCGACATATCACAAGAACGTGTCGATGAAACGGCAAAACATCGACATGAGGACTGGTATGGTCAGCATCAATGGCAGTGTGGTTATGAGCGTGGATGGGATGCAGCCATGGAGCATAAGCGTGAATGGGTGGGGCTTGAAGAAGAAGAAATCTTAAAGTGTTTTGACAGCGTGGCTTTGGGTCAAGTAGAGGGTGATTGTGTAATTGATAAGCATGTTAACATTTTTAATGCCATTCGTGCAATCGAAGCCAAACTAAAGGAGAAGAACACATGAGTGACCTTATTTTGTTGGGCTTTATGTATTTGCTTGTCTTGTTCGTGTCGTTTGTTTCTATTTCAGTTCGCAGGACAGGAGAAGAAGATGAGTAACGAATTAAAAGATGCATTGCACGAGTACAAAACAAAGAGCGCATACAACTTTGTTGCTTTTGTTATCAACTTAATTATCTTGGCTAGTGTTTTTGGGCCTATGCCTGTTAAGCACTTTGCTTCTTACTGGTTTGTTTACTTTCCTGCCGTGTTTATTTTTTCTGGTCTTGTATTCCATTTGTTTTACAAAGCAGCAGAAAGAGAACTTGCGAAGGAGAAGAACACATGAATCCTGAAGACTGGGTGTGGAAGAACTATGACAGGTGGAAGACCACACCACCGGAGTACCAGCTCGAGGAAGACGAAGACGAAGAAGACTTTGAAGAGGATGACGAAGATGATCAGTGACGAGGAGTTAATCTACATTGCCAAGGATCAGAAGACGTACCTGAACACCTTTGCTGATGGTCCTATCCTTAGGTTTGGCAGAGCACTAGAGGCTGTGGTATCATTGCGGTATGACGAGATGATCGCTGAGCTAGAGCGTGAGGTACGCATGGTTCGTGAGCGTGTCAAGAGACTAGAACAGGAGAACTCATGGCTGGAAGAGGCGAATGTCCGACTCATGCAGACCCAATCGAGTACGAGCAACCACTGACTCCATGCTCTAAGAATTGTAAGTACAACCAACTGAAAGGTATATGTGACTCATGCAAAAGAACAACAAGCGAACTAGCAAGATGGTCGAAGATGACGCAGGAAGAACGAAGATTGGTGATATTGTCCCTGAAAAACCGCTAGAGATAGTTAGTCTATCTATTGACAGCAAGGGTAATGTCTTTGGTCTGGGCAACAATGGTAAGGTGTATCGTTACGTACTTGACAATCGTGAATGGGTTCTACTATGAGGTGTCTTAGCTGCAATGCAATACTGTCTGACTTCGAAGCTACTCGTAAGTCAGTAAACACTAACAACTATCTTGACTTATGCAACCATTGCTACTATACTATTAGCGATGACGTTGTGACACTGGAGAGGGATGACTTAGCGCATGAAGAGTACATGGATTCTGATCACGATAGGATTGTTGATATGGATTTGGGTCTTGACAACAATGATCAATGATGCTATACTAAGATCTATGTAGTATACTTAGTACTCTTCTTAATATATTATTAATAATATTTAAAGGATACTTAGATGACTAAAGAGCAGTACGATGCAATGGCTGAAGGATCATATTGGTTTTGTCTAAATGATTTGTCTTACTATGTCAAGCAGTTCGGGTGGGACAAGGTCATGAAGGACTACCAAGAGATGGAGGCCAACCACAAGCTAGCTGAAGAATCTGCAGCTAAGAAGAAACAATTACTTGATGATGTACCCTGGTAACACCCAACCAAACCTAGAGGTTAACAGTAATGAATTTGCCAACTAGCAACATCACCAAAGCCAGATTATCCAAGGTAGGTAAACCTGATGTACGCCTAGATCCATTGACCAAGTGGAACCAGTCAGACAAAGCATCAAAGTCTCTGGCTATCAAGGCCAAGTGCTGGGACTGCAGCATGGGACAGATCGATGAGATCAAGCACTGCCAGGTTACGAGCTGTCCGTTGCACTGCATCAGACCCTATCAACCCAAGGAGGACTAATGGCTAAGCAGCTAGCTACGCACCAACCATGCCCAGACTGTGGCTCATCAGACGCACTGACTGAGTACGACTGGGGCACCAAGTGCTATAGTTGTGGTAAGTCTAGACCCCATGCAGATACTGTGGGTAGTAGCAGGTCTGGTCTGGGTCAGATGTTGAAAGAGAAACTAACAGTACACACCATGAAACTAATTGAACCAACCAGCCTGGAGTTTAAGTCAGTAGTAGATAGGGGCATCACTCGTGACACCTGCATGGACTATGGTGTAGGGGTAAACACTAACCATTACTACTTCCCTTACTACAACGTAGATAACAATCTAATTGCCTACAAGAAGCGTAACGTAGAGGACAAGCGCTTCAGTATCGAGGGCACCTGGAAGGATGCTTCGCTGTTTGGTCAGCAGTTGTTTAACAAAGGAGGGAAGTATGTCACTATTGTCGAGGGCGAGTTCGATGCTCTTGCTGCCTATCAGATGCTTGGGTCTCGCTATCCTGTCGTATCTATTCGTAATGGCGCAGGGTCTGCACTGGCTGATTGCAAAGCGAATTATGAATGGCTCGACTCGTTCGAAAACATTGTCGTATGCTTTGATTCAGACGAACAAGGTAGAGCTGCTGCTTCTGCAGTGGCAGAGTTATTTGGAACCAAAGCCCGAGTCTTCAAGCACATCTCAGAATACAAAGATGCGTGTGACTATCTATCCGCACAAGAAGGAAAGCAGTTCGTAGAGAAGTGGTGGCAGTCTGAGCAGTACGTACCTGATGGTATCGTTGCAGGCGCTGGCCTGTGGGATCTGGTCAACCAACCAGTAGAGAAGGCTGAGGTGCTCTACCCCTACCAGGGTATGAACGAGCTGACCTATGGCATTCGCACTGGCGAGCTGATCACTGTCACTGCAGGCTCTGGCCTGGGTAAGAGTCAGTTCCTACGAGAGATTGTCTACCATGTGCTGAAGAACAGTAACGATAACATTGGCCTGATGTTCCTAGAGGAGTCAGTCAAGAAGACAGCCAAGAGCTTGATGTCTCTGTCTGCCAACAAACCACTGCACCTACCTGACGTGGAGGTAACAGACGATGAGCTTAAGCTTGCCTTTGATGATACTCTGGGGACTGATCGCATTTATCTGTTCGATCATTTTGGTAGCACTGGCGTGGATAACATTATTAGTCGGGTTCGCTTCATGGCTAAGGCGCTTAACTGTAAGTACATCTTCTTGGATCACGTCTCGATTGTGGTGTCCAGTCAGGAGAATGGTGACGAGCGCAAGGCACTGGATGAGATCATGACCAAGCTGCGTATGATCGTGCAGGAGACTGGCGTTGCACTGTTCGCTGTCTCGCACCTCAAGCGTCCTGATACCAAGGGTCACGAGGAAGGCGCAGCCACTAGCCTGTCTCAGCTGCGCGGCTCAGGTTCTATTGGTCAGCTGAGCGACATCGTGCTGGGTCTCGAGCGTAATGGTCAGGCAGAGGACGTGACAGAGCGACACACCACACGCATTCGAGTCCTGAAGAATCGCTTCTCTGGCTTGACAGGACCGGCCTGTTCGTTGTATTATAGTAGGGACACTGGCAGAATGATGGAAAGATTCGATGACCTATAGGACTGTAGTACTAGACATAGAAACAAACCTCAAGCATGACACCATCTGGTGCTGCGTAACAAAAGATATAACTACAGGTGACGTTAACGTATGGACGGAAGCAAGAAAGTTGAACGAGTATCTAAAGCCAACAGACAGCTACGTTGGACACAACATCATTTCGTTCGATGCACCGATCTTGAATCGGCTATGGAATACGAAGATTCGATTGAGCCAAATCAAAGATACGTTGGTGATGTCGAGACTGGCAAACCCTCAGATAGAAAAAGGTCACTCGTTAGAGGAATGGGGAAAGAGGCTCGGGAAGCACAAAGGGAACTTCTCGAACTTCGAAGGCGGTCTAACCCAAGAGATGATTGACTACTGCAAACAAGACGTAGAGGTAACGCATGAGCTTTTCAAACTTCTTACTCGTGAGCTTAAAGACTTTGGTCAGTCCGTTGAGAACGAGCACAAGGTTGCTGCTATCATATCTCGACAGGAGTCTCGTGGTTTTGTACTTGATGTACCACAAGCTACTCACTTGGTTGCCCAGTGGAAAGAACTTCTATCGAAGATTGAAGAGGATCTTCAAGTAGTATTCCCGCCTATCACAACTGAAAGAATCTCAGATAAGACAGGCAAGAAACTCAAGGACAAGGTAGAGGTATTCAACCCAGGTTCACGCCAGCAGATAGCTGCAAGATTGACAGCTATGGGATGGAAGCCAAAGAAGTTTACAGAGAAGGGTCAGGCAATCGTAGATGAAACAGTCTTGGCAGGAGTTGATATTCCAGAAGCTAAAGCTATCGCCGAGTACCTACTCATTCAGAAACGGGTGGCTCAGGTTGAATCGTGGCTTGAAGCTTTACATGAAGACGGAAGGGTTCACGGTAAGGTCATCACCAATGGAGCAGTCACGGGACGAATGACACACCATAGCCCTAACATGGCGCAGGTTCCTAACTCTGGTTCTCCCTGGGGTAAGGAGTGCAGGGATTGCTGGACAGCAGGCAAGGGTTACAAGCTGGTGGGTATTGATGCCTCTGGTCTGGAGCTTAGGATGCTTGCACACTACATGAAGGACAATGACTATGTCAGAGAAGTCTGTGAGGGTGACGTTCACACGAAGAACCAAACGGCAGCAGGTCTTGAAACACGCAATCAAGCGAAGACTTTTATCTACGCATTCCTCTATGGGGCTGGACCTGCAAAGATTGGATCTATTGCTGGTGGTGGCTACGAAGAGGGGCAAAAACTCATTACATCTTTTCTTAAGAACACGCCGGCGCTCAACGTACTCAGAGAAAAGATTATTCGTCTTGCTGAAAAGGGCTGGCTTCCAGGTCTTGATGGTAGGAAGTTGCAGGTACGTTCCCCACATGCAGCACTCAACACACTACTCCAAGGCGCTGGTGCAATTGTAATGAAGCAGGCTCTGATCCATTTAGATAGTTATCTAAAGCAGGAGAAGATCGATGCACACTTCGTAGCTAACGTGCATGACGAGTGGCAGATCGAAGCACATGAGGATCAGGCAGAGCGGGTGGGTCAGTTAGGTGTCAAAGCTATCGAGCAGGCAGGACTAACACTCGAGATGCGTTGTCCCCTGACTGGTGAGTACAGAGTCGGTAACACATGGGGAGATACGCATTGAGTTTGACACCAGATCAGTTGAAGGTATGGACAGACATGATTGACTGGCTAGTACAGCAGGATGGTTTTGTCATCATCGGGACCAAGGATAACGAGGTAAATGCCAAGTCATCTGTGGACCTCGAGGAGGCATTGGAGTTGGTTAGTATGGTTTATGACATGCTAAATAATTCCCTGGAGAGTGGAGCTCCAGAAGGCTTGCTAACTCTACAATAAAGTGGTATAATATTACTATAGAGTTTAATAAAGCTTAGCACATATCTGAAGGTGGTATGTGACACGAAGCACCTATACAGTGGGTGTAGCTGAATAGATTGTACTAGACTCTTTTCTTTTAACATGTTCAGGAGAACAAATATGGAATTGAAACCTCTTAAGATTGAAGCTGACATCATGTGGGCTTTCCTTGATACACCTAACCAGATGTCTGGTAAGTATCAGGTGGACCTCTGCAACCTATCCAAGACTGCTATCAAGGCACTCGAGGAGTCTGGTGTTAGTGTTCGTAACAAAGAAGGCAAAGGTTTCTTTATCACTGCTAAGTCTAAGAACTACCCTATCACTGCTGTTGACAAGGCTGGAGAGCCTATCACTGCTAAAGTGGGTAATGGTTCCAAGGGTGTAGCGTTGATCAAGCCCTATGCCTACAAAGTAAATGGTAAGTCTGGTGTTGGTGTTGGTATCAACAAGCTTATCGTAACCGACCTTATCGCCTATGATGGTGGCGCTAGCGTTGCCCTTGATGACGATGTACTTTAAGGAGTAATCATGACTGTTAAAACTAAAAAGCCTTTAGTCTCTGCTACTGTTAAACCAACCCGTGCTGTCTACGAAGTTGAAGTTCCTGAAGCTGCCAACAATCTGTGGCCTGAGACATTCCAGTTCTCTATCTATCCTGATGGAGAAGTGCACATCAACGATGATCGATTCAGCACTACGAAGGTTGCAGCTACTGCACTGCGTCAGATGGCAGACTTCTTGGATAAGTTCAAAGCCAAGTGAAAGCTCTGATTGATGGCGATATCTTGGTGTATCGAATCGGATTCGCTTCCGAGGGTGAGACCCAAAGTATTGCTATCTCTCGAATGGCTGTGTTTGTAGAAGAGTTGGTGATGATGCCTGAGATAGGAGACTATCAAGGGTATCTCACTGGCTCTAACAACTACCGTAAAGAGATAGCTAAAGAAGCACCTTACAAAGGGAACCGCACAGCCGCTAAGCCAATGCACTACGACTTTCTTCGTGAGTATCTTACCAAGTCTTGGGGATTCGAGATGGTAGATAATCAGGAGGCAGACGATGCAATCGGTATCGAGGCATACAAGATGGATGTCGAAGAATATATGATCTATACCATAGACAAAGATCTAGATATGATTCGTGGTTGGCACTACAACTTTACTAAGAATGAAAAATATTTTATTTGCGAAGAAGATACCATGCGTACTTTCTACAAGCAGATCCTCACTGGTGATCGAGTGGACAACATCCCAGGTCTCAAAGGCATCGGCCCGAAGAAAGCAGATAAGATCCTTGGCGAAGCAACTAAAGAGCCAGAACTATTCAAGCTGGTACTAGAAGCTTATGACAATGACCTTGAACGAATGACGGAGATGGCTCAACTACTATGGATAAGACGAAAGGAAAACGAGATGTGGCAACCCCCAAGCTTGTCTACCTAGAATGGGTGGATGCTGTAGCTGATCTGGGTTGGGAAGCAAACTGTAAGGCTGAGCTACACCATTGTCATACAGTTGGATACATCATCGATGAAACAAAGGATGCTATCTGTGTTGCTGCTACGTGGTCCCTGACTATGAGTAATGCTAGGATGCACATACCCAAAGCCTGGATCACTAAACGAAAGGTACTTAAACTTGAAGACAAGCAGCGCAAAGCAAAAGGGAAGGCTGCTCCAGCAGTGGACGAGGGATCTAATACTCAAGGAGTTCAACCTCAGTGAAGAAGATGTCAGGTCAACAAGCATGGGAGCGCAAGGCGAAGACATTCAGTTCTCGAAAGCTGCAGCCGAGCGACTACGTATTTCTATCGAATGCAAGAGCAGGGATCGAGTTGCCGTTTACGGCTTCTATGACCAAGCGAGAGAGAACACGCCAGCAGCGCGAGAGCCTGTCGTTGTTATTAAACAGAATCGAAGATGCCCCTTGGTAGTATGTGATGCCGAGTACTTCTTCAAACTTTTAAAAGGAGTTGTGACATGCGAGTCAGTGGAGTCCCCTACGAAGTAGATGACAAAGAGTTTACCATGGAGTTTGAGTTTATTTATAAGAGCCCAAGCTACAAAGAGAACAATGTGATATCCAACAGCAACCATAAGAAGATCGTTGTTAGCGACTGTGCCAGTTGGGATGAGGTGCTAGAACAGTTCGTAGAGTTTCTTGGTAATTGTTATGGATACGACATCAAAGAAGAAGTTGAGTACACCACTATTGATGATCGTATTCAACGTGCACGTGATCGACTGAGGGAACCCAAGGATGAGTAAGACGCACCTAGTACTACCTGACATGCAGGTCAAAGATGGGGTTGATCTGTCCTACTTAGACTGGGTTGGTCAATACATTGCAGACAAACAACCAGATGTGATTGTTAACATTGGTGACTTTGCTGACATGCCTAGTCTGTCTTCTTACGATGTTGGTAAGAAAAGCTTTGAAGGGCGTAGGTACAAGACCGATATCGAGGTTACACGTAAAGCAATGGAGCGTCTGCTTGCTCCCATGAAGGAATTGAATGAACTCAAACGAAGACGAAAAGAGAAACAATATAGACCCCGAATGGTTCTCACGCTTGGCAACCACGAGGAGCGTATTGTCAGGGCAGTCGAGGGAGATCCTAAACTCCACGGCACTATTGGCCTCGATGATCTCGGATACGCAGAAGCTGGTTGGGAGGTGTTTGATTACCTTAGTCCTGTTGTTATTGACGGTGTGGTATATTGTCATTTCTTTACTTCGGGGGTGATGGGTAGACCAGTCTCTAGTGCCGCAGCCCTGCTGACCAAGCGACACATGAGCGCTATCATGGGACATGTGCAGGGTAGGCAGATAGCCTATGCGAATCGTGCTGATGGTAGACAGATCACTGGTCTGTTCTGTGGCTGCTGCTACCTACATGACGAAGACTATCTAGGTGCTCAGGGTAACAACTACTGGCGTGGTGTCTGGATGCTGCACGAGGTAGAGGATGGTCAGTTCGATGAGATGCCAGTCAGCCTTAAGTACCTAAAGAAAAAGTATGGAACCGATTAACCTCTGGAATGTGTATAGGATATTTGACATGGCAACTGAAATTGACGTTAAAGAAATACTGAAGCAACGAGGTGATCGATACGGTAGCTATACTCGTGTTTCCTCTGTAGCACAATACTTAAAGAACGTATGTCGAGAGTCAGATAACTGGACCAATCATAAGTTTAGTTTAGTTCAGCAGGAAAGCTTAGACATGATCTGCAACAAGTTAAGTAGAATCTTAAACGGTGATCCTAAGTATCGAGATTCATGGGCAGATATTGCTGGCTATGCTCAACTTGTTGTCAATGATCTTGACGAAGAACCTAAGTTGTGATATAATTATAGGTTCCCCTGATGCATTTGACAGACAAGGAAATAGCCGAACGGCTTAAACAATTACCAGAGCTGGACCTTATTGAACTTCTTAACCTAACGTCTGAAGATATAGTAGACAGGTTCCAAGATGTGATCGAAGGTAAAGCAGACTTCTTACAACAACAAGTAGATTGGGATTAATACATGGATCTTTACCAGCAGTTTATTGCTAAGTCTCGTTACTCACGCTTCCTGCCCAACGAGGGTAGAAGGGAGCACTGGGAAGAATCAGTGAATCGTTACTTCACCTTCCTGTTCAACCACCTTGAGACTAAGTACAACCACATTGTTGATGACAAGCAGCGCACTGAACTGATCAATGCTGTTACTAACCTAGAAGTTATGCCTTCGATGCGTGCTATCATGACCGCAGGCAAGGCACTCGAGCGCGACAATACAGCAGGTTATAACTGTAGCTACCTACCTATTGATGACCCCAAAGCCTTTGATGAGGCTATGTATATCCTGCTCTGCGGTACAGGGGTGGGCTTCTCTGTGGAGCAGAAGTATGTCAATCAGTTACCGGAAGTACCAGATGAGTTGTTTGATAGTCAGACTACTATCGTTGTTGCAGACAGCAAGGAAGGGTGGGCCAAAGCTCTACGACAGCTCATTGCTCTACTCTATTCTGGAGAGATTGCTAAGTGGGACCTTTCGAAAATCCGTCCAGCTGGTACGAGACTCAAGACATTTGGGGGACGAGCAAGTGGCCCTGGACCACTGGAAGAACTATTTAAGTTTACAGTTGCAAAGTTCAAGGGATCCGCAGGTAGGCGTTTGTCGTCCCTGGAGTGTCATGATCTTCTCTGCAAAATCGGGGAGGTTGTTGTGGTGGGAGGAGTACGGCGTAGTGCGATGATCAGTTTGTCTGATCTTGAAGATGACAAGATGCGCCATGCTAAGGCAGGTGCTTGGTGGGAACAGAATGGTCAACGTGCCCTAGCTAACAACTCTGCCACCTACCTAGCCAAACCTGACATTGGTCAGTACCTGGATGAGTGGACCAGCCTGTATCACTCCCACTCTGGTGAGCGTGGTATCTTCAGTCGTGCTGCTGCTAAGTACACTGTAGAGAAACTGGGCAGGCGTGACCCAAACTATGACTTTGGTACCAATCCTTGTTCAGAGATTATCCTGCGCCCTTACCAGTTCTGTAACCTGACCGAGGTTGTGGTACGTGCTGATGATACGCCCGATACCCTGAAGAACAAAGTTCGACTGGCTACAATATTGGGGACATACCAATCTACTCTGACTCACTTCCCATACCTGCGTAAGGTCTGGCATAAGAACACCGAGGAAGAGCGTCTGCTGGGTGTATCATTGACTGGTATTCTTGATAACGAATGGATGGGTAAAGTAAGTGACGAAACTGCGAAGCATCTTGAATCAATGCGTGATGAAGCCGTTCGAGTCAATGCTCAGCTTGCAACTACTCTGGGAATCCCTCAGTCGGCTGCGATCACTTGCGTCAAACCTAGTGGTACTGTGTCTCAGCTTGTTGATTCTGCCTCTGGTATTCACACTCGACATAGCCCTTATTATATTCGCCGTGTTCGGGGTGATAAGAAAGATCCTCTCACGCAGTTTCTGATCAACTCAGGCGTGCCTGCTGAGGATTGTGTCATGCGTCCTGATAGCACCACGGTCTTCAGCTTCCCTAAGAAGTCACCCCAGGGAGCACGTATTCGTGAGGACCTTACTGCAATGCAGCACTTGGATGTCTGGCTCCAGTATCAACGTCACTGGTGTGAGCATAAGCCATCTGTCACCATCTCAGTTAAAGAACATGAGTGGATGGACGTAGGAGCGTGGGTGTGGAAGAACTTCGATGAGGTCTCTGGAGTAAGCTTTTTGCCATATGATGGCGGCACTTACAGGCAGGCCCCATATGAGGAGTGCACCAAGGAACAATACGATGAGCTAGTAAGCAAAATGCCAACTAGCATCGACTGGGCTGCACTGGTAGAGGTAGATGATAATGTCGAAGGAGCTCAGACATTAGCCTGCGTAGCAGGTCATTGTGAAATCTAGGAGGTAGTATGGATATAGAGATTGGACTTATTGCTGGTGTGTCTTTTGGTATTGAGTACCAAGAGCTAGAGAAGGGATACCTGATTATAGACTTAGGGATTGTACGTATCCTACTCTCACGAGTGGAGTAACTAGTAAGACCAAATGGTGGGTTTATCTCTGCAGTCTAAGTGGATAAACCTGCCATTTCCTTTTTGTTGTACCCCAATACCAGTAAAGCCTAGCTGCATAGCAAGAGACAAAACAACTAGCGCCTCCTCACCCTGCACTGCTACGTCTGCAGCCTTACCTGTAGAGTGCATTCCAGACACCGTCTTCTTGGCCTCTATCGGGTGGTCAGGACAGCGGTAACCAGAGCTAACAGTCAGTGGCTTACCATACTTGTCTCGTAGTTGGTTAAGCTTATCGATGAATGCTTGGTCCATCTTAGCTACGTTGCAGTGCTTACAGGCAAACTCTGCCTCTGTAAAGTACTTACCGTAGTTCACTTCTTAGCCCACCCAGCCACAAGCCTAGCACCAAACAAGAAACCAAAAGCAATGTTAGCAGCCTCGAGAGCTAGCGTCTGCACTGCTGGTTGAACTTCTACGTAGAGAGTAGACACACCAACCAGGATAACCAACAAAGCACCTACGTATCTGGCAGATGCTCTGAGGTCTACAACCCACTGGGATGGCTGGCCTATTGGCTTATCTAACTCAGCTAGTGCCTTTAGCCTTTCGATGTCTGCCTGCTCTAGCTTTAACTGCTCTTCGATGGTAGCTGGCTTAACAGACCCGAAGAAGTGACCAACAGCTCTCTTAACCCCCTCAGCTGCTACGGGCACTAAGGCCCCAATGATGGTCTCGAGTATCATTCTTCAATCTCCAGACCTTTTGATTCTCTTTTCTTATTGCGATATTCTTTTCTAAACTCAGGGTCTTTAAGCTTTTGTCTTAACATAATCTCAGAAGCTTTTTTACGTTCTTGTTTTGCAAAACGTTCCATGATATATTTCTGACGGGCAACAGGAAGACTTTGGAAGTTAGGATTATTAACAAGGTTTGTAAGTCTAGAGTTAACCCTATCTCCTGATAGTCTACTTAGCATGGAGTATTCTTCATTAGATAACTTTATTCCTGCAAGTTTCTTAGAAGGAGGAGAGAAAGAAAACCCAGTCTTGTCAATTGTTTCTTGAAGTACAGTCTGACGAGCAGGCTGCGTAGCTACTCCCAACATACCTGGGATAGTAGAACCACGCTCTGATCGTTCTTGCCCCAGAATATCATACTTGACTGGTAGCTGTTGGCGCAGCCCTGGAATACGATTGTATATGCCATCAAAGAAACCGTCTACTTGTCGCTGAACAGGGTCTGTAATACGAGCCACCTGAGACACAGCGCCAGGAACAATAGTATTTGCATAGCTGCTCAGGAAGCTAGCTCCATATCGTTGTGGATCATGAACAGCCTGAAGCAAACCAGTAACGCTTTCCAAGAAAGTCTTTGACGTAATGTTCTTGGTAAACGTAAGAGCTACATCAATAGCTGCTTTATCTAGGTCTTCAAATCCCTTACTTCCTTTTCCAAAATAAGTAGGAAGTTTATTACTGAAATCAGCAGCAACGCCAAGGACAGAAGCTAGCGGTTCAATACGTGCGTATGAATACCACCTGTCACCAATCTTAACCGAGTACTCTGGCACTCCAGCAGCAATCAAAGCATTACGCTCTGCTGGGTTAGTTGGATATGAGCCAGTAATATTACCAGACATAACCTGCATATAAGTCATGTAAGCCAGGCCACTGCCCATAGTTGCACGTGCCAAT
>JACCDX011627861.1_pt1 | contig 14497 bp, 12 predicted proteins | sample 7449681 | NCBI WGS metagenome assembly JACCDX01 (sample SAMN15323450, study PRJNA562643) | freshwater metagenome | isolation source: river surface water | place: USA:Blue River Watershed | collected 2017-08-18
AAGGCCAATTTACAACTCTTATTGCGCGGGCTTGGGCGTGCAGAAATAGGTCAAAAGAGTTGACTTTCCCGGGGGGACCTGTTAAACGTCGATCGTTAGATTGTACGCCGTGAACCCAGGCAATACTCCTCGCGAGTGACGGGGGGTTCAGCGTACCGCTTCTGCACGTCAGCTCGCAAGTACCAGCGAGCGATCGGCCCTCATGTTGACCCAAATCAATCATGGTTTATATGAATGCCTTGCTCACTGTGATGGTGCGTGCTGGGCTTTTTTATTTGTGGTGTTTGAACTATGAATCGCCAGCAATACGACAAGATTATCGACCTTATTAATCCGAAAGTCGCCCCCCTTGGCTATGAATGTGTCGAAGTTGAGTGGGATGGGACTGAGGAAACGCTTCGCGTCTACATTGACAGGCCGGAAGGCATCAAAATGGAAGACTGCCTGCGCGTGAACGATCTCTTGATCGAATCCAACGACCTCGACGCATTGGTCCCAGGGGATTATCGGCTGGAAATCAGCTCCCCCGGAATTGAACGCCCGCTCCGAACACGTGAACATTTTTCACGAGTGATCGGCCAAAAAATAAAGGTGCGTTTGGCAGAAAGAACGCAGAACAGAATGGAAGGTGCAGGGAAGCTTCTTGGAATAGACCAGGATGATATCGTATCCTTAGAGTTGCCGGCAGGTGTCTGGAACTTTCCATTCCAAGCGATTCGCAAGGCCAATGTTGTGTTCGAGTGGTGAAAAACACTGAGCATGATGTTGGAACTACGGATCTTTTTTAACTTTTTTGACAACTTCTTGAGAAGGAACGACCGACGATGACTCTAATCGATAGTTCAGAATTAGAATCCGAGCTCCGCAAAGTCATTTCCGGCGTCAGCCGCGACAAAAATCTGGACAAAGCAGTGATCATCGACGCTCTCCAGCAAGCTGTGGTGCATGCCGCACGACGGACTTTGGGAGCGACGGCCGACCTTGAAGCTCATTATAACGAAGAAACTGACGAAATCGAACTCTACCAATTCCGCACTGTTGTCGATGACGATGATGTCGCGAATGAGAGTTTGGAAATCGCTTTGACCGATGCCCGTAAGCTGGACTCGGAAACTGTTCTTGGCGACGCTATCGGTATTAAAATCGACACCTCCAAATTCGGGCGTATCGCAGCGCAGTCGGCGAAACAAATTATCGTTCAAAAAGTGCGTGACGCCGAGCGTTCGCAGATTTTTGATGAATTCAAGGATCGCGTGGGTGAAATCCTCAGCGGTTATGTTCGTCGCTTTGAACGCAACGACATCATCGTGGACCTGGGTCGCACCGAAGCCGTGATTCCTTATAAAGAGCAGGTTCCAACTGAAAAATTCCGCGTGAAAGACCGGATCCAGGCCTATGTGGTCGACGTGAAGCGTTCGAGCCGTGGTCCTCAGATCATCATGTCGCGCGCGCATCCTGGATTCCTGGTGGCCCTCTTCAGTCAGCACGTGACCGAAATCTATGATGGTATCGTGACGATTGAAAGTGCGGCGCGTGATCCGGGTTACCGTTCAAAAATCGCCGTTTATTCCCGCGATTCTGCCGTCGACCCTGTCGGCGCTTGCGTGGGTATGAAGGGTTCTCGCGTGCAGGCTGTTGTGAATGAAATCAACGGCGAGAAGATCGATATCGTTCCTTACGATCACGATCCAGCACGTCTTGTTTGTAATGCCCTGGCCCCAGCGGTTGTGAGCAAAGTGATTGTCGACGAAGAAAATCACAGCATGGAAGTGATTGTGGCTGATGATCAGCTGTCGCTGGCCATTGGTAAGCGCGGTCAGAACGTGCGCCTTGCCGCTCAGCTGACAGGCTGGCGTCTCGATATTAAGAGCGAGTCCTCCATCGAAGAAAAGATGGCGGGTGCCAAGTCCAACCTCGTACGCATCGAAGGTTTGGACGACATGATGGCCGATCTGCTTCTGCAGGAAGGCTTTACGACGCCGGCAGAAGTGGCGCAAATGTCGCCACGTACTCTGAACCGACTCCTGAATATGGATCAAGAACAGGCGCTTGAACTGATTGAGCGCGCAAAACGCGTCGCCAGCAGTAGTCCGACAACAAGTCGCCCTGAGCCTAAAAAGTATGCGCCAGTGGATGATGTCTTGGCAAATTCCTCTGCGTCCCCCGTTACACTTGACAATAAGGCCGAAGACTCTCAAATTAGCGAGCGTGTGAAGGTCTTTTTGGAGCTGTCCGGGGTCGGTGAGGCAAATGCCCATGCATTGGCTGAAGGCGGCTACGTCACAATAGGTGATATTGTGGCAGACTCTGTTGAGGAAGTAGCTCAAAAAACGGGATTGTCGATAGGCGTGGCACGGACCATTCAAATGGCTGCTGATCGCTACCTTCAATCCGAATAAGCAAGGCGAAGGGAAAGCGATTCGAAGAACGAAGCGACTTTTCCCTTTCCATTTGCCATAAAAATACTGATTGAATGCTAATGAGATACCTTGGGGGACTCAGAGCGAATGTCCAAAATTCGTGTATACGAATTAGCCCGCGAGCTAAAGATCGAAAGTAAGTTGCTTGTCAACAAGCTGAAGGATATCGGGATTGAGGTCTCCAGCCATCAGAGCACTCTGACCGCTGACCAGATTGTCCGAATCAAACGCGAGTTGAGCGGTGAAGGAGCCGGCAAGGCTCCTAAAACGAGCCCTTCTGTTATCCGCCGCCGTAAGGGGCCAGGGGAAGACAGTCAAGCAGCTGCGTCATCAGATGACATCGATCATGAGGTGGCGGCTCACGGCTCTGAACCCACCTCTCATGAAGAACCTGAAGAAGAAGAAGTCGCTCCTGTTGCTGCTGCTGCGCCGACACCGAAACCTGTACCTGAAATGGAAGTGGCTGCTCCTGCTCCGGCTCCTGTAGCCCAGGAAGCTGCTGAACCAGAACCTGAACCTGAAATCAGTGAGCCTGAACCTATTCAAACTGCTCCACAAATCGAACAACCTGCAGCCAGCGCCGCTCCGGTGACTCCCGCTGTAGAAGAGGCTCCCGAAGAGGAAGAGCCAGAAACCCCAAGCCCGCGGATGGATGTCCGGCCACCAGCCTCGACTCCTGCCCCCGTGCGTCAAGAGGCGCGTGCACCCAGCTCTGCGCCTGTCAGCGAAGGACGACCCATGCAGCGCGCCCCAGAGAGTACGACTTCCAACCCTGAAACGGCGAAAATCGTCAGACGCGAAGCGCCGACGCCGCCTCCTCCAAGACAGGGCGGAGCGACAATCGTACGTCGGGCTCCTCCTCCTGAGGAAGAGCAACCAAGACCTCGCTCGGCTTCGACGGCCCGTATTATGCCTGTCGGTCGTGGACCGGCTCCACGCATCGGCAGCGAAGGCGGCGGTAGCGGTGGCGGAAGTGGTATCACCATCGGTCCTCGTATCGGTCAAAGACCGATGGGACAAATCGCCAAAGGGCCAGACCTGGATTTGCCTGTTGATGGCGGTCTCGGCATCGGCACCAAAACCTGGCGCGATGATGGTTCGAAAGCCAAAGAAAAAGATAAAAAACGCTCCTTTGCGAACGTCGAAGGAACGGAAGAAAACGTTATTAAAAAGGCCCTGAAGCCAAAACGCGACCAGCTGAACCTGCGCGCGCTCTTGAGCCAGGCCGAGCCGCTTGAAGACGATGGTGAGGACATTGATGTTCTGCCAGAAGCTCCAGTGGTCGAAGATAAGAAAAAGCAGATCTATACCCCGCAAGCATCCGGCCGTCGCAAGGATCTGAAGCGTCGTAAGGATCTCAAGAAGACTCAGCTCACGACACCACGTGCGTCCTACCGTATCGTGAAAATGGGCAATGAGATCACGGTTGCTGAACTCGCCAAGCAATTGTCGGTGAAAGCTGCGGAGATCATCAAAAAGCTGATGTCGCAAGGCATCATGGCCACGATGAACCAGCCTCTGGACTTCGATACCGCTACGCTCCTGGCTTCGGAATATCATTTCGAAGTGAAGAGCAACGTAGTTTCGATCGAAGACATTCTGTCTGATAAGAAAAAGGCTCAGGATACGGCTGAACTCGAAGAACGTCCGCCGATCGTTACCATCATGGGTCACGTCGACCACGGTAAAACTTCGATCCTCGATGCCATCCGTAAAGCCAAGGTTGCTGCCGGTGAAGCCGGTGGTATTACCCAACATATCGGTGCCTATACGGTCGATAAAGACGGTCGCAAGATCGCATTCCTCGACACTCCGGGTCACGAAGCCTTCTCGGCCATGCGCTCCCGCGGTGCAAAAGTTACCGATATCGTGGTGCTGGTTGTTGCGGCTGACGACGGCGTGATGCCTCAAACTATTGAAGCTATCTCGCATGCCCGGGCTGCGAATGTGCCTATCATTGTTGCCATCAACAAGATTGATAAGCCTAACAAGAACCTCGATCGCGTTTATCGCGAACTCGCGGATCAAGGTATCCAGTCGGAAGAGTGGGGCGGTGAGACGCAGTATGTGAAAGTCTCCGCTTTGCAGGGTATCGGTATTGACGACCTCCTTGATGCCATCGTGCTCCAGGCGGAAGTTCTGGAACTGAAAGCTCCGATCGATGTGCCTGCTTCTGGCGTCGTGGTCGAAGCGCATCTCGACAAGGGTCGCGGCCCTGTGGCGACGATGATGATTCAAAAGGGTATGGTTCGCGTCGGTGACTATGTTGTGGCTGGTACCACACTCGGTCGCGTCCGCGCCATGCACGATCATACAGGCAAGCGTCTGAAAGAAGCCGGTCCTTCGACTCCTGTCGAAATCGTCGGTCTTTCTGAAGTGCCGATGGCTGGTGATCAATTCGATATCGTGGAAGACGAAAAAACAGCCAAAGACGTGGCCGGCTGGCGCCGCGATCAGGAAATGAACAAAGCTCAGGGCCGTTCTTCGGCTGCGACTTTGGACCAGCTCCTCGCGAAAGCCAAAGCCGCTGACGCTCTGGAAGTGCCTGTGATTATTAAAGCTGACACCATGGGTTCGGTGGAAGCGATTGCAGAAGCGGTGATGAAACTCAACACCGATCGCGTTCGCAACCGCATCGTGCACAAGGCCGTCGGTGGTATCAATGAATCGGATATGGCCCTGGCCGCAACGTCGGGTGCTGTGATTATCGGCTTCAACGTCCGTGCCGCTCGCGGTCTCGACGATACAGCTGAAAAACAAGGTGTTCTGATCAAGTACTTCAGCATCATCTATGACATCGTCGATGTGCTTAAGTCGATCATGGCTGGTAAGCTGCCTCCGGTGCAGAAAGAGGTTATCCTCGGTCACGCCGAAGTCCGCGCTACCATCAAGGTTCCGAAGATTGGTCTTATCGCCGGTACTTCGATTCTGGATGGTAAGGTCACCAGAAACTCGCTCTTGCGCCTCGTCCGTAACGATGTGGTCATTTACAGCGGTAGAATCGGTTCGCTCCGCCGCTTTAAAGATGACGTCAAAGAAGTTGTGCAAGGTTATGAGTGCGGTATCGGTATCGAAGGTTACTCCGACATTCGCGAAGGCGATGTGATCGAGGCCTTTATTATCGAAGAACACGCACCCGCGCTGTAATACGAAAAACACGTTTATGGATCCCCTGATTTATCAGGGGACAAGGGCTCAGGACGGCCGCCACTAAATGGCTGTTTTTGAGCCTTTTTTGTTAAGGATAGAAGTTATGAGTCTTCGAACAGAACGCATGGCCGATGAAATTCGTGACATCCTGGCCGCCAACTTTCAAGGCGGACGGATGAACGATCCACGTCTGGAATTTGTGACCATCACAGCGGTGAAAATCTCGCCGGATCTGCAGGTGGCCACTGTTTATTTCCGCACCTATGATGGGAGTGCACCCGAGCGGGCCCAAAAGGGTCTGGAGTCGGCTACCAGCTATCTGCGGAAGCAGCTGAAGGTCCTCGATATCCGTCGTGTTCCTGAGCTTCGCTTCATCTACGATAGCACCCTTGAATCCGCAGAACGCATTGAAGGGATTCTGCACAAGATCCACGAGGAAGAATGAAGCTGGAGCCGCGCGTGAATCGTCCCCAAGTTCAAGTCCGAAAGATCGTTCCGATCGATGGTCTTCTGCTGGTCTATAAGCCGGCAGGCATGACCTCGAAGGATGTAACCCGCTGGTTTCAGCAGCGCATTGGCAAAGTGAAAATGGGTCACGTGGGAACTTTGGATCCCCTGGCCGAAGGTCTCTTGCCGTTGCTTTTTGGCAAGGCCACGCGGATTCAGGATTTTCTGCTCGCCGGTACCAAGGCCTATGAATTCGACGTCGGTTTTGGTGTCGCCACAGATACTCTCGACGCTGATGGACAGGTCGTGGCTCATGCTCCCAAAGAGCATATAACCGAACAGCAGTTGCATAAAATCTGCGAATCCATGGTTGGCGACTTCATGCAAGTTCCGCCGATGTATTCCGCGATCAAATTCCAAGGCAAACCCCTTTATGAATATGCGCGCCAGGGCAAGGCCGATCAGGTGCCTTTGCAACTTTTGCGCAAGATTATTCAGATTGAAGAGCTGCACTGTCTTCGTTATGCAGACGGTGTGGGAACCTTCCGAATTCGTTGCTCAAAAGGCACCTACGTTCGCGTGGTGTCGAGCCAGATCGCAGAGCAGGCGGGCTCTTTAGGGACTATCACCCGGCTTCTGCGTCTCGGCAGCGGTGATCTTTCCTGCGACAAAGCTTTTAAGCTGGACGAGCTTGAAAATAATCTAGAGAATCTGAACCAATGTATCATCCCTATTCAGGACATCAACCTGGCAATCCCGAGCTGGCGGGCTCTGGACACCGCGCTGGTCGAGCGTTTGAAGATGGGGCAGGAAATGCACGTGGAAATGAAGACCTTTGAAGGCGGGCTCACCCATGATGGCGTGCGGCGCGCAACAATTAGATCGCTTGACCACGTGATTTTAATTGATAACAATGGAAAGTCTTTCGGAATAGGTAGCGCTCAAGTGCTCAATACGGGGCGCATAGCGGTTAGAATGAAGAGAGGACTCGCATGAGCTCACAACTCAAGAATTATCTTTTTACGTCGGAATCTGTCAGCGAAGGTCATCCGGACAAAGTCTGTGACCAAATTAGTGATGCCATCCTGGATGCTTTGCTGGCTCAGGATAAATATTCCCGCGTTGCTTGCGAGTCCTTGGTGAAGACCGGTCTCGTTGTGATCGCTGGTGAAATCACAACCAAAGCCAACGTTGATTACGCAAAGATCGCTCGCGAAACGATCGATGAAATCGGCTATAACGATGGCGCTCTCGGCTTTGACGCCAAGAGCTGCGGCGTAATTCTTTCGATTGAGCAGCAGTCGCCTGATATCTCGATGGGTGTGACAGAAGGCGAAGGCCTGCACGCTGAACAAGGCGCTGGTGACCAGGGTATGATGTTCGGCTACGCTGTGAATGAAACGGCTGAATACATGCCTGCAACCATCAGCTATTCGCACCAGCTCCTGGCGAACCTTTCGAAGCACCGCAGAAGCAAAACCGTTCCTTTCCTGCGTCCGGACGCCAAGTCCCAGGTGACGGCAGAGTATCGCGACGGCAAGCTCTCGCGCATCGATGCTGTTGTAGTTTCAACTCAACATGCTCCTGACGTTTCGCACAAGGATCTCGAAGCGTTCGTGATCGAGGAAGTGGTGAAGAAAACCATTCCTGCTCACATGCTCGACTCCAAAACCAAATATCACATCAACCCAACCGGTCGCTTCGTGATCGGTGGACCACAAGGTGACTGCGGTCTGACCGGCCGTAAAATCATCGTAGATAGCTACGGCGGCCACGGCGCGCACGGCGGTGGTGCTTTCTCGGGTAAGGACCCAACGAAAGTTGACCGTTCCGCTGCTTACATGGGTCGTTATATCGCGAAGAACATCGTGGCCGCTGGCGCCGCTGATCAGTGTCTGGTCAAGATCGCTTATGCCATCGTTGTGGCTGAGCCGGTTTCCGTGTTTGTGAACACCTACGGCACAGGCAAAGTTTCGGAAGAGAAGCTGGCCAACGTGATTCGTGAAGTGTTCCGCCTGACCCCACGCGGAATCACTGAGAGCCTCGACCTTCTGCGTCCTATCTACAAGAAAACGGCTTCCTATGGCCACTTTGGTCGCGACATCTTCCCCTGGGAACGTCTCGACAAAGTCGACGCTATCAAAGCCTGCCTGAAATAAAGACTGGAAGGGCCCTGCAGAAGCAGGGCCTTTTTGTCTCCTCTTTACGATTCCCAACCGCCCAGCTGCCAGCTATAGTGGTGGTTATGAAGCAAAAATTTCAGCGTCAGCAGCAAAGGCTTATCCTCATTAACAGGGACTTTCAGTTCCGTTACACAGGTGCGGCTATATTGGTAGGTTTGCTCTCCACCGTTCTGACCACGAGTGTGATTCTCTATCCGCTCTATCAATTCGAAATCCTCCGCATTCCACGCTTTCTGCCCTTGCCGGTCCTGGGTGTGATGGGCATGGCTGCACTTTTGAATATTCTCCTGGTCGGATTTATGGGAATTTTAATAACGCATCGGCTCGCCGGACCCATGTACTCATTGGTCAGGCAGTTTCGTCGCGTCGAGGAAGGCCGTTGGTACGGTCAGATGAAAATCCGTGACGGCGATGACATGCGTTATGTGGTGCGGAATTTCAATGCCATGCTGGATGCCATCAATAAGCAGACTCATATGGATTTCGAAAAGCTGCGCCACGTGCGGGAGCTTTTGGTTTCGAACAAGGAGAGCGAAAGCGAGCGGATAGCCAAGGCTCTGCTGGAACTCAAGTCCATTGATGAAAAAATGCGCGAGCGTTTGCATGCTGAATCTGAGCATGATATCGAAGCGGAAACGGAACCTCCCACCCGTTTGCACTGAACGAACTTCTTTCCTGGATTGACTCATGTACATAGAACGACTGACCGGAACCTTTTACGCCAGTCTTCCGACCGGTATCATCCTCGACGTTCAGGGTATCGGTTACGGTTTGGAATTGCCGCTTTCCACCCTTTGCACTCTGCCCAAAGTGGGTTCGAAGATCTCGCTCTGGATCTATACCTACGTGCGCGAGGATGCCATTCGCCTCTTCGGCTTTCGCAGCTATGAAGATCGCCAGGCTTTCGAAACACTTCTGAGCTTGAGCGGCGTGGGACCGAAAGTGGCTTTGGCCATTCTTTCCACGCTGACTGTGAACGCTTTGGATCGCGCCGTATCGCAGGATGATGGCAAGATCCTGGAAAGCGTTCCCGGTGTGGGTCCGCGCCTTGCCGAAAAAATCATCGTCGATTTGCGACCGAAAATGATGAAGCTCAAAGCCGCGCAGCTTCTTGATCTGCGTGAAGAACACAGCCGCATGGATTCCGATGATTTCGATGGGCCTTTGCCGCTTGATCACGGTCATGACCGTCGCGAGCAGCAGGATATGGTTTTCTCGGATCTGGAATCGGCTCTTGAAAATTTAGGCTATAAAGAAAAAACCATCACGCCGCTGCTCACCAAGCTCAGAAAGGATTCCGCGCATCTTGCGTTTCCTGATCTGATGCGTCAGGCTCTCAAGCAATTGAGTCAGGGAGCTTTGGGAAATACCGAGCAGAAAAAACGCGAAACCAAAGGCGCCAAAGGCCGTGATCTCGGTCTTGCCGAGAATGAGCCTTTTTAAAGGTTTCGTGAAGGAATCGTAAAGATATGGACCCTATTCATATACAGCTGCAGGAACCAGTCCTCAGACGAACCGAAGAGTTGACACAAGCGACGTTTATCGATATTGACGAGAACCTGGAGCAGCAACTCAGGCCGCATCGCTTTGCGGATTATCCCGGCCAGGATGCTGTTAAGCAGAATCTGGAAGTTTATGTGGCTGCTGCTCGCAAGCGTGGCAAACCTTTGGACCACATTATTTTGCACGGTCCTCCTGGTCTTGGCAAAACCACGCTGGCCAAGATCGTTGCGCATGAGATGGCAGTTCCATTTTATCAAACGAGTGGACCTTCCATCGATAAACCAGGGGATTTGGCAGGAATTCTGGCTGGAGTTGAGCCAGGCGGAGTGCTTTTCATCGATGAAATTCATCGACTGCCGATTACGGTGGAAGAGATTCTCTATTCGGCGATGGAAGACTTCTGCATCGATATTCTGGTCGGTCAGGGACCCACGGCGCGTACGGTGAGAATGCCCATCAACCCTTTTACGTTGATTGGTGCGACCACGCGTGTGGCAAGCCTGTCTGCCCCGTTTTTGAGTCGCTTTGGAATTCAAGAGCATCTTGAATTTTATGATACGGCATCGCTTGCGAAAATTCTGCAACGCAGCGCCGGACTCTGGGGGGTGGAACTGGCTGAAGAGTGCGCTTTTGAATTGGCCCGACGTTCCCGTGGCACGCCACGCATAGCCAACCGACTTTTGCGTCGGGTTCGCGATTTTGCGGACTTCCATGGTGTCGAACGTTTGGATCGCGATATCGTTGATCTGACTTTAACGCGATTGAATATAGATCTCGCAGGCCTTGATAGAATGGACCGCAGGATTTTACGCATTCTGCAGGAACGCTATAACGGAGGTCCTGCCGGTATCGAGGCTCTGGCGTCAACGATCGGCGAAGAACGGACAACCATTGAAGATGTGTATGAACCATTTCTTACGCATCAAGGCTTTATTCGCCGTGGGCCACGCGGGCGTGAGCTGACCGCGCAAGCTTTGATTCACCTCGAAGCTGTTAGCCAGATGGTTTAGCTGAATAGCCAGGCTTGGATTACGCTTGAAGTTTGATTGGAGGCTTCGCTATGATGGGCCACCTTTTTATCCCTAACAGGAGGTTCATGTGAAAGTCTCTAGCGTTTCCCTAAGCTTAGCTGGCCTTGTCCTGGCTTCCAACGTTCATGCAGCACCCGAGATTGAAGTCGGTGCAGAATATCAGCTCAATGTTATCAATACCAACGATGGTCTTAATGATAAAGATTATGGCAAGCAAACCAAGACCACGAGCTTGAACCTAAAAGGCGCCAAGGTCATTTTCCGCGGCAAGCTTTCCGATCAAATTTCCTGGACGGTTCTCTACAAGGCCAAGGAAAGTGAGCTGGAACGTTACTATCTGACGAATCGCGTTACGGACAACCTTGAAATCACCGTTGGTAAACAAAAGATCAAGACTTATGGTTTGCACCGTAAACTCACCAGCAGCGTGACAACGCCTGTTGTTGGCGCCTATTTGGACAATAACCCACTTAAAGATAAAGTCGCACTGGATATCACCTATAAACTCGCTGGCAGCCTTTCTCTTCAGCTGGTCGATGATTACAGCAAGTGCTCGGATCGCACGACTTACACCAACAATCCAACAACGAACGCTGTAACGGCCAGTACGACAACCAGCTGCACAAGCTGGAACGGTGGCAGTTCTGCAGGCATCGTGACGAACAGTAAAGAAACCCAAACCACTCAGAAGCAACCAGCATTTGCCCTTGAATGGTATGGAAACTTTGGTGAGTTTTCACCTCTGGTCCAGTATGCGATCTATGATTTGGGCAAGAGCAGCACAGCTTCCGCAGGTGTTCGCTACAAGACAGACTCCCTTGATGCCTATATCGACTACACCATGGATACACGCAATAACAAAGGCGTAGATCCAGCTGATGCCACCAAGTACATCAAGGAAAAGAACGTCTATACGGGTTTGGTTGCTTATGCTGAATTCAAAGCTGGCACTTATACTCCATTCGTTCATGTTTCCACGCTGGCCACTGACCCATATACCGCAGATGGTGCGACGGAGATCGTCCAGGTCGCTGCCGAAGCTAACGCTCAGGGCAAGCTCGATAAAAATGAAATGACTGTCGCTGTGGGAACGCACTTCGAGAACTGGGGCGCCTACTACCGTCCATTCGTTGATGTGACCTTGTCGCGCGGTGAATTCGTAGACTATTCCGACAAGACCAAGAAGAAAGACCTGTCGAAAACTGACCTCGTCGCTGGTTTGATCGGCAAGTTCTAAGAGTATTACAAAATTTGGTGTTAAGCTGGAGCCCGTGACACTGTCACGGGCTTTTCTGCGTTAAAGAGACATCGAAGCTGGAGCTGTGGCATTCGGTCGTCCTTGGGTACGGGTTTCTGGTTGGGATTGCCCTGCGGCGCTTTTGAGGGGTGATGAAATCCTCGCCAGCATTCACCTTCCCGAATTTTATGCGGGCATGATAGTGTCAGCCTTCACCGGGTGGCTGGTGATTGATTTTCTCGCGCGCTAACTACGCATTTGTGGCTTTGATGCTTTCGCGAACTTTCGCATTGTTCTGGCGCTGATAAGTATCAGTCCTTTGCTGTTCCCTTGAGGCTATAACGGGCATGAAATCCTATCTGCGACGTTCTATCTTTACCAAGGCTGTCGCCCTTGGTTTTATCGCGATGATCCTGCTGGGCAATGCCTGGCTGGTCCTGTTTTTGACGGGTCAGAACGGATCCATGTGGTTGACTTATTCTTTTGCGGCCTGCATGGGATGGACAATTTTGGCTGGCTTCGGTATGGGTGTTAGAATGCTTCAGCACCAATTCCAAAAGGATCCCGATGACGACGCTGCAGTATGAACTTGGAACCCTACTCCTGGATGGCGCTCTCGGCGACATCGGTCAGGATTGGCCAGGCTTTCGTTTCGACAGTCGGACCAAACAGTGGCGGGCTCCTGGGCATTGTTACCGGGATATCGTGCTGAAGGCGATTGAAGAGAAAAAACCTCTTGTCGATCGAGCCCGATCCTACCAGGCTTTGGAATTGAAACTCAAAGAAGCGATTATTCCCCGGCCGCATCAGGCTGGAGCTCTCGCTGCCTGGCAAAAACAAGGCTCTCGCGGTGTGGTGGCCCTGCCCACGGGCGCTGGTAAAACCATACTCGCCGTGCTGGCAATGGTGGCCAAGCAAAGGCCAACTCTGGTTGTGGTCCCCACCATCGATCTCCTTTTGCAATGGCAGAACGTTCTCAAGAAATTCTTCGGCACAGAGATCGGTGCGCTCGGCGGTGGGTGGAAGGATATTCGCCCCATTACTGTTTCGACCTATGATTCAGCCTATCTAAGTATAGAAACGATCGGCAATCGCTTTGGGCTGCTCATCTTTGATGAATGTCATCATCTTCCATCCACACAGTATCAAATGATCGCAAGAGCTTCGATAGCTCCGTTCCGGCTCGGACTTTCAGCAACTGTTGAACGTGCTGATGGCAAAGAGGAATTGATTTACGAGCTTCTGGGTGAACTCTGCTATGAAGGCCAGATTCGCGAAATGGTGGAAACCGTGCTCGCGCCTTATGATGTCGTGAGCGTGGAAGTACCCCTGACTCCCGAGGAAAAGGAAGCCTATCAAAAGGCCCGCGGCATCTATACCGCCTTTATCAAGCAGCATCGCATCAACTTTTCCGGGCCCGAAGGCTGGCAGGATTTTATCCGCAAGTCCGCAACGGTGCCTGGAGGCAGGGAAGCGATGGAAGCCTGGCGCGAACAAAAGCGTCTGGCTCAGGCCGCAACGGGCAAGATGGATGAGCTTTGGAATATTTTGCAAAAACATCATGGCGATCGCATTATAGTCTTCACACAGGACAACGCGATGGCCTACCAGATCGGAAAGAATTTCATCCTGCCGGTTCTCACGCATCAGACGCGTCCCAAGGAACGAAAGCAAATGCTGGACTATTTCCGTCAGGGGCGGATCGATGTGCTGGTGACGTCCAAAGTTTTGAATGAAGGCGTGGATGTTCCCGAGGCCAGCATTGGTGTTGTGATTTCCGGTAGCGGAGCTGTGCGTGAGCATGTGCAAAGGCTCGGGCGTATCCTGCGTCATCAGGAAGGCAAACGGGCCGTGCTGTATGAAGTGATCTCGAAAGACACCAACGAATTCTACGTCAACAAAAGGCGCAGGAACCATCATGCTTACCAAAGACCTTCTCAAGTATACAAGACGTGAAAGTCGCGTCCATCCCAAGTATTTGAAGCCGACAGACAAGGAACTCATTCAGCTCGGCGATGAGCTGGCAGCGATTTATAGGGCCAGCGTGGGTCAGAGCTGGCGGGACCTGAGCGATCAGTTGAAGCAGCATCCGGATTCTTCAGATGCCGTTTTTCAAGGTTTTGGAAAATTGCTCGAGGATCGCTGCACTTTCGGTGAAGCCGATGAAGTTTTTGAAGAACAGCGCTGGCAATGGTTTGAACTAAGCCGGGCTTTGCGTTCGGAAATTCTACCCAGCCGGGCTGCTTTTGAGCAGCAAATGGCAGAAAAGAGTGGGCGGAGTTTCGGAGGCATGCAGGAACAACTCTATGCCGACCTGCCGGAGTTTCGCAGTATCCAGACATTCGATGATATCTCCGGCGAGGCTCTGGTTCACCGTTACAACGCAGCCCAGGTCCAGGGCTTGCTTTTGCGTGCTCAGAAACTGCGTTTTACGATAACGGAGAAAGATCTCGTTACTCGTCGACGATTGTTGCAGAAACTAAGATTCTGTCGACTCCTGGCTGAATTTGTTGAAAATCCAGAGGG
>JACCDX010803304.1_pt1 | contig 14492 bp, 9 predicted proteins | sample 7449681 | NCBI WGS metagenome assembly JACCDX01 (sample SAMN15323450, study PRJNA562643) | freshwater metagenome | isolation source: river surface water | place: USA:Blue River Watershed | collected 2017-08-18
GAAGTGCGATATATTCGCAAATATCATTTTCGGTATATCCAGTAATTGTTTTGAAGAATTTAGAACTATTTGCCTGATGCATAATGCGATGTAATGTATATTCAATATTTGATGATGCAAATGATACCAGGTGTAGCGGATATATTGTTTGTGTATCATTATCAATAGGCCAGCAATAATTGGAATTTATGAGTTTTTCAAATGACTTTAAAATCCATGTTGTTGAACTAAATATTCTTTTTGGTTCGGTAACAGCGGCTTTATGTCCGATCCATTTGCATAGTTCTGGTAAAAAGGCGCCTCCAATAAATGGAATTTCTTCATTTGAATCATGCGAATCAATATAAGAATAACTGTGATCAATATTTATGTGGGATATTTTGCAATCAGTTATTTCCGAGGAAGATGCAACGATTGATGCATTTAGACTGGAATCATATAGGATGGCCACATCGTGAATTTTATGATTGTCAATTAAATCTGCCCTCATTTGTACCATTCCGTGATGGGTGTTTATTGAGTTTATTTTGTAACAAATAATAGATTTTGAAATAGGGGAATAATATGCGTTGAGCGATTTATCAGCTAACTCAATTGCTTCAAACAGATTCCTAAAAACAGGACGGGCTATTTCAGAATGGTTTAGATCTTTATATAAATAATCGTAGTTTGATCCATTTGTTGGATAGTAATAACATTCCCTATTCTCAATATCAAGATTCATTCCCATACAGAAAAAACTACTATCGGATACAACTATTTTAGTCGCGTTTTTCATAAGCGTTTTATAATAAGGTAATGGAAGATTTGCAAGTTTTTTTGCAATATCATAAAATGCATGGGATTCATCATATGCGCAATCCCCAACAGAAAGAAAAAATATTTCATTGCGAGACACATTAAGGCATTTTTCTACACAATCAAAATCAAATACTTGTCCGCCTGAATTTGTATTATGAATAAATATATATCTGCCAATTCCAAGATTCATTAACGTATTGAAATATGTAAGGGATTCTGGCATCGTTTGTATATAATGATAGTTCCAAAACACTGATGTGTCCAGATTTGCCTCCCTATAAAATGAGATTGGAATATCATTTGCATTGAATTTGCTGCATTTATGATAACCAAGTGTTAGCACGCTATCATAGTCTCTTGTTGCATCTTCTAATTTGGCGTAATCTGCTCCATATAATGGTGAAATATCCTTATCGTCATTGCATTCAAAAAAATCAATAGACTTATCATCACCTAGTATTATTTTTATGTTGGCGATATTGCGTGTTTTACACACAACCGTTACACGGTCATATATTGTGCTATAATATCTAATTAATCCAATGTTTGTAATCATGTCTCCCATTCCCAAATGTGGCAATATGAAAATTGTCTTTTTGGCATACCCTTTTTGTTCCTTTAGCAACGATGAAGTCACCGAATCTATTTTATGTTTAACTCTAAATCGCCGGTCATTATGAAAAATAATGTCAGTGCAAATGCGATTTTTTTCTTCCTCCGAAATGGATTCGCGAAAGGTGTCCTGTAAACACCAAATCGTATGATTAATGTCAATTAAAACATTGAAATGAAATTCGGTTGATTCCGAAAAATAATTTTTAAGTGATTCAAACAATTGATCGTATTCGTAATCAATATGCACACGTTTTTCCGCTGATTCAATTTTAAGTTTTTTGATATGTAAAATACTTAACTTATCAAAGGCTTCCCCTATAGATACAGAAACAGATATTGTGTTTCTAGTTATTTCATGCTCCATAATGTAATAGGTTTCATGTGAATGCACTTTCGTGAATTTGGTTTTTTCATACAAATGAATTGCCTTGGTATTATCTTTGTCAACAGATAGATATATTTTATCACAAACCGTGTTATGTTGAGCATAATTGATTAGTGAATTTAATATAGCATTTCCATATCCTTTGGACTGGTGATTATTTAACACACAAATTCCCAGCCATATTTTTCCACAAGCATCTTTATCTAGATGTCCGTATGCAATCGGTACAGAATCAACAAGTCCAACAATAGTATATACATGATTGGTAATACACGATATATTTCTTTTGTCAAAATATCTAAACGAAGCGGGCAATTGATTTGATACAAACGCTTCTATCAAATCAATGTTATTGTTACATATAGGAACAATTTGCATTTCAATAAGTATATCAAAGTCCTAATCTTTAAACAATAGTTAAATACTCATCAATACAATTTGTAATGTATTCAATTTCGCGGCATGAAATTTCCGGATAAGATGGCAGCATAACCCCGTCACTATTCAAATTGTCTTCTTCTTCAGGATGCATATTAATATTAGACACGTGTTTGTGTGATTTTATATGATAAAAAAAAGGTCTTACCTGTATATTTTTTTCACTCATAAAAGATTCAAATGCCTCATACGATTTAATGGTGGGCATTCTTATGGTAACCATCCAATTTGATTTATTTGTGTTTTCATCCGTGTTGAGCATTTTAATTTTGTTCGCCGTTATTAATGATTTCAAACACGACTCGTATAAACTAACTACGGTCTGTTTTAAGCTTAAAATATGTTCAATGTCGTTTAATTGGGCATTTAGTAATGCGGCTTGAATGTTTGTCATTCTGTAGTTGTAGCCAATTACACTGTGAATATACCGTTTTGCATCCATACCGTGACTATACACGTGTTTAATATGCTTGTATACATCAATATCATTTGTAAAAAAAGCACCCCCTTCTCCAGTTGTAATTGTCTTATTGGCATAGAATGAAACTGCCGAACATAGAGTTGCTGGCGATGATCCTGTATATTTTCCTTCGTATTTACCAAAAAGACCCTCGCAATTATCCTCAATGATAATTATATCTGGTCGAAATTTATGGATTTTATTGACATTGACAATGTTTCCCAAATTGTGAACAACTACTAATGCTGAATCAGGTTCCATTTTCATTAATGTATCCTCCGAAATATCCATGTTCATTGTATCTTTATCCGTTTTTACAACTTCAATTGTATCAACTGAATATTCCATGAGAGCGCAATTAATGGGTGCAATGAATGTATAATTGGGAACATATATTTTTTTAATATGCGGATATTTGTATTTTAAAGCAAGAAATAGGCAATGTGTTGCCGAAGTGCCATTATTCATTAATATACAATAATTGACTCCAATTAATTCCCTTAGCTTTTTTGATGCAATGTCAACATAAATGCCGTAATTACTGATCCACTCACTTTCAATCGCATCCAATGCGTCTTTTTTGTATTTTTTGAGATATGGTTTATATATAGGAATCATTGCTAATTACTCCCATAATATCTTTAAAGTCATTAAACGCGCAATCACGTCTTCAAACAACCACACAACTGAAATCGCTGACCCGCACGATTCCGTTGTACCGACATTTCCTTCTCAAACTGCTCATCAATGTGTAAGTAATCGTCCTTGAGTGAAATAATCTCGTGAACAATGGACAGTTCTCGCTCCTTCAGGGCCTTCCGTTTCTCCTGTTCCTCCTGCGTCAGATCCCGTTCATGTGCTTTGCGCCTGAACCAGTTCTGTTCATTCAACACATTGGTCAGGGTATTCGTCATTTGCATCTCCGTATTTTGCACACGCTTCACTTCGGCGAATACATTCGTATTGCACATCTTCGGGTATCGGTAACGAATCGTTTCGGGGAGAATGAATTTGTTGGTTTCCTTGATTTCCCGTACATTCGCCTCGGCATCATTGATCATTTTCACCATATCATCATAGGTAATCTTCATAAACATGGACTTGCCGGAGGAGAATTCCAGCTGGGATTGCAACTTGTCAAACTTGTAGGCGGAAGTCCGGTGTGCCTCTGCCTTCGCGTCCAACTTCAAGTACGAAATCAGCGCCAACAAGAAGGCATTGAACCCGTTCAAAGCACTCACAATTGTGGCCCCATAATCATACTCTTTCAGAACCAAACTCAGAATAGTGCACACCGATGTTACAAAAATGGCCGGCAACATGAGGTAATTCATGCGTTGTTCACAAACAGTCTTTGCCTCTGTGTAGAGTGTTTTCTGCCCCTTGAGGTACATGGCAATAATATCACATATGACGGATTTGTTGGAATTGTCGGAATTGTATTGTGTGTCCAGGAATGCCTCGGTGCGCTTGAAATCCCAGGGATCGCGTAGCTTAATTTCCATTTCTGCTTGTCTAAGCGCCTCCTGTCGCCGTGCCTCTTCCAACTGCAACTCTTCGGTCTGGATCTCCATGACACGACCCTTGGGCTCCATATCGGAAGGTAATGTTGGGGATTGAGATGTAATGTCTGGGGTTGCGGGACGTGACGGGCTGGGTGTACTCACCGTCAGGGAAACATGGGAAATCTCCTGGGGAATCTCCTGGGCATCACTCATTTTCTATACTACGCTTAGTGAAAAGTTGACCCGCATTTCCAACAAATCAATTGTACATTGTTTGATAACTCATGTTCCGCCCCAACCAACACGCAGCCATTCAGGCTTCTCATGCCACGGATTTCGCATCCGGTGTGCATTTCCATGCCACGGGCACCGGTAAATCCTGGATCGCCCTACAGCTGGTAACCGATTTCCACGCAAAGCATCATTCCCCACAGAAGCCCGCACATATTCTCTGGATCTGTGAACAAAAGTCCATTCTCGTTGAACAATTCGCCAAAGAGACCCTGAAAGCCCGCGGATTCCAGGGTCTCCTTTCCACTTTCCTTCTTCTTGATTATTCCACCGCGAAGCCCGCTGATTGGGTGCAGCAGGCGAATTCCGCCCAAATCTGGCGGAAACCCCTCCTCATCGTCATTAATCGCGCCTTCCTCACCCAATCCGAAAAATACCAGGGACTCCGTGTCCCCCTGGCACTCCTTATACACGATGAATGCCACTCCGTTACCAATACCACAACCCAGGCATTTTATACGTGGCTTAATACCGCGCAGCCCACTACACGTTGCATCGGCTTCTCCGCAACCCCCACACTCACCCATGCTCCTTACACGCGCATCCTGAGCGCCTATACGATTTATGACGCTGTAAGAGACGGGACCATCGTCCCACCCCGTATTGTTTGGCTGAAGAATGAGGAGGGACGTGTTGGAAATGCCGATGTGTGCCGAATCCTCCAACACGCCATGCCAACGCTCCCTTACAAAAAGATCATTGTATGGTGCGGTATGATTGAAACGGCGCACGCCCTGGCGGCTTCATGGTCCCAGTATCCAGCCTTCGCGGACTGGATGTTTGCCGTGGATACAACCGCCGCCGCGCCTTCGGCGGCTTCTGCCGCAACAGCGGCCGGTCAAAAACCCCTGGCAACATACGCGGACTTCCAGGCTCTCCAGGAACGCGGATTTCTCTTTTGCGCCTCCAAACATCGCGAAGGATCCGACATACCCTTCCTGGATGCCTGTATATTCCTGGATCGCGTGGCGAACCGGAACGCCAAGACATTCCTTCAGTGTATGGGACGCGTTTTGCGCAGGGACCCCGCCGGCCGAAAAACCCATGGGCTCGTCCTGGACCTCTGTGCCGCCTCGTCCCTCAAAGTCTGCGATCGTATCCAACAATACATTCAGCCACCTTGTGCGGCAACCGCTACCGCTACCACAAAGACACCCTTTCCCTTCCAATACTCGTTCCACCGCACGGGGACCATTCAGGTGCATATGTTGGAAATGCAGGTGGCTGCGACGGCACCCGTGCCACGAGTCCCTGTTACACAAACCATTGAATCCCTCTTTATAAGACCCCTCCCCACCGATCCCGCGTACAGTGAACGTCTTCGGCATGAGATGGACCTCTTTGTTGCCAAGGACCTCTTTGGATACATTCGCCAGGCCCTGGAAATCCTGGCTATTACTCGCAATGTGCCCCATGTGACCCGTGGCTCGTGTGGCTCATCCCTCGTATGTTACATGCTCGGCATCAGTCACGTGGACCCCGTTCGGTGGGGTATCAAATTCGCCCGTTTCCTCAATGAATTCCGCGATACCCTGCCCGACATTGACTTTGATTTCCCCCATACTCTGCGTGACGAGGTATTCCTCCAAATCCAAATGCGATGGCCGGGCCAAGTGGCCCGCATCAGTAATCACGTCTATTATCATAAGAAGTCGGCTCTCAGAGAGGCCATACGATCTGTTGGAATTCGGAAACAGATACCGGCACTCCAAATGACCGCCACAGTTCGCCGACTCTCCCTGAAACAACAGGCGCGCGTGGAGGCCAAGACGCGGGAGTTGGAAAATACGTTCAAGGGATATTCGTTACATTGTGGGGGTATTGTGATGTATCCCGATGGTGTCCCGAAATCCCTACAACTCGCCGCGAAGCGTGGTATCATGGCCCAAATTACGCTCAATAAGCAGGACGTCGCCGCAGAACGGCGATTTAAGATTGATATCCTGAGTAGTCGTGCCCTTTCGCAGCTCATGGAAGCGCGACGCATTGCCGGTCTCGTGGAACCCGTGGATTTTGAGGCGTTTGTGACGGATACTGAGACTGCCGCGCTCTTCCGACGGGGCGATAATATCGGCATTACACTCGCCGAATCGCCCCTGATTCGCAAGGCGTTTCGTGTTATTCAACCGGTGACCCTGGAGGCCGTGGCACTCTGTTTGGCCATTATTCGGCCGGCGGCGCGCGAGGCCCGTGCGGCGGCGACGGCCGCGGAACTCACCTCGGCACTCTTCGTCTACGACGACGACGCCATTACGCTCATTGCGGAGGCACTCGGATGCTCGGACGCCGAGGCGGATCGCTTCCGTCGCCTATTCACGAAGGGTGATAAGAAGGCCACGGCCATGCTCAAACGGAAACACCCCACACTCCTACAACGTCTGAAAAACCTGCGACAGTACAGTTTCTGTCGGGCGCACGCATTCTCGTATGCGCAACTGGTGTGGCAGTTGGGATACATGAAGGCCCATTATCCTGCGGCCTTTTGGGCGGCGACCCTGAAACACAACGAGAGTTCGTATCGGAAGTGGGTGCATTTATATGAGGCGCGATGTGCGGCACCGACCGTCATGTCCAACAACAATAAGTCCGTCTCCATTTACGCGGAGAATCGGCGCAAGAAGGCCGTCATAGCGGCCGAGTCCGCACCACCGGTGGAGCAGATGCGACGTGTTGGAATTTGGGGCGTGGATCCGGTCAATCCCGCGGCCTTCTTTCCCAACTGCTATTGCACCCACCAATCCCAATCCATGAATACCGCGGAAATTCGCGGACTTATTGCGGCATCCCGCGTGCTGAACTGGCATGGCCCAATCAAAAAGGCCGTCCTCTTCGTAGGTGTTGGACCCCAACACTACGAAGAAGTTGTCGTGGAATCACCCTCGCTCTTCCTGACTAATAAGATTGGCATAACGTGTACGGCGGAGCGTGTTGGAGATGTGTGGATTACTGGGTTGCGCGCCGCTGTCCCCGTTACATTTTGGTGACCTGCTTAATTAATGGCGAATACTTCGGCGTACGGAGGACTCTTTAAAATAGGTCCCCGCTTTTTTGTGGGCATTCAGAAGCATTTCCTGAATATGGGGGGGGACCGGTTCATTAACGACAAGAGGAGGAAGGTGATCGCGATCTTGCCAGGGCTTCATGGTTTTTCTGGCACTTCTGGCACTCTTAACATATCGCTGTGATACCGTCACCTTTTTGCTTCGTGTCTTTCGCAAGGATTTCATGGCGGTTTTGCGCACAGATGTGGAACGTGTTTTAGACCTTTTTCTATGGGTGGCAACACTTCTCCGCATTGTCATTGCCCTTCCTCCCTTTGTCGCACTCCCAGCTCCTTTTGTTGACATTAATTGAATGTGTCTTACGAGTTTAACTTCATTAAGGGGACTTTCAAATATATGACGAGGTTCAAAATCATCGTCCTTGGTATTGGTTTGTAAAAAGTGTTTTTCAACAAGGTCCGACGGCATGGCCCAACTCTCCGTATCTACCAACACTTCAAACTCTTCGTAAAACCGTGATACACTTTTAATGGATAGGCATGGTGTACCAGGATGCAGCGTGATTTCATAAATATACCGATTATAATTGAATTTTTCAATCACATGTGTGCTAAAGGATGTGGATAGGAAACCTTTGACCGTTTGGGTTGCATATGGAGTATTCAAATAATCCGTATCCGAAGCACGCAGTACTTGAATTGGATATGTGAGGGGTGGGGCATTTTTTATTATCGCGCGCAGCTCATCAATATATTTGTAAATGAGTGGTGTGAATTTTTCAATGACCGCTGCATCATTGTTAAGATCCGTATCCCCAAGATAATCCAATTCATAGTTTGTCAATTCCTTGAATTTATTGTTATCCTCGTCATTTTGAATTTCCGTTGTATAATACGAAAAGAAGGAATCTTCATTGCCCGGGCTGAATATATCAATGAGTTGCATCGCGTACAATAATGCACCGGAATCCGGCATAATGTGGAAAATGAGGTCCTGGACGCGTTTGTTGTTGGGGAATTCCGCGGGATTCCGAAGGAGTGCATTCACAATGACGTCGCCATGGCGCGTGTACGTTTTAATAATATACTTTTCGCGCTTACTGAGATTGTCAATATAATCTTCGCATTCCTGGTACCAATCTTCGTCAAATAGGTCTTTTTCCTCAAATATATAACCTTTACGGATATTTGTTAGAATCGCATGATGTATGTCGTACACATAGAATCCCAAATCATCGTCGTAATATTGTTTGGCGCGAACGAGATCGTTTAGAATCATTCGCCGGGAATGCCCCGAAATATCGGCGTATTTGGGAATCGTTTGGATATCCGCGATGAGTTGTTCACTTTGGGCTTTTGCATTGAATTTTTTCACGCCCGCCATCTCTGGTGAGGACACTCAAAAAATGATTCCGGTATTTCCAACACGCTCCTCCACGCACCCATAACCATCATGGCTTTCGTTTCATCCTCCAGCCTTTCAGCTCTCCATGATATGCCTTTCTTCCGACAGCGTCTGGATCGTTTTCTCGCGACACAATTCAGAATTCATGATGCGAATGTTGGGAATCTGAAAATTTACATGGCCTTTCCGCCCTTTCCGGCGTCTTCTCCAAACAAGTCCGTCGTTTTCCTGGGAGCTTATAAAAACATTACATTGATGTACGAGGCAACACGCTGGGATGATCCGCGCACTGGTCAGTTTATCAAAATCACTACACGTGGAGGGAAAAATTAAATACTCGTTTTGCTGCTCTTGATGCTTCTTTTTGTGCTTCGGCGTTTGCTGCTCTTGATGCTTCTTTTACTTCTTTTTGTGCTCTTGCGTGTTGAACGCCGAGGACTCTTTACAAGTGCTAATGGAGCAGCAGCGGTTGCAGCAGCGGTTGCAGCAGCAGCTGATGCCGGAGATCGTGGTCCAAGGTATGAACCGTAATTATATATATCAAAAATAGCCTCACCTGTTCTATCAATGATTTTTCGGTAATTTGCCTGATCTACGGAATATATTTGATTCTTTCTTAATGCATTCAATGACTTAATTTTTTCATTTGTTTCACTGTCAATATCTCCGCATGAAAAAATACAAATGCGTTTTTTTCCACTACTAATTCTTCTAGCATCTATCAGCTGACCTGTTAGTCCAATGATCTGCCCAAAAGATAGCCTGGTATCAAGGACATTACGTGATGGATTTAAATTATCTTCTACGAGAGGCCAGATACGGTATCTAGAATCCGGCCATTTATCATTGGGGTAAGGCATAAATGGATTACGTTCATCAAACAGTTGGTTCTCATTGCTATTGAGTTTGTTAAAATCACGTGTCATGTATAATTTTTTATAATCTGGTTCTGTTTCGGACGACATATCATATAATCCAAATAAGAGTGAAGCATGGTCATCTGAGCCTGGGCCCAATCTTACACCAAATCCTAATTCCGGACAAAAATCCCCTGAATTATAACAATGAATTTGTATAGATGATGAAATCGTTTCTCCAATTATATTATACATAATTCCACCGGAAGTTGCGTGAATAAATTCGGCTTTGGATGTTAATGGTACGACTTGGGTTTCATTTATATTAGTTGATTTGAATGGTGGAAATAGTTTTTTTAAATAGTCAATAGGAATATAACGAAAATATTTTGCAACAGCTGCCCAATTGCTTGAAAATATATTAGAATATGTTGTATATCCAGGAGTATTCATGATAATAATTTCAAGATTATCCGGAACCTTGAATGTTGCAATCCCTTTTTTATCACGAGTGGGAACATATCCTGAATGTGAAATAAATCCCAGTGATGTTGGAAGAGGTATTGACAAAGCATTTGAAAGTTGCGCAGAAGGCTTTATTTTTTCCATGGCGGATTTTAAATCCGTTAATATTTTAGTAATATCATATGATGCAATTGCATCCGTTCTAAAATACACATCAGATGTGGGAGTGCTTGCTTTGAGACCTGATTTCCAAGACTCCAACCCGATTTTAAGACCTGCAGATCCAACGACTTCATCGTAATTGCCAGCACCCAATATGTATTTACTATTAAAACGCTCCTTAGATAAGTCTATAGAATATACGTCATTCTCAACAATTGATTGCATTGAACCTTTTGCAGTTGTAAATCCATTTCTAGCATAGAATATAAAACGGTCAATAAACTCCGTAAATGGGTAAGAGTCCTTTGCGACCTCCAATTGAATAAAGTGTTTTTTACGTGAGTCTTCTGTTCCGAACACGAATGGTGTATATAATATTGAAAGTATTAGTGCACTTCCTCCTCCTGAGCCTATATATTTTGGATTTGCCGCAACACCAAATACATCAGCAATAAAAACATCTGAGCGTACTTTATCAATTAACAGTGCACCTGAAACTAATTCGTTATCCGTTTTATTACTTATGCACAATAAATAGTAGTTTCTTGCTGTAACAGACGCATCAGCGAATCCTGGATTGCCAAATCCAATACGGTTTATAAATTTTTCTTTAAATCCATCCTGATTGTGGATCCACTTTGTCTTAAATTCCTGAAATGTATTGGGAATTTGTTTGTTGGTACTTCGTGATGCTGTAGGATTTGATAAAATGAATATATTTTCAACTAGCTGTGCATACGAAAACAATGTCTGCATTATAGAGTCTGGAACTACTGATAGGGCTGCGATACTATCCAAAAAAAAGAGTTCAGCCTTGTAAGTGCCATTTTCTGCTATTGTTCTAATTGCATTCTCTCTAACTACACGATCGTGTTCAATACGTGCTTGTGCTTCAACACGTTTCTGCGTGATTATTTTCTCCCTTTTCTGTCTGCGCGAATGCACGCGAGAGTTTTTCCTACTTGGAAAAGGTTTCTTCGCAATTCTTATTGTTGGTTGAATATTCATTGTATATATGTTGCTTCGGAAAAAATTGAAGACCCTTGCGACCCCTTTGCTTTTTGTCCCCCCCACACTCCTCCTTTCCTCCTCCCTTCCTTCCCTTCCCACTCATGCTCCTTTCCAATTTTATTCAGCTTCCCAAGGCCACCCCCAATGCCAAGGCATCAAAGACCACACCCATGAACTTTGGGTCGGCCCTCCGGGCCAACGCACTCAATCAGGCCAATACGGAAGCCATTTGTGCCGAGACGGTGGCTAAGGATGGAATGGCAATCAGGCACGTCAAGCACCAGACACCCGCACTTTGTCTGCTGGCTGTGAGGCAGAACTGGCGAGCCCTGCCCTTCTGCAAGCACATTAACTCTTGTATCATGTACACGGCGATTGAACAGGACCCCTCCGCGGCCCAGTACTGCCCGCCTGACCTCCAGGCCAGTATGATGATACTTCATTCCGAGTGCTACCCCTTCCTCCGCAATCCCAGCGAGGAGACGACACTGACCGCCCTCCGTTACAACATCAGCATTTTCCCCTACATCCAACACCCCACCGATGCAGTCTATGATTACATTGTTCATTATCGGGTTACTGTGGACATCATGGACAATGTGTTTGAGGGCGTCCCCCTGACACCCCAGCGCGTCCTGCGGCTCATCACAACCGTGCCCGCCTGCACTCGACACATTCCCAAGGAGCTTTGGTCCCAGGAGGCTGTGTCCGTCGCGATCCTGACCTCCCCCGCCAACATTGCCTACATCCCTCCCCAATTCCAAACAACGGAACTGTGCAACCATGTGTTCCAACGGTCGCCCCGCCTCGCCCTGCAATACGTGGCCGATAAACTGAGTGAGGAGACATTGTTGGAAGTCCTGGGTCGCGATGGCTCCCTTCTGCAGTTCATTCCGGAACCCTCGGTGACCCTGGCCGCCGCGGCGGTCCGCAACTGCCCCGCAGTACTCAAATACGTGCAGAGCCACACGCTGGAGGTTTGGAGACTGGCGGGGTACCCACATGATGGCCGCGAGCCCGTGTACCGCTTTCTGCGCAATGTCCAGAACCGCACGCGTCTCGCGCCCGTGGCCATTCAGAAGGAGGAGGATGGCAAGGACAAGGAAGTGGAGGACCCTGTTACATTGGACGTGATTCCCGCGGGCACCGTCTGTGGATTCCTGCGGGACCCCAAGGGTGCATGGCACCTGGCGGGCACACTCGGTACACTCACGGACTTGGCCCAAAAGGGCTTCCGCGAGTCCAGCTTCCTCGCCATCTTTGTGCCCCACAGGAACGCCCTGGTGTCCATTCGCGAGTTTGCGTGGTTCCGCCTTCGCTAAAACCAAAAAACCAAACCAAAACAAAAAAATGACCAGCAAGCCACCCAAATATCAACACAACAAAAACCAACACCATGATCGCAATTCCCCTCTTTCCCTTGCATACAGTCACCAAAAGCCTCCTCCCTCCACCTATTCGCACTGTGCGACTCGCTAAATCTCTTCATCATGCACTTCAACTCCAAACAGTATGTCCTTCTCTTCTCATAGGACTTCCCTCATACATTCGTTCCCAAGACTTGGAACATTACACAAGCCATATGCAAATGGATTCCGTTTGTGCTGTTGGAAGCCTGCGGTATCCCCTGCGTAGTTTTGATATCATACACGAAACCCGCTGCTCCAAGTTACTCATTGAACATATACTATTGTCGTTTGACGCCGAGAAACGACTAATTGCACACGAGGAAGTCATAGTTCTCAGGTAAGTAGGAGGTGCGTTTGAATGCCCACCCATTTTTCTCCGGTCAGTGTGTAAGGACCCATCCATCCTTACACCCTACGCACCCATGGTGAAGTGGTATCATGCTTCCCTTCCAAGGAAGCGGCGTGGGTTCGATTCCCGCTGGGTGCACACAAATGCTTTTCAACAACACGCATCATATCGTATGATACATGTTGGAAATCCAGTATATAAAGCAATATACCAGGTTAACATCACAACTCATGTCCCTCACAGTCGCCATAAATCCCTCCAGTGGGATGGGGAATCAACTGTTTATGATGTCGGCTGCCCTGGGATACGCGGAATTGCACGGAGGGACTGTGGTTTTTTGGGAGGAACCCCACTCCTCATGGGAACACCAGGGTTCCGCATTTCGTGTTCGTGATATGTTTCCCCACATTCGCATCTTAACTGAAAAGGAACGCAAGGAAATTCCCTGGATTGTTATCAAGCAGTCTCATGAGGCCTCATTTACCTATAATCCGCTTCCCTCACCACCGCCTCATACACACGTAAAATTGGAAGGTTATTTTCAATCGGATCTTTACGGGCCCTCCTCATTTCCAACAATTCCCCTCAAATCCCCTCTTATGGCAACGGAGTTCATTGCGCACGATTGGCGTGCAACATTTTTCCTTCATGTGCGCCGCGGCGATTATTTGCATCCGGCAAATACCCATTATACCGTTGACCTCCAGGATTATTGGCGCAAGGCCTTGCGACATTACGATCCCGCAAAACACACTTGCTTCGTGGTGAGCGATGATATGGCCTGGTGCCAAGAGAACCTGAGGCGGATTGTTGGAAGTGCATGGACCGGTGGATGGCTCTGGTGTGAACCCCACCTTTCGGATGTAGAGACGTTCTTCTGGATGACGGCCTGTGAGGCGGGGGGTATTTGTGCGAATTCCACGTTTTCCTGGTGGGCCGCGTGGTATATTTACCAACGTGTAGAATCGTCTCAACCTGTTCTGTGTATGCCTGAAACATGGGGGCATCCACCATTGCCTCCAACACGTGATCTGCATCCCGACTGGGCAAAATGCGTTTAAAAATATAGTTAACCCTTTTAAAAACAATGCCAAGACGAACTCGTAAAAAGAGTGGTGACAACCTGGCTACTGAGTTATTCAAAGCGTGTGAGGTGGGAAATATTCAAGAAGTTGAACGATTAATTGCTGCAGGCGCAGATGTCAACAAAGCTCACACTCTTTTTATTGCTTCCGAAAATGGTTATTTAGAGATTGTTGAACGATTGATAGCTGCAGGTGCAGATGTAAATAAAGCCCTATCCGATGGATCAACACCTCTTTTTATTGCTTCCGAAAA
>JACCDX010956585.1_pt1 | contig 14489 bp, 17 predicted proteins | sample 7449681 | NCBI WGS metagenome assembly JACCDX01 (sample SAMN15323450, study PRJNA562643) | freshwater metagenome | isolation source: river surface water | place: USA:Blue River Watershed | collected 2017-08-18
AAAGGTCGCCAGTTCGAATCTGGCAGAAGGCATATATTTTGATTTTTGAAATAAACTCAAAATATACAAAAAAGAACCTAAAGGATTATCTACTATAATTAATTAGAATCAGTAATGGTTCTATTGGTCTTGTAGCGTAATGGATAGCGCGATCGCCTTCTAGCCTTTAAATAGCGTGTAAGCGATAGGTTGTGGGTTCGAGTCCCACCAAGACCTCTGAGTAGTAATATTTTGAAGCTATATAATTATCTTCAGAATAATATAATATAACTTAATCAATACGTCTTAAAATTGCAGCAGTAGGCTGTCCTAGGTTATCATATTGAAAATGAATAAACTCGAAGCACTTGTTGCATATATATTTATTTTTATTTAAAACTTTACGGGTAATTCTATATAACAAAGGACATCTACAATCAGGTAAGTTATTAGGATTTAATTTAAACCATTTATAAACTGAATTTCTATAATAAAGGGGCATTAAATGCTCCTTTTCTTCATTTAGAGATTTCATACTATACTTCTATTATATTCTTATATTATTCTATTTTAAATTCTTCTAATAATCTGTATAATTTAATTGCAAAGAATATAAAGATTATTATATAAACATTAAATAAGGAAATGGGTGGTTGTGGTTGCACAAAACGTACCAATACTCTATCACATCTTATGGGAAAAGATGGTAACCAAATAGCAGATCCTGCAGAATGGGGTCCAATTTTATGGAAATATTTACATTGTTTAGCTGAAAAAATAGGTAGTACTGGAAATAAAATAGTTGATACAGACCAAGCAAATTATTTTGAACAAATGCTACAAAGTTTACCACAAATATTACCCTGTCAAGAATGTCAACAACACTCTGCAGCATATATTTCTTCAAATCCTATTCCACAATTTAGAGGATTATATGGAAATGATCTCCGTAATGCTGTAAGAGTATGGCTATTTAACTTTCATAATAATGTAAGAGCATCAAAAGGGCAGCCAATTATTGTTTCATCAATTGAAGAATGTATTAATACATATGCAAATTGTTTTGTACCACAATGTGAATTTACAGCATTAACTCAAAGTGTAGCATTTGCAGTACGTAATGGATGGGTTCGTATAGATAACTGGAGAAAATGGTTTAATAATTCAGAAAAAATGAAAGTCCTAGTAGGTAATATTATTGCATAGCACTTTTTTAAAAAAACTAATTTATATATTAGTATTAATATTCCATTCAGAATTAATTATAGAATCAACTGCTTCTGCAGTAGTTTTACTTGCAGTATGTGCAGTTTCAGCGTGAATGCCTCCATAGAATCTTGATTGACCAGAAGATTCACTCATTTCTTCCCAAGTATTCCAAGACAGAGTTAAAGGTGCATGTGGTACAACTCCAGGTTCTGTATCTGATTTACCCGATGCGATTATAAAACTACCAAATTGCCCTGTCTGATTTTCAGGAAACATAGGTGACATTATATATAATTTATCATATGTAATATTAAATTGAGGGATATTTGTACCAAACCACTTGTTCATAGTTAAAGAAAATGCTTTTCCAAAATGACTATGACCAGATGGAAAGTCTGCAAAGGGAGGAGTTACAAAATTAGCTTCCTGATAGGGAATCCATTGATCTCCTTTTATTAATCCATTCCAACTCTGAATATCCTGTCCAGAATAACGACGACGAATCTCCTGAATTGGACGGGACTCCATGTGCTCCTTTTTTAACATCCAGGTTGTACGACCACCTTCAAACATATGTATACTTAGATCAAGTAAAGAATATAATACTTTAGATGCTGATAAGGAGGATTGGTTGCGTATAAATTCCTTGCATAACCAAATATACATACAAGGTGGTGAAGGAGTTTTAGGACCTCCAGCCCAGAATTCTGCAATCATTTTCTGTTCATCTGTTAAACTGACTGCAATATTTTTTACAACATCAATTTCTGCATCTCTGTCATTACCTGTTTTAGGAGTAACTAATCCCTTTATATTATCATCATCATTTGCAGTTAAACATGTCGAGAGCACAGACCCCCAATCCCAAGTTAAATACCCTTGTTTTTTACCCTTTACTGTTAAGCGTGTCCATTCTTGAGGAGCAGGGAATCCTCCAATATTATTTATAGTTGTACCATCGACAATAATAGTTTCATTCCAGTTATCACTAGTAGTAGGCATAGTAGTAGACGCGGCTGCACTCCCATCATTTACTCTAGAATCATACCAAGTCTGCCAAGCAGATTTCCAGGATTCCCATTCTCCTTTTAGTTTAACAGCAGAAATAGTATCAGCAGGGCAATTGTATACAGAAATGTAATTAGGATTAAAAATAGGAGTTATAAAATCTATGACAGCGCATATCCAGAAAACGGACTCTGAGTCTGAAAGTCCAGGTCCAGACATTTTGGAACTCCAATTCCAGGAATCATGAACTCCTGAAATCACAGACTCTGAACTCCTAATCCAATTCCAGGCTCCAACAACCGATGCAGTCCATAAATACATTATACGAGAACTTCTAGTAGGGCCTAATCCAGCCTTTGTAGCATATATTAACATTGAATCAAGTGCATTATTTATAATATATTTAACACAACTATTTATATTACCACCAGAAATAGATGATCCATTGATAATATTAGATAGATCATTTGGAGGCATCATTATAGATTCGGTTGTCTGTATAACAGGGCCCATTCCTGCAGAATTGGTTGCACATACAGTAAATGTATAGAGTTTCCATTCTTCTAAGTTAGTAAATCTGTATTCAGTATTAGTAGTTATAACTGGAGATAATGCAACTCCTTGTAAATATGGAGTAACCATATAGCTAAAAGGCCCAGTTCCTACTGTAGGAGGATCCCATCGTAATATAATAGAACCAATTGCCCAAGGCCGCCAATTAACACCGCCAGGTAATACAAGTGTTCCATTATCAGCTGCTGCATTAACTGTAGGGCAGGGACATCCAATATCTACTAATGTAGTTCCATCACAACGACGAAATTCCATCATTTGCCCTTGACGAACATTGTTAATAATAGACTGTTGAGTAATACCTAGATAAGGTGCACTTCCAGTAGTATTATTCGGAGGGCTAATACGTGTAATAAATGAATTAGCTATAACCTTGTCACCACGCCTCTTAGTTAAAAGAGATGAATCATAAATAGTAGTCGGCATATCTATGAGCTTTTTAGAAAAAAGCTCGGCAAAAATTAGAATTTTGTGCACTTTTGTCAAAAGTTCTTTTAGGAATTAAAAGACGTCATTGACATTCCGTCTTGCGCAAACGAAGTAATTGACGGGGCAAGTGCTTAGTATGCAAAAAATAAAAAAACTTTGGCAATAAGCACTATATAAATAATAAACAAGTAATAAAAATATGGATGAAAACTTTAAAATAATACCATATACTGCTACATCACTTTCAGTACTAGGAAGATTTATATTTATGTTTTTATTATATAAAAATAAAAGCACAAATAGTTTATCATTGACATTTTGTATTTTAAGTATTATTTCATCAAGTATGTGGATTTATTATAGCCTTAATGTAAATGATTTACCAATGATTATAAGGAGTGCAATTGAGATATCATTATTATCAGTATCAAGTATATATATAATTAAAAATAAAATTGTTATTTATAGAATTAATAAGCAAGTATTACCATATTAGAAATTATTTATAATTAATAAACATGTACGGGTTATTAAGAAATGTTGACATTATGACTATTAATCATTTTATTATATGGTTAGTACTAGGTTATTTATTCCCAAATTGGTATATTCTTGCGTTTATTTTAAGTATTGTATGGGAATTATTTGAACGCTTTATTGTTACAAATCAGTCACTCTATAAATTTGTAAAAAAGTATTGGTTTATACCTGAAAGGTATTGGAATGAAAAATCAAAAAATAGTATTATTGATATTATCATAAATATGATAGGTTATTGGATAGGAAGTAAATTACATTTTACATAATTTAATCTATTAAATTAGTCTTTATTTTTCCAGATAATGTTTGCGACAGACTGGGCGGTATGATTCTGCACCACCAATTGCAACGCCATTTTCATCTTTTTGTACATTACTGAAGTATTTAGAATAAATTGCTAGTGTACCATTTTTACATTCAGAACAGAATGCATTTAGACGTTCAACTTCTTCAGCGTGTGGAATTAGCTTTAGCATATCGCCAAAGGGTTTACGATCAGAATCACCATCGAGACCAGCAATAACAATATGCACTGGAAGTTCATCTGCCCAAGTAGTTACATATTGATGTAGATCTGTAAAGAATTGACCTTCATCGATAGCAATAACATTATAATCACCGCTGCGAACAAGATGGTCAACTGATTTTAGGAGTTCAACGCAAACAGCTTTTTGGATTTCTTTATCGTGAGATGCAATACAATCATTACCATAACGAGTATCGCCAATGAAGTTTACAACTAGGACTTTATATCCAATAGAATGATAACGTTTAACACGGCGTAGTAACTCGGTAGTCTTTTGTGCAAACATGCAACCTAGTAAAAGTGAAATATGTCCCATTGTATTGTACCTGGCTAATCCAAATAATAAAATTAAGTCAAATTTTGTACATAAGTTTAAATGCCATTTTTATCAGTTGATTAAAGAGTAGGATGTGGACTATAGACTCAGTGCCAGCATATTGTATAACGTTAGAAAGGAGATCAGATAGATGGAAAAAATTTCAGGATAAGTCCGGAATTAATGGGTTAGATTTACAGAGATTTATAGGAGTTGATGGTAAAACTTTAGATATAAAAACGGATGATAGGTTAACTTTAGGAGTAAAAAGAAATATTCTTAAAAAGTTTCGTCGTGGTCACGAGGAAATAGATTCAGCAGGTGCTATTGGATGTGCATTAAGTCATATTGCATTATGGCAGCATATGGTTGATAAAGGGATACAATTAATGGTAATTTTTGAAGATGATGCAAATGTACCAGATGATTTTGTTTCTAGGGCAAATAATTGTATTAAGAATTCTCCAATACTGCAAAATCCAGACTCGTGGGATTTATGGTTACTTGGAGGAATAATGGGAAATTTAACAGAAATACCTGGTGATAAAGTTACTGTAAGATCATCAGGATTTCTATTATTACACGCATATGTAATAACATTGCCAACTGCTAAAAGACTATTAAGTAAGGTATATCCAATTGAGCGTCATATAGATTATTGGATATCAATGTATGGTCAGCTATACGATTTAAGAATAATAACGTGCCCATCACTAAATATTAAGCAAAATATTAAGATTAAGTCTGATATTAGTACAGTTGAAAAAGGATGTGATATTTGTAATGTCCCAATAGATTTTAAAGATACACACGAAATGGTGCCATATTATCAGTATAGATTAGGACAATTAGCAGAAATTGTATTAGTAGGATTAGCAGGATATTGGATATATAAACGGATATATAAAGATAATAGTTAGGATATATAGCAAGAAATAATGAATATTGAAGAAAAAGAAAAAGAAATAAGTACAAATACAAACTGTATAATATTATTTAATGATAATATATTTATAACAAAAAATAGTAATCATAATAATATATATTTTTATGATTACTTTAATATATTAGTTAATAAAAGGCTTGAAGATAATAATGAAGAAATAAAAGTGGAAGGTTTATTTAATTTTAGTATTAATATAACAAAAAGAATATATCAAGACTATAAAGATTCAATAATTATGAATAATGAAGATATACAAAAACAAATTTATAATGATTTAATAGAACGACTACAAATAATTAATGATGAAGAGGTCAATATTATTTATAAGGATATTTTAGAGAAGCGTATAATAAAAAAATTAACAGAAATAGTAACACAAGAACAGATATTAGAGCGCGAACAATTTCATTTTCAATTAATTACTGATTATATAATTCAATTAATAAAAGTTAGTACAAAACGTTTATATGAGATTTCAGCAGAAGGTATAACTAAATTAGATATAAGATTTGATAAATTAAATGAGCAATATTTAACAGATAATAATGCAAAAATATATTACCATTTACCAAATGCAGATGGTAAGATGAGAATAACATTTGATGAATATTTTTATTATTTGTTGGAAAAGAAATACAAAAAAGAAGGAGATGAATTATCAGATTATGAGTGGGCGTGTAATATTATATTAGGTTTATGTAAAAAAATATTTCCATTATTTGATATATCTTTAAAATCAACAGAGATACAATCAGTACTTCCAATAGTAACCATAGAAATAAAAGTAAATATGGATATGTTATTAATATAATTAAAATATATAATCTAATATTTTAGAATTAATATAAGAATCTTGTTCACCCCTATCATATAGAATCCTATAATGATAATTATTATTTTTATTAGATTCTAAATACTTTATAGCATTAATATTAGAAATATTATTAATAAAATAATCGCATCGTTGTAATCCAGTTAATGGTATATTATGACGTGAAAAAAATGCACCAAATTCAACATCATCAGGGAAATTACTTGTAAAATCATTAATATTATTAAGAATATATAATACAATATTGTTAGGAATAATAATACCAGCACCAGATGGAAAATGAATTTTATTATAATTACCTATAACTGCATGCACTGAATCAGTTCTAATAAGTACATTTTCAAGTAAATAAGGTTGCCAGCAAGAACTTAGATTAGTTCTAATAAGATAATCAAAATCATAGAAATTATATATTAATTCCATTGCTTTCAAAGTCTTATTTAGAATTCCAGGTATATATGATTCATTACCTTTAAAGATTATATAATTATCTTCAATAAGAATATCTGATTCTAAACTTGGATTAAATTTAATAAAGAAATATTTAGCATCTTTATAATATTTAAAAGATTTTATCCAGCGTTCTCTGTGAGATTTATATATTTCATTATATGGTGTGTCACTGTCTATAATGAGAAATATAAATTTATAGTATAATTTAGACATTAATATATTAGATTTCTATATATTTTAAGTAGCTTTTACAGTTGTTGTATTAGTATTAACATCACTATGATGTTTAAAGTTATTACTTAGAGCTTTCCAAGAAATAGGAAATGCATCAGACATTAGAGTATCAATTGCTTCAGCATATAATTGAATCTCCTTTTGAGCAGTTGGATCTAAACGTAGATTGCAAATTCTTGCATAAGCACTAAGACTTCCAGTTTCAATAAAAGAAGAATACATATTTTGTCCTAAAATCATTCTGGCTACTTCAGGTGCTACATTTTTTTCAAGAAGTGTATTATAACATTCAATTGTTTTGTCTGTATGTTCTTTAAAAATCTTATGTACTTCTTCAGCATTCTCTACAGGTGTTTCTTTAGACCCTTGTTTTAGATTTTTATTTCTTTCTCTAATATCTTCTGGGGCTGGTACATAACATTCTGGCGTTGAACAAATATATCTTCTACTTACTTCATTTCGTGAAAGGCCAATTTGATGACGAAAATACTCTCGACAGCAAAAAATGGGCATCTGAATACGGAATCGTGCCTGTGGATGAAAAAAAGGAGTAATATGTTGGTGTTTAGCAAGATAATTAATTAGTTTTTCATCACCCATAGTCATTTCCTTTGATTCTTTATCAAAAGAAACACGAGCCGCATTAACTACTGTAAGGTCGCTACCAAATACTTCTAGCAGTTCAACATAGCCAAGGCCATCTTTCATAAAAATCTTTTTAGATGTCGACATATTAACTAAAAATATATATTATTATTTCCTTAAATTGTTTATTATTTTTATATATAAATATATAATTATTATAACATTAACAGATTAATCATCATTTGATTGTTCAGAAACATTTCTTAGGGGTGAGCAGATGGCAGGGACATCAGATGGACAGGCTTGTTGTCTCTGTAGAGGTAGTAGACAAGGTGTGATTGGAGGGAGTGGTGCAAGAGAATCATATGACCCATCTACTTCTTGAATCTGTGAAAGCACCTGTAGAGGATCTGTTGTACCGATTGCATTACGCCTGCGTAGTGCAGAAGTAGGGATAGCTGGTGCAGATTGTGTATGAGCAACTGGTGTAGCATATGAATGCATTTGCCCACTAATTTGGCGTTGAACTGCATTTGAGAATGTTCTCTGTAGATCTACAGGTGGAGGCGCAGCAGATGCAATTCGAGATGCAGAACAAGGATCATCATCTTCGTTTTCATCTTCATTTTGCATAGAACTAGAATGATAATATGGCTGAGAAAGAGGTGTCTGTGCAGGCAATCCTCTCATCATACCTAGGTATGCAGTGTGTTGTGACAGAACTTGCCCTGTATGATAGCGATTAATATTATTACGATTTTGTAGATTAGTTTTACAATTATTAAGTTCGCTTAGAAGTAGACTCCATAGTGTATGTGAATGAGTAGAACTATATTCTGTAATAGTTGTAATATATGTATTAATACTATCAATAACAGCTTGAATGTCTGCTGAAGATGGATTATTCATAATCATACTGCGTGATTTCTCGATGATAGCAAGTACTTCAAATCGCAGATAGTGTGCTTCTCCATTTGTCTGCAGAGTTTCATCATCTATTGTATTAACTGTAGTATTAAGTTCAAATGTAGTATGGTTGAGGATATCATAGCCTTTAAGGGTGATAGGTGTGTTAACAGGGAGTTTAGCAATAAATGCTGCATTCATAGAAGCTGGCATATCACCAATAACAACCTCGACTGCGGCAGATGTATTATGAACTGCATATCGTGTTTTAACTTCTGTTCCAGGAGGGAGTAGAACACGAACCTGTTGAGAAGTGCAGCTCATAAGTCCTCCAAGGATATCACCAAATACAACTGCAACATTTTCAATATCATTAACTACATAGTATGATCCACCAGATTCAGAGCTAATGGATTGTAGTAGGTCAGCATTGTGATCAGTGCCATAGCCAACACATGAAATAGAGGTGCCACTGTATTTATCAGTTAGACTCTTAACAATGCGAATAATATCAGGGGGATTAATAACTCCACAGTTGGCTTGGCCATCAGTTAGAAGGAGAATACCTTGTTTTACATCGCCAGATACTTCATTAAGGCAATCCTGTGCAGTGATAATACCAGCACTAAGATTAGTATTGGCTTCTGATTTAATAAGTGATAGGACTGCATTCATATTTTCCTTTTCAGTAGGAGTGATTAGTGCTTGTTTATTAATAACTTTGGCAATATCGCTGAAAGTTACAATGGATACTTGATCATTGGGAGTTAGAAAGTTAAGTAGGAATTTAATGGATTGTTTAACATTATTCAGTTTATCTCCAATATCCATACTAGCGGATGTATCAAGAAGGATGCACAAATGTACGGGAGTCCTGTTAGAAGAATCAGGTGCATTAACCTGGATACAGGAGTAATCGCTATGATTCTGCAGAGTATATGCTTGGAAGTTCATTGTTAAAGAGTAGCCTTGGAAAACTTTAAATACTGAATGTAACAATCAATAGTATTATAGCCTGAAATACATATATCCCAGTAAATAATTCAAATTTTTTCAAATATAATCACAATAAATAATTCTATAGTATATTAGTATACTTTATAATAATGAAGGAAAGTATATTATTCTTTATATTAATAATTATAATATTTTTAGGGATATTTTGGTATTATAATACAAATAAGAATTATAATAGAGTTCCTAAAATAATGTGGACATATTGGGACAATGAGGATAAGATTCCAAAGGTGGTGAGGATGTGTATGGAGTCTTGGAAGAAATGGAATCCAGATTATGAGGTCATATTATTAACAAAAAAGAATTATCTAGATTATGCAAATATACCATATGAAATAACATCTCACAAGAATTTTAATGATAATCCTGCAAGATTTTCAGATTTAGTCCGAATAAATGTATTAGCAGATTATGGAGGCGTATGGGTAGATTCTTCGATATTATTAAAGGATTCAATTGATAAGTGGTTATTTCCAAGAGAGGGAGAATTTTCAGGATTTTATATTGATGGATTTACAGAGAAGAAAGAATATCCAGTGATAGAGAATTGGTTTTTTGCATGTAATAAGGGTAGTAAGTTTATGAGATTATGGAGAGATGAATTTGTAAATATGTCTGAATATGTAACTGTAGAGGAATATATAAAGTCACGTATTAAGATGGGAGTAGATATTCAGAAGATAAATGATCCAATATATTTGGCAATGCACGTGGCAGCTCAGAAAGTGCTTCAGATAGATAAATACCCTTTAAAGGGAATATTATTAAGAAAAGCGGAGGATGGTCCATTTAAATATTTGGTGGATACGAACTGGGAGGCGGAAAAGGCATTGGAGTTAGCGTGTGTGGATAGGAGTTATCAGAAGCCGATAATGAAGATGCGTGGTGGTGAGAGAAATGAATTGGAAAAAAATATAGATTTATCCTTATCTTTAGAGAGATGTGGGTGGTTAGACTAAATTTTCTTTAAGCCCCCTGCACTTTTAGGAAAAGTGCGCAAAAGTTTTTTCTTTAAGCCCTTGGGTTCTTTAAGTACTCTTTGTAGTTGCCGCGGTAGCATCTTTATTTTTCTTCCATTTTTTATACATATGCGACCATTGTACAAAGTATGATGATTGTAATTTCTCAATTGCTAGTTGATGCAATTGCTTTTCAGTTTCAGTTAGAGATGCATAGAACTCATCGAAATCTTCTGGTAGTGGCGCAGGTTTAGGAGGACTATAGCGTAACATTTCTTAACTACAATACTTGGACTACATTTAAATTGCTCAAATTTGAATATCAAATTTATATAGCTAATAATTAGGAACAAATGCACTTTAAAGATAAAAGAGTATTATCTATAAAGTCCACTGATGATATGCTTAAAATTCTTAGTACAAAGGGCAATCCGCTAAGTAGTTATAAAAAAGGTACTAAGATAACTGTTTACAATAAAATGGAAAAGGATTATGTATATGAATTGTCTGAGAATCCGGGCAAAAATATGGCAGAAGACTTTAAACCAGACTTAACTCCTGCCAAAATGTTGGAGATGGGAGTATTTGAAGGAAAATATCTGAATGATTGTCTCTTAGAATTTCCTAAGGAGTGGTTCTTAAAAGCTATAGAAAAAGGCAAATTATCACCACAAGGTGCAGATCCATCCGTTAATTATTTTAAGATTAAATCTCGATTAAATCTGGATGAATGGGAAGATTATGGATGGGTGCCAAATGATGCAGGAAATGTAGCTAAACAATATTCAATTTTATCTGATAAAGTAAAAAATAATGATATTCGTGGTTGGTTTCAATGGTATTGTCGTTATTACCTAGGGCGCAGAGAACCTGAAATAGATGCTGTACAGATTAAACGATGGAAAGCATTTCGTCGACATTTAGGGCAGATTAAAGCGAATTGTAAACCTGGTGATGTTGAATGCAGGCCAAAGCAACGGCAAGGGTTGGTACAGTGGGGATACGATGGGACAATTTAATACATATCTAATGTTGGGTCATCTTCATTATCAAGTTCTTCTTCAGATTCATTAATTTCTGTATCGTCTTCTTCGACAGATAATTTATCTGTTTTTTTCTTAGTTGCTTTAGCAGCCTTAGAATCAGAGTGCACTTTATTATATTCACGTGTAAAAGCAGACTTCACTTTAGTTGCAATTTCAATTTTTTCCAGAGTTATTTCAGGAATATACTCCATAATATCATCTCGTGTTAAATGGAGTTCATCCAGTGTACCAATAAGTCCCTTAATATCAGGTTTATCTAACAGAATATGATATAAAGGGTCCATAATATCAAGGCGGAACTTTGCAGATGATCCGCCAGTTGATCTCATTGCCATATCATCCAGCCATTTCTTATGTTTAATCCGTTTTGAGTTTTTACCGAGCCATTGTGGAAATATCTGAAAAGGTGCAGGGCCACTGACTGTTTTAGCCACAGATACGATGGAATTAACATAATGTGGGAGTAATCCCCAGTCTTGTTTTTGATGTAATTTCCTATCCATAATATCTCCGTTTGTCAAATACTCTGCGGCTTTTACAATATTCTCTAAAGAATCCTTACTAGAATTAATATATGCTTCACCGACCATTAGAGGAATAAGCCCGTAATCAACAAACACTAAGTTTGCAGCATCATCTAATGATAATCCTTTATTACCGATAAGTTTTTGAGTAGCGGAAAATGGATCGAGACGTAAAACAGAGTCTTTTTTTCCAGCAGAGTCTGAGGAATCGGATTTATAAAAGTCCAGGGCATTTAGGATTCCACGAATATCATTTCCATTTTGTTCACAGAGTGTTTCTAACTCCGTTTTTGAAATCTGGATAGACTCCTTTTGTGCAATTTTAAAGATAGTTGCAGCAATAGTAGATTTATTTGGTCGACTAAATCGGACATCTAAACAAACATTAATAATTGGACGCAACTTAGGAGGTTTTTCATTAGTGATACATATAATAGGAGTAGTAGTTTTTCGGATTATTGCTGCAATTTCTCCAACTCCTCCACGATCAGAAAGTCCATCAATTTCATCCATAACAATAATTTCCTTTTTAAGGCGTTTAATTCCAAGTGCAAACATTCCTTTAAGAACAGATGCTGAACGAGTATCAGATGCATTATACTCTGAAACTGCATATCCTAATGATTTAGCAATAAGATGAATAGTAGTTGTTTTACCAATACCAGGTGGACCTGATATGAGAATTGCTCTTTGTTCTGGTTTATCCACTGCGTTTGTAGTCACTGCGTTTGCCCAGCTAGAAAGCCAATCTGTAATAGTTTTAATTTGTTCTTTATGACCAATAATATCAGCTACTGTTTTAGGAGAATATTTATCTACTAGCATCTGTTTGGGTTCTGCAGACGCTTTAAGTCCTCCAATTGGTGGTTTCTTTTTTTTGCTAGTATCATTTGTATGGATAATTGGAATTCCTAATGCAATCGCTCTTTTATAACGATAAGATTCTGTAATAGGCCTTCCATCATTACATTCACTGCCAACTAATAGTGTTGCATCTGATCTAACTACAGAACGTAAACAATATTCATCAGCATCAATATTATCTTCATATGGATGTTTGAAGTTACCTGAAAGTACGATATTCATTTTGCGTGGTGCAACACCTATTTATAAGGATTTAAAAATCAAATTTTAAGTTGAGAACTTAAAACTTAATATTATATTAATGATTAATAGGATAATGTCTGAAATTCGTAATCGTTTTAAAAATGATGGGGTAGCATCTGCAGAAATGGGTGTATTGATGACTGATGCTGATGTACCAGATGTTGATGTTGCAGGACTAAATAATGATATTGATAAAATTAATAATGATCTCGATACCCTTGTTGAATCTGCAGATAGACGTAATGAAAGTCTAAATGAAATGACTAAATCAATGTATGTATCTGATACAGATGAAAAAGATGATAAAAGTGAAGAACAAGAAGAAGATATTGATGAAAGTAAAGCTGATAGTGAAGAACAAGATGATGAAAGTGATGATGGAGAAGAGCAAGATGAGGAAAGTGATGATGTAGGTGAAGACGAAGAGGAAGATGAGGAAGATGCAGATGAGGATGCAGAATCTGAGGAATCTGAGGAATCTGAAAAATCAGATAAGCATTGTCGCACTCAAACACGGATTATTTTTGTACCTGTAAGACAAAAAGAAGATGATGGTATTCCAGGTCTAATTACAGGCGTTGCAACACTTCTCCTATTTGCATGGGCTATGCGTGCACTATGTTTGATCTGTGCAATTGGCACAGAGTGTTATCCTAAGAGTTCTTAATTTTTGCAAACTTTTTCCTAAAAAGCCACTAAATTGCGGTTTTTGGCGAGCTTAGCACTTGCCCGCCGCTAAACTCGTTATCACTCGTTTTGGGCACTTTTTTCAAAAGTGCAGTGCGCAAGGCGGAATGTTAATGAAGCCTTCTATTCTCAAAAAGCTCAAAAGGCTTTTAGTAAATGGCGAGCTAAAACAAATAGAACACCACCCCATAATGAATCAGCAATACCAAATTTCCAATCATAATTAGTTAAGAGAGCGTGATTAGTAAAATCGTATACAGCATAAATTGAGACGCCGTATAAGAATGCTTGTTTATAGCTTGTTGTTTGTAATAACATATAAGCTAGAAATATATAAACGATAATTGCACTTCCATAACGCATTTGTAGGGGTTGGCCTTGGATTTTTTCAGTCATTTTACGAGCATAAATTCCGCCCGTTAATAACCAGAATATATCCACAAGGAATATTATCGCAGCAGTTTTAAGAATACTTTTTGGTTCAGGATAGGTCATTCTAATATTATACATAATAAATTTTGAGTTCAAAATATGAATTAATATATATTAGTAACAATGGAATCACTATGTCAACCCTGTAAATAATTAAATATCTTAATACTGCGCTTAATAG
>JACCDX011764327.1_pt1 | contig 14489 bp, 11 predicted proteins | sample 7449681 | NCBI WGS metagenome assembly JACCDX01 (sample SAMN15323450, study PRJNA562643) | freshwater metagenome | isolation source: river surface water | place: USA:Blue River Watershed | collected 2017-08-18
AATCGAAAGATTCGCCTCATTTCAAAAAACAAAAAATTATGCCAAGAAGTGTCAATCACGTAGCCTCAAGAGCTAGAAGAAAGAAAATCCTTAAGTTAGCGAAAGGATTCTATGGTCGCGGTAAAAACGTTTGGACTGTAGCCAAAAACAAAGTAGAGAAAGGTTTGCAATATGCATACCGCGATCGTAAAGTTAAGAAAAGAGATTTTCGCGGACTTTGGATCCAACGTATCAATGCAGCTGTTCGCACTGAAGGAATGTCTTATTCTGCGTTCATGGGCAAATACAATAAATCTGGAATGACCTTAAATCGTAAAGTTTTAGCTGACTTAGCGATGAATCACCCAGAAGCATTCAAAGCAGTCGTTAAGAAATTAGCGTAAGCCAAATGAAAAGTCCCGATTTAGTCGGGACTTTTTTTTTATCCCTTATCTTTGTTGCCTAATCTGGTAACATTGCAAAAGCCCATCTATTTCGATTATGCTGCAACCACCCCTGTTCATTCAGCGGTGCTTAACGATATGCTCCCCTATTTTACGGAGGATTTCGGTAACGCAGGTTCTAATCAGCATTATTACGGCTGGGTCGCCGAAGAAGCAATTCAAAAGTCGCGCGCATCCATCGCGAAGTATTTCAATTTACCTGCATCAAGTATTTTATTTACCTCTGGAGCGACTGAATCCAACAATCTAGGTATTCAAGGTTTTTTGTCTGGGAGAAAGCCAGGTCATATTGTTACATCTACCTTAGAGCATAAGGCGGTTTTGGCGGTATGCCAACACATGGAGTCGCTCGGTTGGTCAGTTACCTATGTAACTCCCAATGAAACTGGTATGATCGATGTGGAGGATGTCAAGGCTGCGATACAATCTGATACTGTATTAATCTCGCTCATGCTCGTGAATAATGAGCTGGGTACGATTACAGATTATGAAGCAATACGTGCGTTAGCGGATGCGCATCAATTAATATTTCACGCAGATGCTACGCAGGCTATTGGAAAAATAGGCCTTCAAGGCAAGGCTTTGCCTCATTTGATGAGTATATCAGGACATAAGGTCTATGGGCCGAAAGGCATTGGGGCGCTAATCGTCCAACCGGGAGTACAGATTCATCCATTGGTATTCGGTGGTGACCAAGAACGGGGAATACGTAGTGGTACGTTGGCCGTTCCACAAATCGTAGGTTTAGCTGCATCCTTTCAATTAATTCCTGAACTCTTGTCACATGCACAAACATTAGCGGAGTATAAATCACGTATTGAGAAAGCTGTTCCTTCGCATTGGAAATTAAATGTGTCACGTGCATCTACTGTTCCTCATATACTCAGCATTTCGTTACCTGAAACCGACTGGGAAACTTTGTTTCAGCGTATTCCCAATCTAGCCATTTCGAATGGTTCGGCGTGTAACGCCAAAACGCATTTACCTTCCCATGTGTTAAAATCGATTGGATTGTCAGATGCAGAAGCTTTAGCCACTTTGCGGATCTCCATGGGATTAGGTACGACCTCACAAGATGTTGATTTTCTGATTTCCTATTTACATGAAAAGCTGAACTGAATATGAAAGAGTTAATTCAAATTCTGGCCCAAATAAAGCGCTTGTTAAACTCAAACGAATCATTCGCATTAGCTACCGTGGTTTTTGTGGAGGGTTCGGCGTATCGCCGACCAGGTGCTCGGATGCTCATTGACGAAAATGGAAATTGGTGGGGTGGAATTAGTGGCGGTTGTCTAGAAGGTGATTTGTTGAAGAAAGCGCAATTAGCAATGCGCCAGCAAACCATTAAAAACATTACCTATGATACCCGTGAGGATGATCCATTTCAGTTGGGCATTGGATTAGGCTGTCAGGGATTAATTGAAATTATCATTGATCCTATTCGTTCACATATGGAACAGATTGCTGAACAATTAAAAATTTGTTTAGATTCAGGAGTAGCGCAGACGCTTCAGAGTACTTGGGAAGGTTCAAAATTTTCCATTGAGGCAGTTGCAGCTATGAATGGATCATTTACGCAGGAAGGAACTAAACAGATCTTTGTTGAAAATATTCCAGCCAATACACGCATTTGGATTGTTGGCAATCAATTTGACGCCATCAGTTTAATCCAACTATGTCAGCAATTGGCTTGGGAGATTCATTGGGTTGGTAATAAGCTAAAAATGAATCCAGTCGTTCGTGATTCAGTTCAGGCATGTTACGATTGGAATGATGATTTACCTGTACGAAATACGGACTGCCTCGTGTTGATGACGCATGATTTTGATCGGGATGTTGAATTTTTAAGCAAGCAGTATGCGGTAGACCGCTGGTCTTATGTTGGTATTTTAGGTCCAAATAAACGAATGGATCGAATTTTAAAACAAATTCCAACGCTTCAAGTTAGTTTATTGTCAAATCCCATTGGATTAGATATTGGCGCAGAAGGACCTGATGAAATTGCGATTTCGATTGTATCAGAGATTTTAGCGGTAAAGAATGGTCGCAATGGCCTCTCATTAAAACATAAAAAAGGTAGTATACATTTATGAATTCCCTAGTAGCACTTAAAAAGGCGATTGAGCCGCACCAACAAGCATTATTAACACATTCAATCAACAGTTACATTCAGTCTCCTACTGAACTATCCAATTTCATGCAGCATCATGTGTTTGCGGTTTGGGATTTCATGTCTTTGGTCAAGAAACTTCAAAAAGAACTAACCTCGGTTGATCAGCCTTGGGTACCTAAAGGAACTCCTGAAGTTCGTTTTTTGATTAATGAAATTGTCCTGGGAGAAGAATCGGATGTAGACCAGCATGGTCAATACACGAGTCATTTTGAATTATATGTTCGCGCGATGCGTGAATTAGGAATTGATGTCCTGCCCGCATTAAATGAATTAACTAGCTCACATTCTATTACGGATGTCCTAACCTTATTGCCTTCAGTAGAGATTCCTAATTCCGTTCGTGACTTTCTAACGTTCACCTTCGAATCGATACAGAATAGACCGATTGAGGAAGTTGCTGCCATCTTTACCTTCGGTCGGGAAGATTTGATTCCAGGTATGTTTCAGCTTATTGTGGACCAATTAAAACAAGATGCACCGGCTAAAATTGAAACCTTGGTCTATTATTTAGAGCGTCATATCGAAGTAGATGGTGACCATCATAGCCAATTAGCCTATCGCATGATGGAGGAATTATGTGGTGATGATACCGATAAATGGGCTAGAGCCACACAGGCCGCCATTGAGTCTTTACAAGTGCGGAAGCGTTTGTGGGATGGAATTGTTAACTAGAGGTGAGAGGTTAGAAGTGAGAGGTATGAGGTATGAGGTAAGACGTAAGAGGTGTTTGTCATAAAAAAAGCCCGATCTGGTTAGGATCGGGCTTTTGATTTTAGCGAAGGGGGTTTATTTAACCTCTTCGAAGGCAACATCTTCAGCGCCACCATCAGCGGCAGTATCTGTCGGTTGTGCTCCTTCTCCTCCTTCAGTTGCTCCTGCAGCATACATTTCTTGTGAAGCTGCTGTCCAAGCGGTATTTAATTTCTCTAATCCAGCATCGATACCCGCTAAATCTTGAGAAGCATGTGCCACTCTCAATTCTGCTAAAGCACCTTCGATTGCCGTTTTATTTCCTTCGGATAATTTCTCACCGTATTCCTTCAATTGCTTGTCAGATTGGAAAATCAACGCATCTGCTTGATTGATTTTTTCTACCTTTTCTTTTTCTAATTTATCCGATGCTTCGTTCGCTTTCGCCTCGTTACGCATTTTCTCGATATCCTCATCTGTTAAACCACTAGATGCTTCGATACGGATTTTTTGCTCTTTACCAGTTCCTTTATCTTTGGCAGAAACGTTTAGGATACCATTCGCATCGATGTCAAATGTAACTTCGATTTGAGGTACACCACGTTGTGCTGGTGGCAAACCATCTAAGTGGAAACGGCCTAATGAACGGTTATCTTTCGCCATCGGACGCTCACCTTGTAACACGTTAAGTTCTACGGATGGTTGGTTATCCGCAGCCGTCGAGAATGTCTCAGACTTTTTCGTTGGAATCGTTGTATTAGCCTCGATCAATTTCGTGAATACACCACCCATTGTTTCGATTCCCAATGATAGTGGAGTTACATCAAGTAATAAAACATCCTTCACCTCTCCTGTTAATACACCACCTTGAATCGCAGCACCAATCGCAACAACCTCATCTGGATTAACTCCTTTAGAAGGTTTCTTGCCAAAGAATTTCTCAACTTCCTCTTGAATACGTGGAATACGCGTCGATCCACCTACTAAGATTACTTCATCTATATCAGCATTTGTATAACCAGCATTTTTCATTGCTCGTTTACAAGGCTCTAAGGTACGTTGGATTAAACTATCTGCTAATTGCTCAAATTTCGCTTTGGACAATGAACGAACTAAGTGTTTTGGAATACCGTCAACTGGCATGATGTATGGCAAGTTGATTTCAGTAGATGCACTTGAGCTCAATTCGATTTTAGCTTTTTCTGCAGCTTCTTTCAAACGCTGAAGAGCCATTGGATCTTTACGTAGGTCGATTTTTTCGTCAGCAATAAATTCTTCCGCTAACCAGTTGATGATTACCTGATCAAAGTCATCACCACCTAAGTGTGTATCACCATCAGTTGATTTAACTTCAAATACACCATCACCTAATTCTAACACAGACACGTCAAAAGTACCGCCACCTAAGTCAAATACGGCAATTTTCATATCCTTACCACCTTTGTCTACGCCATATGCTAATGCAGCAGCTGTAGGCTCGTTGATGATACGTTTTACTTCTAAACCGGCGATTTGACCAGCTTCTTTTGTTGCTTGACGTTCTGCATCATTAAAATAAGCAGGAACCGTAATGACAGCCTCTGAAACAGTTTGACCTAAATAGTCCTCTGCCGTTTGCTTCATTTTCGTTAAAATTTGGGCTGAAATTTCTTGAGGTGTATACAAACGATCACCAATACGCACGCGAGGCGTGTCGTTATTTCCTTGCTCAACTTGATATGAGATTGTTTTTAATTCTGAACTTACTTCTGAATATTTTTTACCCATGAAACGCTTCACAGATGAAATCGTATTCTGAGGATTCGTAATGGCTTGTCTTTTGGCAGGATCACCCACTTTACGTTCTCCATTTTCTAAAAATGCTACAATGGAGGGTGTCGTTCTTCTACCTTCTGAATTAGCGATAACAACAGCCTCATTCCCTTCCATAACCGCCACACATGAGTTGGTGGTACCTAAGTCAATTCCAATAATTTTTCCCATGATTATTTATTTAAATTTTCACCCTTTTACACAAGGATAATGCCATCCTATTCAATCCTGCCACTTTATGCCAAATTGTCACAAATCAAGATTAATTCCTCTAAATCGTCATTTAGGTAGCCTTAATAGTAACTTGTAGGGCTTTAAAACATGTAAATTTTGTCAACTTTCTCTGATTTTGCTTGAATAGCTGTATTGCATTAGTTTAAATCAAAAGGCCAAGAATTTCTTCTTGGCCTTTTGATTAGATTACCTGTGTACTTTCTCCAGGTATCGTATAGGAACTACCTTTGACCATTAACGTGATTGGATTTGCTGATAAATTTGCAATTTCAACTCCTTTCTTCTGTATCCTAATCGCTAGTTGGTTTGATCTAAAATTGATCTTAAAGGCATATTCTTCCCATTGACTTGGCAGGAATGGATTAAAACTTAACTGGTCATTTACCAGCATCATACCACCAAATCCTTTCACAATGGACATCCAGGTACCTGCCATACTGGTGATGTGGCAACCATCCTCCGTATCATTGTTGTAATCATCTAAATCTAATCGCGCAGCACGCGTATAGAATTCATACGATTTGTCTTCTTTACCCAATTTTGCAGCTAGAATATTATGCACACATGGACTCAAAGATGATTCATGAACAGTTAAAGGTTCATAAAAATTGTAGTTACGCTCAATTTCTTCTTTACTGAAATCTGTTTCAAAGAAATACATGCCTTGCAATACATCAGCTTGCTTGATATAGCAAGAACGAAGAATGCGATCCCACGACCAGTTTTGATTGATAGGCCTTTGACCTGTTGGAATAGCATCTACAGGTGCAATTACTTTATCTAAGAATCCATCTTGCTGTAAGAATATGCCCTTTTGTTCATCACGTGGGAAATACATGTTTTGAATGATATGTTCAAATTGAACAATTTCCTCGTGCTTGAAATTTGTTTTGGCTAGTTTCTCTTGTGTGGCTTCTGGGTAATTTGATTTGATTTCTTGCAATACAGCTAACGTATATTTCAGGCACCAAACAGCGAAATAGTTTGTGTACCAATTGTTGTTTACGTTGTTCTCATATTCATTAGGTCCCGTTACCCCTAACATCACATATTTTTGTTGGTTCTCTGACCAGTTCACGCGCTGCGCCCAAAAACGTGAAATGCCGATTAATACTTCCCAACCATAGTCAACTAAATGCTTACGGTCGTTTGTGTAATCTACATAATCTTTGATTGCGTAAGCGATAGCCCCATTTCGGTGAATTTCTTCAAAAGTGATTTCCCACTCATTATGGCATTCCTCACCATTCATTGTAACCATTGGATATAGTGCCGCTCCTTGATTAAAACCAAGTTTTCCTGCATTTTCGATCGCGCGATCTAATTGTTTCCAACGGTAGATTAATAAATTTTTGGATACATTTTGAGGTGCCGTAGCCAAATAGAACGGAATACAATAAGCTTCTGTGTCCCAATAAGTGGATCCACCATATTTTTCGCCTGTAAATCCTTTTGGACCAATATTTAAGCGATCATCTGCTCCTGTGTATGTTTGATTCAATTGGAATATGTTAAATCGAATGCCTTGTTGGGCCGATACATCTCCTTTAATAACCACATCATTAATTGCCCATTTCGCTTCCCAAGCTTCAGCTTGTTCTTTTTTCATGGTATCGAATCCTTTGGCGCAAATGCGGTTTAAGTAGTCAATTCCTCGTGATTCTAAGGCTGATGCTGGGTGATTTTCTGAACTTAAGTTGACAGCAAATTTGGTAATGCTTAATTTTTCACCTTGTGCTGTTGGCACTAAATAAGTTAACGAACTATACTTTTCTTTCGTTTCAGTCTTTGCAGTAATAGCTTGCTTTTGTCCATTGACAGCTAATTCAATTTTTTGACCTGTAAAAACTTCAAAGCCTGTTTTCTTCGTTTTAGACCAAACGAATGAGGTATGATCACTCGCGCCTACTTTTACTTCATCCCAAAACTTCTCATCGTAGTTCGAATCCTTATTTTTTATATCACCGTCTACGAATGCTTTGACTGAGATTGTAGCTGAAAAATTAAGTGGAATTATTTGATACGAAATAACACCTGATTCATCATCAGCCATGCTATTTAAACGAATGGATTCAATGGTAATTGATTTTCCTGAAGCTAATGTAATGTCACATTGGCGTAAAATGAATCCTTCTTTCATGTTTAATTCACGGTAGAAGGAATTTATTTTACTTATATGTAGGTCTACTATTTCCCCGTCAATGGTGATTTCTAGTCCATTCCAATTAGCGGCATTAAGTACTTTGGCGAAATATTCTGGATATCCATTTTTCCACCAGCCTACACGTGTTTTGTCTGGATAATAGACACCAGCTACGTAATTACCTTGAAGTGTTTTCCCTGTGTATGTTTCTTCAAAAGAACCGCGCTGACCCATACGGCCATTGCCTAGTGAAAAGATTGATTCTGTTATTTCGTTGAACTCAGGATTAAACTTGTCTTCGATGATTTTCCATTCATCGAGTTTTAAATATTGTTTCATGTAAACTCAGGGTTATTGGGTAATCCGTACAAAATTAAACGAATGTCGCTTTTTGTAAATTCTGTGCTAGTGTGTTTCTTAAAATTCCAATAATTCGGATGCTTGAATACCTACAAAATTGGGAATTACTTTGTCGGCCTGACGCAACATCTCCGCATCTCCTATTCCAATAGCACGCATATTTCCAGCTTTGGCAGCTTCTACGCCAGCCTGTGCATCTTCGAAAACGATGCATTCGGTGGGTAGGAAACCTAAACCACTTGCTCCTTTTAAGAATACCTCAGGATCTGGTTTACTCTTCGTGACTTTATTTCCGTCTATGATTAAATCAAACCATTCGATTAGGCCCGTTTTGGATAAAATGATTTCAGCATTCTTGCTAGCTGAACCTAATGCGATTTTATAGCCGGCTTGTTTGATTTGATGTAAGAAATCTAATACACCAGGTAAGATTTCAGTAGGATTCATATTCGAAATCAACTCCAAGTAATTTTCATTCTTTTCAATTAACCAAGTTGATTTTTCTTCCTCTGTAGCGGAATAATTTGCCCAATCTAAAATTCGGTTCAATGACTCAACGCGTGATACGCCTTTCAATTGTTCATTTTGTTCTTCTGTTAGCGCATAGCCAAACTTAGTGCCTAAGTTTTTCCACGCTTGAAAATGATACATGGCTGTGTCGACTAATACGCCATCTAAATCAAATAGGCATGCCTTATATGTCATTTTGGGTGATATTTTATGAAAATCTGTTTATTTGAATGTTCAAAATTATTACATTTACTTATGCCAAGAAAGCTATTTCTGCTGTGCTAGGCTGTTTATTTTACGATATGCTACGATTTACCCGTTTTTTATTTTTGTATTTGGCCTGCTTTGGCCTTTCGCCTAATTTGAATTCCCAATCTACTATGCCTTCCGCTACTAATTCCTCCTCAAAATTTATTGTGTATCAAATGATGTTTCACCTGTGGGGGAACACCAATACAAATTTGGTTCGTAATGGGTCGGCCAAACAAAATGGAGTGACCAAGTGGAAGGATGTTTCTACGAAAGCATTAAAAGCGCTTAAAGCAAAAGGTATTACGCATGTGTATGCAACTGGTTTGATTGAACATGCCACCATGGAGGATTTGACAGCATTTGGTTCGCCGTTAGATCATCCATCGGTCGTGAAAGGTCGGGCAGGCTCCCCTTTCGCCATCAAAGATTACTATGATGTGAATCCGTTTTTAGCCGAAAATCCTGCGAAACGTATGGATGAATTCAAGGGTATGTTAGCCCGCTTTCATGAAACTGGCATCAAACTTATCATCGATTTTGTGCCCAATCACTTGGCAAGGCAATATCATTCCGATCAAAAGCCTGCGGGTATCGAGGATTTTGGTATGCGTGATAACAATCAAGTTCCATTTGCGGCCAACAATAATTTCTATTATTTGCCAGGAACCCAATTTTCAGTACCTGTGGGCGTTCATCCCCCTGTTCCAGTAACGATTCCTTATACGGAAATTCCTGCTAAGGTTTCCGGAAATAATGTATTCAACTCACAGCCTTCCATTAACGATTGGTTTGAAACAGTGAAATTAAATTATGGAGTAGATTACCAGCATGGAAATAAAACGCATTTCGACCCAATTCCCGATACCTGGTTAAAAATGGTTCAGGTTTTGAATTATTGGGCAGATTTAGGAGTAGATGGATTTCGATGTGATATGGCGGAGATGGTGCCTGTTGAGTTTTGGTCTTACGCGATTCCGAAGATTAAAAATAAACACAATCAAGTGGTTTTCATTGCTGAGATTTATCAACCCAATTTATATAAGGATTATATTTTTACAGGTGGCTTCGATTATTTATATGATAAAGTGGGTTTGTATGATGGCATTCGTCGCTTGATGCAAGAAAAGCCAGAGGCAACCACAGCGGATATTACGCGGGTTTGGCAAAATGAATCAGGTGATTTTGCGAAACACATGCTACGGTTTTTGGAGAATCATGATGAACATCGCTTGAATACACCGGCGTTTGCCGCGAATAATTTTTGGTCAACCATTCCAGGAATGGTCGTGACTTCAACCTTGCATGATGGTCCATTAATGATTTACATGGGGCAAGAATTTGGTGAGAAAGCGAATGAAATTGAAGGATATAATGAGGCTGATGATCGTAGTTCGATGTTTGATTTCTGGCGAGTGGAGACACATCAGCGGTGGATGAACGGAGGGAAATTTGATGGTGGATTATTGAGTGCAGCGGAGAAGGAGATTGATCAATTTTACCAACAGTTATTTAAGCTGGTGCATTCTTCGGATGCAATCCAACAGGGTGCTTTTTTTGATTTGCAATATGCGCAGGATGCTGCATATGATGCCAAACATGTGTATTCATTTTTACGCTACACTGCCAACGAAAAACTATTGATCGTGACAAATTTCGATGCGAAGCAAGGGCATGAGTTCACGATTCAATTACCTCAATTAGCGCTAGATATGATGCAGGTGAAATCATTCAAATTAGCCAAAAACACCTATTTTACACCACCGAGTACCTCGGATGCTCCTCAATTAACAGGAAACAAAATTTATATTCCGGCGAATAGCGCATTGATATTTAATTTATAAATCATGAAAAAATTAACAAAACCACACTTATCCTTAGGTCAGATTTTTAATATGAGTGTTGGCTTTTTAGGCATTCAATTTGGCTTTGCTTTACAAAACGGAAATGCCTCTCGAATCTTACAAAGTTTTGGCGCGGATGTCGAACAATTATCATGGTTTTGGTTGGCCGCTCCGCTAACAGGTATGTTGATCCAACCAATCATCGGTTTTTACTCGGATCGTACGTGGAATGGCTTGGGACGTCGTAAACCTTTCTTTCTTACGGGTGCCATTTTGGCTGCCTCAGCCCTATTATTTTTTCCGCATGCAGGTGCTTTAGCTGGATATTTGCCTCCTATGATTGTGGGTGCCGGTATTTTAATGATGATGGATGCGTCATTCAATGTGGCTATGGAACCTTTCCGAGCTTTAGTAGCAGATAATTTGCCCGAGGAACAAAATACACTCGGCTTCTCAATTCAAACATTTTTAATTGGAATTGGTGCCGTAGTAGGCTCATGGTTACCTTATATCCTAGGCGAATGGATGGGCGTAGCGAAATTGGCCGAGCCAGGTCAAATTCCAGATAATGTTCGTTTCTCATTTTACGTAGGTGCTTTTGTCTTTATAGCTGCTATTATTTGGACGATTGTAGGTACAAAAGAATATTCTCCTGAGGAGCGTGAGGCTATGGGTTTTGAGTCGGAAGGAAAAGAAGATACCCTCGTTTCTGTATTTCGGTATATCAAGGAAATGCCCAAGACTATGCGTCAGCTGGGCGTAGTTCAGTTTTTCTCTTGGTTCGGTTTGTTTTCCATGTGGGTTTTTTCAACGCCTGCTATTGCACACCATGTGTATGGCTTGGAATTAAATGATCATCAGTCTGCTGGATATCAGGATGCGGCCAACTGGGTAGGCATAATTTTCGGTGTTTACAGTGGTGTTTCAGCAGTTTATGCTGCCTTTTTACCTCGTATCGCTACTTTCTTGGGGAATAAAGCTACTCATGCTTTTTCGTTAACGGCTGGCGGTATTGGTTTAATCTCAATCTATTTTATTCAAGATCCTCAAATGCTCATCTTGAGCATGGTGGGCGTAGGTATGGCGTGGGCAAGTATTCTAGCCATGCCTTACGCTTTGCTGGCCGGTTCGATCCCCATGTCAAAAATGGGTGTTTACATGGGAATTTTCAATTTCTTTATTACGGTTCCTCAGATTGTTAATGGCATCATCGGTGGTTCCATAGTGAAGTATTTTTACAATGGAAATGCGATCTATGCGATTGTCATGGCTGGTGTATTTTTTATCGCAGGAGCAATTAGCGTATTATGGATTCGCGAAAAGTAGTCCTTTTTTTCCTTTGTAGTTTTTGTTCATCTATGGGTCAAGTCACTCCTGCCTTACGTTTGGCTATTCAAGAAACCCGGAGTAATCATGATTTGACACGCGTGGGTTTACAATTTCTAGGTAAACCTTATCGAGCTAATGCCTTGTCTAGTTCCAATCCTGAAGAACTCGTTGCTGATTTAACATCCTTTGATTGTGTAACATTTATTGAAAATTCGTTGGCCTTAGCACATGCTGCGGGCGATGAGTCTACATATCGGAAATCTTTGGTTCATTTTCGCTACGCAGGTGATTCTGTTCAATACGAAAAACGATACCATTACTTTTCGGATGCCATGCGGCAGCTGGGTTACCCTTTGCTAGGTACGCGTGATATCCTGCAGAAATTACCCAAATCATTTTCATTTTTAAGTAATTACTTAGTTTCTAAGCAGGTAGGACAAATCAATCTTGCGTTACTTCGTTCAAGAGAAAATCAATTGGCTCAAAACGATTTTTATTATACGCCTAATGCCTTTATTGATCGTTTACTGCCCTTATTAAAATCTGGAGATTTGGTGGGGTTGGTTTCTAAAAATCCTGCCATTGATTTTTTGCATACCGGAATGATCTATCGAAAAGATGGAAAAGTATATTTGCTGCATGCATCACAGGAATATAAACGTGTGATGGTTAGTCCGCAGTCCTTAGGTGAATACTTGAAAACGCACCGACAATTTATTGGTGTTTCGGCATTTAGACCTATTTTTAAGGAATGAAAAAATACAACTTTGATCAGGTCATTGATCGTACCCAAACAAGTAGTTTTAAATGGGATAATGTAACCTACCCTGCTTCGGGAATGTTACCTATGCCAGTGGCTGACATGGATTTTCCCGTGGCGGATGAAATTTTAGCTACGTTAAATCGAATCACTGATCATGCCGTTTTGGGTTATGCAATTGTCCCAGAATCCCTCAAAGTGGCGATGCAAGCTAAAATCAGCCAGGATTACGGTTGGGATACCTCAATAGACTGGCAAGTTTGGATTCCGGGTATCGTACCTGGTATTACTGCGGCTTGTGCAGCGTTTACGACTCCTGAAGATGGAATATTAACTGCCGTTCCAGTATATCATCCATTTCATTTAGTGGCTGGCTGGATTGATCGTCCTCTAATCACGTTTCCTATGGTTCAAGAGGGTAATCGCTGGACCTATGATTTCGAAGCGTTTGAATTAGCACTAAAAAAAGGCCCCAAGGTATTTTTGTTTTGTAACCCACATAATCCAGGGGGTACGGTATTTAATGCGCATGAAATTGAGCGGATTCGTGCCTTGTGTGCCCAATACGATTGCCTAATTGTATCGGATGAAATTCATGCTGATTTGCAGATTAGTTTACAAACTAAACATCTGTGTATCTCCAGCGATATTAATTTCTTTGCAACTTCTAAGGCCTACAATACAGCTGGTTTAGGTGGTGCGGTCGCGATTATCCCTGATAAAAATATTCGCGATGCATTTACTAAAAAGACCTTTGGCTTTTTCCCTATGCTTACACGGCATAGTATTGAGGTGATGGAGACCTCATTAACGATGTCATCAGATTGGATAGAATCACTTTTACCCTATTTACGATCTAATCATGACTTACTTTTAGCATCAGTCAATTCCCTTCCTGGTTTGACTATGTTGCCTTTAGAAGCAACTTATTTAGCCTGGATAAGCTATGATGCAAAACTACATGGCGATTTTCAAAAGCGCTTATTCGATGCTGGATTGCATGTATTGCGGGGTGAACAATTTAAAGGAGGAGATTTTATTCGTTTAAACTTTGCTTGTCCGCGTGTGCAGTTAGAAAAAGCTATTTCAATTATTCAACACGTTGTACATGCGCATCCTTAAAAGCCTACTATTTCTTGGTCTTTTAGTTGCATTGGGGTTTCTCTTTTGGTACATCTCTATGCATGATCAGCAATCAAGTGCCGAAGTAAGTCTCGAAGATAATTTAATGGCCAGTGGCTTTGCTGATTCATTAAGACAGCAATCTATACCAGATTCCAGTGCAACATACGCTGTAGAGCCCACTGTCATTAATGCGTTTATTGAAGATTTTGAAGCCAAGGTAGATTCGAATGTCTTTGAAGTCTATAAAAGTAGCCAACTGATATTTTCGAAAAAGTTGGCATGGCCAGCGAAGCAAATTTTGGCTTCGGATTTAAATGGAAATCAGTTGCCTGAATTTTGGATTTATGGTCAAAATGCAAGTAAACGGACGCAAATTTTGGCTTTTGAATATGGTTCAGGACATGTACGTGAGATTTCTTTCCCAACTTTAAAGGGCCGACAAGCCTTTGGGTATGTAGGTGGAGATTCACTGTATTTTGAAAAGAATAGTTTGGTACGTTTAGTCAAGTATGCAAATGACCCCTATGCGGATTTTGGCAATGGATATCGGGCATGCTATTATTCCTTTGGCAAAGACCAAAGTTTTATATTGAAAAAGACCTTAGACCTAGAAAACATAACACATGAGTAATTCAAAATTGCGTTCCCAACAATGGTTTGGAAAAACTGGAAAAGATGGCTTTATCTACCGTGCGTGGATGAAAAATCAAGGTATACCTGATGATTATTTTCAAGGGAAGCCGGTAATTGGAATTTGTAATACGTGGTCAGAATTAACTCCATGTAATGCGCATTTTAGAGAATTAGCTGAATTTGT
>JACCDX010853159.1_pt1 | contig 14482 bp, 12 predicted proteins | sample 7449681 | NCBI WGS metagenome assembly JACCDX01 (sample SAMN15323450, study PRJNA562643) | freshwater metagenome | isolation source: river surface water | place: USA:Blue River Watershed | collected 2017-08-18
CCGCCCGGCCATGGCCTCGCCCTGGATCAGGCCCATGGTGCCGGCATAGCTGTAGGGCTGGATGGCCTGCGGGTCACGCGCGGCGATGGCTTGGAGCTTGGCCGCGATGTCGGCGATGGCGTCGGCCCAGCTCACCTGCACAAAGGCCGGCGCCTCGGTCTTCTTGCTGACACGCTTGAGCGGATGCAGCAGACGTTCGGCGTGATACGTGCGCTCGGGGTAACGCGAAACCTTGGTGCACAGCGCGCCGTGGGTGTTGGGGTGCTCGGCGCGGCCCTGGACCTTGATGACGCGTTCGTTCTCGACGGTGATCTGCAGCGCGCAGGTGTCGGGGCAGTCGTGGGGGCAGGCGCCGAGGACGGTACGGGTGGTCATGGCAATCGCGGGGCTGGAACAACCCCGCGATTGTCTCAACAGAAGGCGTGAGCGGGCGTGCGCGGCCCGCTCGTCCCTGCTCAGAGCTGGCTCATGCCGCCGTCGGCAATGATCTCCGTGCCGACGATGAAGGCCGACTCCGGCGCGCTGAGGTGCAGCACGGTGGCGGCGATCTCCTCCGGCGTGCCGAAGCGGCCCAGCGGCACCTGACCCTGGATCTGCGCGGCAACCGTCTTCAGCGTCTCGGCATCGAAGCCCAGCTTGCCGTACAGCGGCGTGGCCACCGGGCCGGGGCTGACGACGTTGACGCGCGCGCCCTGCGGCAGCAGCTCGGCCGACAGCGTCTTGGCCAGCGAGATCAGCGCGGCCTTGCTGGCGGCGTAGATGGCCGAGTTGGGCATGCCGATGCGGGCGTTGATGGAACCGTTCAGCACGATGGACGCGCCCTTGGCCAGCACCGGGCGCAGCGCCTGGATCAGGAAGAAGGCGCCCTTGGCGTTGGTGTCGAAGGTGCGGTCCCACAGGTCCTCGCTCGCGTCGGCCAGCGACGCGAACTCGGCCATGCCGGCGTTGACGAACACGGCGTCCAGCTGGCGGCCGGCGGCGGCCAGGCGGGCGCCCAGCGCGCGGGCGCCGGCCACGTCGGCGGCGTCCAGCGCGACAAGCTCGAAGCCTTCTGCCACATGCTGCTTGCCCGGGCGGGCGGTGACGATGACATGGGCGCCTTCGGCCTGGAAGGCGAGCGCGGTGGCGAGGCCGATGCCGGAGGTGCCGCCGGTGACGAGAACGGTCTTGTTGGTGAAGCGGGCCATGATGAATTCCTTTCGGGTGGGGAGGGTTGCGGGGTTTGGAGTCGAGCGGCTTGTTTGCCGTGGACTCGATACTCGGCCGCCTCCCCTCTTTTGACGTCCGGCCGCGCTGGCCGACTCGTGCAAGGCTTTCGAACATGCTCAGTGACGACGAGATCCAGCTGATGGAAGCCATCGGGGCCGGCGGCAGCCTGACGCGCGCGGCGGCCGCGCTGGGCAAGGCGCCGTCCACGGTCTCCTACACGCTGCGCCAGATCGAGGGCCGCTTCGATGCGCTGCTGTTCGACCGCCGCCGCTACCGCCTGCAGCTCACGCCGGCGGGCCAGCTGCTGGTGCGCGAGGCCACGCGCCTGCGCGACGACATGCAGCGCCTCACGCGCCGCGTCACACAGGTGGCCAAGGGCTGGGAGGACCGGCTCTGGATCGTCACCGACGAGATCATCGAGTTCGGCACGCTGCTGCCGGTGATTCAAGACTTCGACCGGCTCGACTCGGGCGTGAGCCTGCGCGTGACGCACGAGGTGCTGGGCGGCACCTGGGAGGCGCTGGCCGAAGGCCGCGGCGACCTGGTCATCGGCGCCACCAACGAGCCACCCGCCGGGCTGGGCGTGCAGTGGCGAGAACTGGGGCAGATGCGCTGGGTGTACGCCGTGTCGCCGCGCCATGCGCTGGCCAAGGTCAAGACGCCGCTGACGGCCGCGCAGCTGCAGGCCCACCGCGCCGTGGTGGTGGCCGACACCTCACGCCGCAGCGACGGCCGCGCCTATGGCCACGGCACGGGTCAGGCCCGGCTGGCCGTGCCCAGCATGGCCGCCAAGATCGCCGCGCAATGCGCGGGCCTGGGCGTGGGCTGGCTGCCCGAGGCTCGCGTGGCCTCGCTGCTCGCGCGCGGCGAGCTGGTGGAGAAGAAGGTCGCCGTGCCGCGCGAGCCCAACACGCTGTACCTGGGCTGGCGCGCGGGCGACGGCCGGGCGCTGGCCTGGTGGCTGGAGCAGCTCCACGAGCCCCGGCTGTGCCAGCGGCTGGTGGACGGCGTGGACGCCTACGCCTGACGCCGCTGCGTGCCGGCCGGCAGGGCGGCGGCGGGTGCCCATGGTGAATACGCTAGGCAGCCGATGACGCTCCCGCAATGATGATGCGCGTGGCCCACGCGCCGGCCGGGCGGTGGGCTGCCACGCGCCTCTGGCGACCACAACATCCATAAATCCCCAGGAGACTTTGTTGACCCGCGTTCACATCCAGGATCTCAGCATCCGCTTCGGCCACCACGAGGTCATCCAGCACCTCGACCTCGACGTCCACAGCGGCGAGTTCCTCGTGCTGCTGGGCCCGTCGGGCTGCGGCAAGTCGACGCTGCTGCACACCATCGCCGGCCTGAACCCGGTCAGCGGCGGCAGCATCCACATCGGCGAGCAGGACGCGACGCACGCCGAACCCAGCCAGCGCGGCGTGGGCATGGTGTTCCAGAGCTATGCGCTCTACCCCAACATGACGGTGCGCGAGAACCTCGCGTTCCCGCTGAAGATGGCCAAGACGCCGCCAGCCGAGCTGGACCGGCGCGTGGCCGCCGCCGCCGACATGCTGCAGCTGGGCCCCTTGCTGCAGCGCCGGCCCGGCCAGCTCTCCGGCGGCCAGCGCCAGCGCGTGGCCATCGGCCGCGCCATCGTGCGCGAGGCCAAGGTGCTGCTGCTCGACGAGCCGCTGTCCAACCTCGACGCCAAGCTGCGCACCGACCTGCGCCGCGAGCTCAAGACGCTGCACCAGCGCCTGGGCAACACGATGATCTACGTCACCCACGACCAGGTGGAGGCCATGACGCTGGCCACGCGCATCGTCGTCATGCACCAGGGCGTCATCCAGCAGATCGGCACACCGGCCGAGGTCTACGACAGGCCGAAGAACCTGCGCGTGGCGGGCTTCGTCGGCTCGCCGGCCATCAACCGCATCGACGGCCAGGTGGGCGAAGGCGGGCGCTTCGTGTCGCCCGCGCTCACGCTGCCGCTGCCGGCGGCGCTCGCCGCGCGCCCGCTGGGTGAGGCGCTGACGCTGGCCGTGCGGCCCGAGAACGTCCGGCTGGGCGCCGAGCAGCCCTTCCCCGCCGACATCCAGCTCGTCGAGCCGCTGGGCAACCAGCACGTCGTCTGGATGAGCAGCGGCGGCGCTTCCGTCTCGGCGGTGCTGCCCGGCCAGCCGCAGGTGGCCGACGGCGCGCCCGTGCGCTTCGGCTTCGACGCCGACCGCACGCTGTGGTTCGACGCGAGCGGCGACCGCCTGGACGTGTGAAATCCCCCCGGGAGGCGGCCAGGGTTGGCTGGCGCGCACCATAACTGATGCGCCGACCTCTGATCGGCATCAAAACTGGAACAGTGCGTTCCATGGTTCAGCTCTTTTGATCTCAGGGGGAACCCTGATGTGCCAGACCGTGCGAGGCCGTCATGGGACGACCGCACACCGGGCCGCCGAACCGGCGACCCAAAAGCAAATCGAAAGACGAGACCATGAAGTACAAGACCCTTGCACTCTCCGCACTGGCCCTGGCCGCCAGCTCCGCCGCGATCGCCCAGTCTTCGGACACGCAGGTATCGCTCTACGGCATCCTCGATGCCAACGTGCAGGTGCTCGATGGCATCTCCAACCAGACCCGCGTGCAGTCGGGCGGCCTGTCGGGCTCGCGCTTCGGTATCCGCGGCACCGAAGACCTCGGCGGCGGCCTGAAGGCGTTCTTCACGCTGGAATCCGGCATCAACGTCGACGACGGCACCAACGGCCAGAACGCCTTCTGGGGCCGTCAGGCTTTCGTCGGCCTGGGCACTTCCTACGGCAAGGTGTCGCTGGGCCGTCAATACGGCAGCGTCTACACGCTGACCAATGAGTTCAGCCAGTTCTCCAATGTCGGCACCGGCGCCAGCACGGCCGTCATCGGCGGCTTCGGCGGCTATGAGCCCGTGCGCGGCGGCAGCGCGTCGGCCACCGGCAACGGCGGCCCGGCCCGCGTGAACAACTCGATCAAGATCGAATCGCTGAACTACGGCGGCTTCAGCGCCGGCGCGCTGTGGGGCATGGGCGAAGTGGCTGGTGACACCAACGGCACCCGCGTCGCCGACGTCTATGGCCGCTACACCGCCGGTGGCCTGGACGTGATGCTGTCCCTGGTCGACGACAAGGCCGACAGCATCGGCCAGAACGTGCGCACCATCTCGGCCGCGGCCGCCTACGACTGGAACAACTTCCGCTTCAACGGCGGCGTGATGCAGGTCAACGACCGCAACGCAACCGACCTGGACGGCAAGGGCTACTGGGTGGGCGCCAGCTACCGCGCCGGCCAGCATGTGTTCAAGGGCCAATACGTCGAGAGCAAGAACGACGGCGCCCTGGCGGACGGCAAGACCCAGGCCTTCGGCGTGGGCTACCAGTACGACCTGTCCAAGCGCACCGCGCTGTACAGCTCGCTCACCCGCTTCAAGAACGACGGCACGGGCTACGTCAGCCGCGCGGCCGGCACCATCCCCGTGGGCCTGACCGATGCCAACAACCGCAACCTGACCGAGCTGGTGGCCGGCATCCGCCACAGCTTCTGATCTCCAGCTGAAGTCCCTGGGCGCGATCCATCCCTCCGCGCCCACTTGGCCCACCCTGTGAAGGGTGGGCCTTTTTGTTGGCGCCGCCCGGGCACCGCTTGCCACGGCAGGCGGCAGCCAGGTGTGTTCCGGCAGCCACAAATGACGTTAGGCGTTGTCATGCAAACCTGCTGGAATCGGGGCATCGCACGACGCGCATCCCCCGGCCCACACCGCCACCGTCAATGCCCGCTCCAGCCCAACCCTTGCGCCTGCTTGCCGCGCTGAGCCTGCTGATCCCGCTGCTGGCCCCCGCCCAGACGCCGGCCCCGCTGAACGACGCCGAGCGCGCGCGGCGCGACGCAGAGAAGGTGCTGAGCTTCATCAAGTTCCAGCCCGTCAAGACCAAGCCCGCCAACGAAGCGGCCGACAAGCCGCGCCGGCCGACGCCGCCCACACCGCTCGCGCCGGGCCAGGCAGCGGCCACCCCGCCCGTCCACGCGAAAGCTGCAGCGCAGCAGGCCGAGGCCGGCGCCGCGACAACGCCCAGCGCGCTGCCCACCGCATCCGCTCCCTCGTCGCTGCCACCGCAGGCCCAGACGGCCTCGGGCTACACCGCCCCGGCCGCGGCCGTCAGCGAGCCCGAGCCGGACGCCGACGAAGGTGAGGCCGAGCTGCAGATCCAGCACTTCGTCAGCCCGGTGTTGCCGCCCTCGGTGCAGAAAACCCTCGGCAGCGGCACACGCAAGGTGGTCATGCGCTTCACCGTGCAGCCGAGTGGCGCCGTGAGCCAGGCCGCCCCGGCCGAAGACGACGTGCCGGCGCGGCTGGTGCGCCCCGCCACCGAGGCGATCATGCAATGGCGCTTCGCGCCACTGCCGCATGCGCGCACGGTGGACGTCGAGATCGCCTTCAAGCGCGACTAGGACCACTCGCACCGTCGCAGCGTCGCGCCGCTGCACCTGACACGCGGGCGTCACCGACGCTCGGAAGAATCGCGGGCTTTTTGCACTCCCCGGATTCCTCTGCCATGCATCGCCCGACGCCCGCCCTTCCCCGCCTCCGTGCCCTCACCATGGCCGTCTCGGCCGCACTGGCTCTTGCAGGCTGCGGCGGCGGCGGTGGCGATGAGGCCGACCCGACCGTCGCGCCGGCCGCCGAACCCACCGGGCTGGGCAGCGCCGACAGCGCGCCATTACCGTCGACGACCGCGTATGTGGACAGCGGCGCCACCAACAGCCGCAGCAACCCCTGCAACGTGACGCTCGACACCAACGCCGGCGTGCGCGTGCTGCAGGGCTTCCTGGACGTGTGGACGCCCAGTTCGCTGGTCGTGGACGCGGGCGTCACGCTGGCCGCCGCCAACGGCTGCAACGCCGTCACCGCCTCGACGTGGACCGGCATCCCGGGCGACACGACGGACGGCACCGTGAAGAACGCCACCGTGCACGCCGCCAACATCGACTACGTCAAGACCGTGACGAAGGCGCGCACCGCCGCGCAGGCCCTGGCCGCCTACCTGGACGACCGCCGCGGCAAGGGCTTCAGCGTCAGTGACGGCATGGGGCCGCTGACCAGCCTGTGGCGCACCGGCGCGCAGCAGACCAGCACGATCGCCAGCGTCGACGCCACGCAACCGCTGGCCACGGCGGTCAGCGACGGCGGCAACAACACCGGCGTGGGCTCGGCCACCAACACCGACCTCGGCCTGGCGGTGGACTTCATCAACAACATCGCCGACGGCTCCACCGAGCCGCCCAAGCGCTTCTACAAGTACGCACGGCCCTGGCGCTGGAGCAGCGACGTGAAGGTCGTGCCGGCGCTGGAGTCGGCCAAGAGCACGACGCCGGCCACCGACGGCGGCTTCCCCAGCGGCCACACGGCCGAGGCCTGGCGCGACACGCTGGCCATGGCCTACCTGGTGCCGCAGCGCTTCCAGGAGCTGGTGGCGCGCGCGATGGAGATGGGCGAGAACCGCATCCTCGCCGGCATGCATTCGCCGCTGGACGTCATGGGCGGCCGCGTGCATGCCACCGCCGTCGTCGCCTACAGCCTGAGCAACGCCGCCTACTACACCACCACCGTCAAGGCCGCGGCCTACCAGCAGGCCCAGAACTACCTGATGGGCAAGGCCGGCGCTGCCGACTTCAACGCGCTCAACACCTACGCGCACACGGCCAAGACCAGCGACACCGCACAGGCCGACTACGACCGTTTCGCCGACCGCGCCGCCAACAAGGCCGCCTACCAGCAGCGCCTGACCTACGGCCTGGCGCGCATCAACGCCGCCGGCGTGGCGGCCACCGTGCCCAAGGGCGCGGAAGTGCTGCTGGAAACGCGCCTGCCCTACCTCAGCGCCGAGCAGCGCCGCGTCGTGCTGAAGACCACCGCGCTGGACTCCGGCTACCCGCTGGGCAACGACAGCGAGGGCTGGGGCCGCCTGAATCTGTTCGCCGCCGCCGACGGCTACGGCGCCTTCAACGGCGACGTGACGGTGACCATGGACGCGACGCTGGGCGGCTTCTCGGCCACCGACAGCTGGCGCAACGACATCGCCGGCAAGGGCAAGCTCAGCAAGGCCGGCACCGGCACGCTGCGCCTGGCCGGCGCCAACACCTTCAGCGGCGGCGCGGTCGTCACGGCGGGCACACTGGCGGCCGACTCCGCATCGGCGCTCGGTGCGGGTGATGTCTATGTGAAGGGCGGCACGCTGGAAGCCGCGGCGGCCGGCACCGTCAACATCGGCGGCGCCTACACCCAGGCCAGCGGCACGCTCAAGCTCGTGATGAGCAGCGCCACCAACGGCAGCCTGAAGGTCGGCGGCAACGCCGTCATCGTCGATGGCGGCCTGAGCATCGCCTTCGCCAATGGCTACAAGCCTGCCGTCGGCGACACCTTGACCGTGCTGGCCACCACCGGCCAGCGCGGCGGCCGCTTCGCGCAGGTCAGCGTGGCCGGCTTCAGCAAGGTCACGACCAACTACACGGCCAATGGCGTGACGGTGCGTCTGGACGGCGTCTGACGCCGCGCGGCTGAAGCAGCGGCGGCGCCACCGCCGCCGCTCAGCCTTCTTTGTAGATCCGCACCCAGTCGACCAGCATCCGTGCCGGCAGCGGCGTCGTGGCGTCGGGGGCGCCGGGCCAGTCGCCGCCGATGGCCAGGTTGAGGATGACGAAGAACGGCTTCTCGAACGCCCAGGTGCCGGCGGCGGGGATGTCGGCGGGCGTCAGGCGGTGGTACTGCACACCGTCGACGTACCAGACGATCTCGTTGGGCCGCTTGACGAGGGTGTAGGTGTGGAAATCGCTCTCCACCGGCTTGCCGAAGTCGTAGGGCTTGCCGATGCCCTGTGCGCCGGAATAACCCGGGCCATGAGCGGTGCCATAGGTGCTGTTGGGCGTCTGGCCGACGAACTCCATGATGTCGATCTCGCCCGAGGCCGGCCACTGCCCGGTCTGGCCCAGGCTCCAGAACGCCGGCCAGATGCCCTTGCCGGCCGGCAGCTTCATGCGGGCCTCGACCTTGCCGTAGGTGAAGTTGACTTTGCCGCTGGTGTGGATGCGGGCCGACGTGTAGTCGCAGGGCTTGCCGTTCCAGCAGGGGCCGGCAGCCGCAGCCTTCTCGGCCGTGATGACGAGCATGCCGTTGCCGTCCAGCTGCGCGTTGCGCGGGCTGGCGGTGTAGTACTGGAACTCGTGGTTGCCCCAGCCGCTGTTCTCGGCGTTGCCGAGGTCGTAGTTCCAGGCCTTGCTGTCGGGCACGGTACCGGCGGCGCCGTTGAACTCGTCGCTCCAGACCAGCGTCCAGCCGCTGGCGGGCGGGGCGGGTGTCGCGGCCGTGGCCGAACCACCGCCGCCGCCACAGGCGGTCAGCGCGAGGGTCAAGGCGGGCAGGACGTGGCGCCAGCGGCGCGGCGGGGTCATCGGTGTCATCGCTGTTGTCTGCCGGTGTTGCCGTTGTCTGTTCAGCCGCGCCAGTTATTCAGGAACTCGCGGTACCACTGGGCGCTGGCCTTGGGCGTGCGGGCTTGCGTGGCGTAGTCCACGTGCACGATGCCGAAGCGCTTCAGGTAGCCGCTGGCCCACTCGAAGTTGTCCATCAGGCTCCAGACCATGTAGCCCGCCATCGGCACGCCCTGTTGCATCGCGCGGGCGACGGCCGCGATGTGCGTGCGCAGGTAGTCGGTGCGGTCGTCGTCCTGCACGCGGCCGTCCACCCAGCGGTCATCCTTGAAGGCGCCGCCGTTCTCGGTGATGTAGACCGGGGGCAGGTTGGCGTAGTCGTGCTTGAGCAGCACCAGCAGGTCCGTTAGACCCTGCGGGTAGATCTCCCAGTCCATGTCCGACACCGGCAGGCCGCGGCCCTTGGCGTTCCAGTCCTCGCCGCTGGCCGACACGACGCTGCGGGTGTAGTAGTTGACGCCCAGGTAGTCCATGGGTTGCGCAATGGCGTCCATGTCGCCGGCCTGCACGGCGGGCGCATCGGCACCCAGCTGGGCCAGCACGTCATCAGGGTAGGCACCCTTGAACATCGGGTCGGCATACCAGCGGCGCCCGCGCGAATCGGCCAGCTGCGCGGCGGCAATGTCGGCCGGCATCGGCGTGGCCGGCACGCAGGACGACAGGTTCAGCACGATGCCCAACGCGCTCTTCGCGCCATCGGCCCGCAACGCCTGCAGCGCCAGACCGTGGGACAGCAGCAAGTGGTGCGACACCTGCGCGGCGGTCTTCCGGCTCTTGATGCCCGGCGCGAAGATGCCCAGCTCATGGCCCAGCGTCGCGACGACCCAGGGCTCGTTGTGCGTCGTGAGCCCGTCGAGCCGGTCGCCCAGCCGCGCCTGCACGTGGCGGGCGTAGTCGACGAAGCGGTGCACGGTGTCGCGGTCGTTCCAGCCACCTTGCTCCTGCAGGCCCTGCGGCAGGTCCCAGTGGTTGAGCGTCGCCCAGGCCTGGATGCCGCGGGCCTTCAGGCCGTCGACGAGACGCTCGTAGAAGTCCAGGCCCTTGGGGTTGAACTCGCCATGGCCCAGAGCCTGCACGCGCGGCCAGGCGATGGAGAAGCGATAGGCGTTGACGCCCAGCGAGGCGATGAGGTCGAGGTCTTCGTCGAGGCGGTGGAAGTGGTCGCAGGCCACGTCGCCGTTGCTCGCGTCGGCAATCGCGCCGGGCTGCTTGCAGAAGCGGTCCCAGATGGATTCGCCCTTGCCGTCTTCATGCGCAGCGCCCTCGATCTGGAAGCTGCTGGTGGCCACGCCCCAGACGAAGTTGGCGGGGAACTGGCGGTGCAGGGGATTCATGAGCGGTGTTTATTTGACGGCGCCGGCCGTGAGGCCCGCGATGAGCTGGCGCGACGAGAGGACGAACAGCACGATCAGCGGCAGCGTCGCGATGGCCGAGCCGGCCATCAGCGCGCCCCATTCCGTGCCGGTGGTGCTGAACAGGCTGCGCAGCGCCAGCGGCAGCGTGTAGTGGTCGGCGTTGCGCAGCACGATGAGCGGGTTCATGAAGTTGTTCCATGAACTGATGAAGGTGATGAGGCCCAGCGTGCCGAGCGCGGGCTTCATCAACGGCAGCGCAATGCGCCAGTAGATGCCCAGTTCGCTGCAGCCGTCGATGCGCGCGGCGTTCAGCAACTCCTTGGGCACCGTGCTGGCAGCGAACTGGCGCATCAGGAAGATGCCGAAGGCGCTCGCCGCGCCCGGCAGGTACAGCGCGCGGTGAGTGTCGATCCAGCCCAGCGCGTCCATGACCATGAAGCTGGGAATCATGTTCATGAACGACGGCACCATCAGCGTCGCCATGACGAGGCCGAACAGCGCCTTCTTGAAGCGGAACTCCAGCAAGGCGAACGCGTAGCCGGCCATGGAGCAGAACAGCAACGTCAGGCCCGTGGACATCAGGCCCACGTAGAGGCTCCAGCCGACGTTCTTCCAGAACGGCAGGCGCGTCGTCAGCACCCGCAGGTTGTTGAGCAACTCGTCGCTGAACCACAGCGGCGGCGGCACGTTGAAGATGTCGGTGCGCGACTGCGTCGCGAACACGAACATGAAATAGAACGGCGCGAGCATGAACAGCGCGCCGATGCCGACGATGGCGTAGGCCAGCAGCTTGGGCGTCTGCTTCATGCGGCCTCCTGCCGATCTGCGAACGCCTTGTTCGTGAGCCAGGTCAGCAGCGCGATGACGCCGAACATGATCCAGGCCAGCGCGCTCGCGCCGCCGAAGTCACTGAAGTCGAAGGCCAGGCGGTAGAGGTACATGGCCACGGTCATGGCGGCCTGGTCGGCGCCGCCCTTGCCGTTGGTGAGGATGAACGGCTCCTCGAACAGCTGCAGCCCGCCGATGATGGACAGCGTGACGCCGAACAGGATCATGGGCTTGAGCGCCGGCAGCGTGATGCGCAGGAACTGCTGCCACGGCCCGGCGCCGTCGAGCTTGGCGGCCTGGTAGAGGTCGTGCGGGATGGTCTGCAGCGCCGCGAGGTACAGCACGAGGTTGAAGCCCAGGTAGCGCCAGAACACGATGATGGCCACGGCGGGCTTGATGGCGTCGGGCGAGCGCATCCAGTTGATGTTCTCGCTGCCGAACAGCGCGTGCAGCGCCTGGTTGACGAGGCCGTAGTCGGTCGAGAACAGCGAGCCGAACAGCATCGCGATGGCCACGGTGGAGGTGATATAGGGCAGGAAGTAGGCGCCCGAGAACACGCCGCGCCAGCGCCCGAAGGCCTGGTGCAGGAACACCGCCAGCGGCAGCGCGACGAGGTGTTGCGGCACGCCGGACGCGACGGCCAGCCACAGCGTGTTGCGCAGCGATTTCCAGAACCAGCCGTCGGTCAGCGCGAACGCGAAGTTGTCGAGTCCGACGAACTGCATGGCCTCGATGCCGCTCGTGGGCTCCCACGACTGGAAGGCCAGCCAGGCCGAGAACAGCAGCGGGAACAGGCCGAAGACGGCGAACAGGATCAGGAAGGGGCTGACCAGGAGGTAGGGGGTCCAGGTGGATGGGATGCGGACTCTCATGGTTGGATGCCCATCGTTGCATCGGGTTGTTGGCGAGTGCGGTGCCGGGATTTCGCCCCGGCGGGCGACCTACTTTCTTGTCCGCACAAGAAAGTAGGCAAAGAAAGCGCCCCCGATCCGCCCGCCCTACGCTTCGCTTCGGGTTCCCTGCGGTGCTCGGTCCTTGAGGCCCCGCGCAAAACTCGCTCCGCTACGCTGCGCTCAGACAGCTGCGCGGAGTCAGTTCTTGATGCGAGCTGCGCTCGCGGCCTCAAGGCCCTGTGCTCCTCGGCGGGCTCAGAGGGGGGAAGAGCAATACCTCGGTGCGAACGGCTTTGGGGCTTGGCTGTTGGCTGTTCGGCTGTTCCATCACCCCCCTTTGGAGGAGCCGAGAAGCACAGCGGCCCGAGGCGCGCGCGCAGCGCGCTTCGTGGACTGACTTCGCGCAGCTGTCTGAGCGCAGCGTAGCGAAGCGAGTTCTGCGCGAGCCTCGGGCCGCGAGCATCGCAGGGGACCCCGAGCGCAGCGAGGGGCGACGGAACAGGGGCGACTTTTTGCCTTCTTTTTGGTCGCTCAAAAAGAAGGTCGCCCGCCGGGGCGACGTCCCGGCCGGGACTCGGCGCCAAGGCCAATACAGAGACAACACCGCCCATCACCGATTCGCCCGATGCACCAGCAACGCCTGCGCATCCTCCAGCGCCTTGGCAATCGGCTTGCCGTACTCCAGCACGTTGTCCAGCTCGGCGTTGACCACCTCGTCGGCGAACTTCTGCTGACGGTGCATCCGCACGGCCGGGATGCGCGCCGCCGCCTCACGCCACAGCCGCCGCGCATGCTGGCCGCCGAGAAAGGGCACGGGCTCGTCGAAGAAGGCGTCGTCTTGCGCCGCCAGCAGCGCCGGGAAGGCGTCTTGCGAGCGGAAGGCGTCGAGCTGGCGCTGGCGGTCCAGCGTCAGCTCCTGGATCAGCTGCCAGGCAAGCTGCTTCTTCTCCGGCGCCGAGCGGCGCGGGATGGCGTAGTAAGTGCCGCCGTACGAGCAATAGGTGTGCTCGGGCAACTGCGCCACACGCCACTTGCCCGCCGTGCCCGGCGCCACCCAGTTGGCCATCTGGCCAGCCATCCAGCCGCCGGAGATCTCGGTGGCCAGACGGCCCCGCTTGAGCAACTCGGCCCAGTCGTTGAGCCACACCTCCACGCGCGCATCCAGGCCGCGCTGGCGCACCTGCCTCGCCAGCTCGAACGCGCGCACGAAACGCGGCGACGTGACCTGCGGGCGGCCCTGGTTGTCGAAGAAATAGCCCTCGCCCGCTGGCGTGCCGGCGCGCACGACAACGTCCTTCAGCAGCCGCACGTCACCGATCAGGTAGGCGCCCGTGCGCGCCTTGAGCTGCAGGCCGGCGTCGACATAGGCCTCCCATGAGGCCGTGAGGTCGGCCTCCTTCAGACCGGCCTGCGCCAGCAGGTCCACGCGGTAGAAGAGCGAGCCGGGCCCGATGTCGCTGGGCATGGCCACGATGGCCCCCTGCCGGTTGCGCGCCGTGTCGATGGCGAACGGCACGAACCGGTCCTTGAAGCGCTCGGCCCCGAAGGCCGGGGCGGACAGATCCTCCAGCCCGGCGCCCAGCGAGAACCGGCCCAGGTAGGCCGTCTCGAGCGCGATGACATCGGGCAGGTGGCCCGACGTGGAGAGCGCCGTCGTCATGGCCGTGTGATGGTCGTCGTACTGGCGGCTGATGACCTGGGTGCGCACGCCGGGGCGGCTCTGCGCCCAGCCTTTCAGCAAGTCCTTGGCGATGACATCCACCAACGGAAAGGCCGCCACGGTCAGCGGCGGCAGTTCGGCCGCCACGGCGGGGCGGACAGCCATGTCCAGCACGCCACCCGCAGCAGCGGCGAGCACATGGCGGCGACGAAGGTAAGGCGGTGTGAACATGAATTGAAAGCGCTTTCAACATTGTGCTGCGCCCGGTTGTCAGCCCCCAGCGGCACAAACCCTAGCGTGGGCGGGACGAAAGCGCCGGCGACTGACGACCGCAACGGTCACCCACGGGGAACGTTTTGTCACCCCTACAAGGGTTTCCACCAGTGACGCCCGCCGCGCCGATTAGCAAAGTGGTATTTAAGAGGTGGCAGACACCACAAACTGGATGCATACCAGTTAAAGCCAGCTCCAGATGCCTGCGGGAAGGAACAGGCAACCTCACCGGGCGATGCCCGCCATCCGCCGGCCCTCACGGGCCGCCAACGCACAGGACGTCTCAGATGAAACCAACCATTCGCCGCATCCCGGTGCAACAGCTGCGCCGCCTGGCCGCCATATCGGCGGCCGCTTTCGCGCTCAACGCCGCCGCGCAGAGTTACCCGGCCTGGTCGGCCGACGTCTACTACACGGCGGGCACCGTCGTGACCTACCAAGGCCGGCTCTATCGCGCCACGGTCAACCAGACCGACTACGCCGCCACCGGCTGGAACCCCACCAACGCCTCGCTGTGGACCGACATCGGCGCGGCCACCGGCACGCCGCCCGCGCCCTCGCCTGCACCGACCCCTGCGCCCACGCCCGCTCCAACACCGGCGCCCTCTCCGGCACCCGCCCCCAGCGGCAGCTGCGCGCCGGTCTGGGCCGCCGCCACCGCCTACAACGGCGGCGCCATCGCCAGCAAGGGCACCACCAACTACAAGGCCAACTGGTGGACCCAGGGCAACGACCCCGCCACCAACAACGGCCCCGCCGGCAGCGGCCAG
>JACCDX010735185.1_pt1 | contig 14480 bp, 17 predicted proteins | sample 7449681 | NCBI WGS metagenome assembly JACCDX01 (sample SAMN15323450, study PRJNA562643) | freshwater metagenome | isolation source: river surface water | place: USA:Blue River Watershed | collected 2017-08-18
ATCTGCTCATTTTCACCATCAAAGAGAAGACCAAGCATGTGAACGCTAACTCCATCAAGAGTTAAGGTTGAAATCTCCGCACCCAGAACAAGTGAAATTGGTTTTCGGGCAGCGGATATTGCTTCAGTCCAACCCGCAGTCGAATCATGATCGGTAATTCCTAAAACTGTAATTCCGGCTGAGAGCGCTTTATTAACTAAGGCGAAAGGCGTATCGGTGCCATCACTAGCGGTTGTGTGGGTGTGTAGATCAATCATTACTCGGTTGTCTCTTTACTTTGCTTATCTTGCAAGGAAGTTGGACGTGTGCGTAGAACTACAAGTGCGCAACCAAAGAGAATGAGTGCGATGCCTGGCACTACACCGAGTGGTGGGCGCTGATCCATCCACCACATAGCAAGGATGGCGCTTACTGGAACTTCAAAGAAAACAATCAACGAAACAACGGCTGGTGAAACTCTCTTAAGTACAGAGTTAAACATGGTGTGGCCAAGAAACTGTGCGCCGAAAATCAGTCCCAACAGAATCCACCATTCACGTGCTTCAAAGCTAAAAATCTGATTACCTGCAATTAGCGCCATGGGCAGCGCAGTTATGGCGCAGAAGAAATAGCAGATAGCTGTGTAGGTCGAGGTTTCTAAAGTTTGTTGTGCTTTTGAACCAACTAACATATAAACAGCGGCTAAAGCAGCAGAAATAATCGCGGCTATATCACCCAGAAATGCTCGAAGTGAAATCTGGAGATCTACTCCAGAAATCAAAAGCACTCCCCCAAAGCTAACAAACATACCCATCCAAGCGCGGGATGGAATAACTCCGCCAGTTAGCTTTACAAAGAGCGCGGCAAATATTGGCTGAAGTGCAACAAGAGCTGTTCCTGCGGCAACTGTTGTCATTCGCATAGCAAGGAAGAATCCGATGAAGTGGAGTGCAAGAACGAGTCCTGAAAACATCGCCCACTTTGCGCCTGCTCGATCAATTCGATGACGAAGTGCGAACGGCGCGGTCATCAGCGAACCACCGAGATTTCTCCAGAAGATCAACGTCAACACTGGCATTGCGCTCATTGCAATCAGTGGACCTGATGTTCCGATACCGATAATTCCAAGCCCTAATCGAATTAAATCTGGACGCGCAGGAATTTGCGTGTGGTTATCACGAGATAAAGGCTGCGACATGGAAGTAAAGGTAGCCGATACCCTTAGCCTATGAAGGGAGGCCGAAAATGAGCGTTAGCCAAATAAATCGAGTCTTTATAGCCCGCCTAGCAGGTACCGCAGTCTTTGATCCAAATGGAGATCCAGTTGGCAAAGTTCGCGATGCTGTTGCAACTCTGCGCAGTAACAATCAGCCTCCCCGAATTCTTGGCCTAGTTGTCGAGGTTCCGTTACGCCGTCGCGTCTTTGTTCCCATTACCCGAGTTACTTCAATTGAATCTGGCGCAGTTGTTATTACCGGCCTAGTGAATATGCGTCGCTTTGAATCACGAGCTGGCGAGTTGCTGGTACTTGGTGAACTTATCGATCGTTCAATCAATTTAATTGAGAGCGGCGAGTCTGTTGTTGTTGAAGATATGGGCATGGAACAAACTCGCACCGGTGATTGGTTTATCAATCGTGTCCATATTATGAAGAAGGGCAGCGGTCTGCGCCGCAAAGGCGCTACTTCAACCGTGCAATGGGAAGAAGTAACTGGTTTCGCACTCCCTGAACATAACCAAGGTGTAACTAACTTACTTGCCACTATTAGCAATTTACGCGCTGCCGACCTTGCTGCCGTTATTCAAGATCTTGCGCCAAAGCGTCGCGTAGAAGTAGCACGCGCACTTGATGATGAAAGACTTGCTGACGTTCTACAAGAAATGGATGAAGCAGAACGTGTTGCTCTCTTGGCGGAACTTGAAGGCGAGCGAGCTGCAGATGTTCTTGGTGAAATGGATCCGGATGATGCTGCAGATTTATTGCGCGAAGTTGGCGAAGAAAAGGCGCAAGCGCTTATCGATTTGATGGAACCAGAAGATGCCGAAGATGTCTTAAGACTTATGACGTACGAGGATTACTCAGCCGGCGGAATGATGACTACCGAGCCGATTGTCATGAGCGCTGATTATTCAGTTGCGGATGCGCTAGCAAGTGTGAGAGCAAGTGAAGTATCACCTGCACTTGCTTCTCAAGTATTTGTTTGTCGTCAACCGCTAGAAACACCAACTGGGCGCTATATCGGAATGGTCCATTATCAGCGTTTATTGCGCGAGCCACCTTCAACTTTGCTCGGTTCCATTGTCGATACTGATACGCAAGGGTTAAATCCCAACGCATCCTTGCATGAGGTTTCGTCATACTTAGCTAGTTATAACTTGTTATCCGTACCTGTCGTAGATGCAAATGAACGTTTGCTTGGCGCAGTAACAGTCGATGACGTACTCGATCACTTGCTGCCTGAAAACTGGCGTCTAGAACATCGCGACTCAACTCGCGGCACTGGACCTAAGTTAAATCTCTCAGATGTGGCGGGGTCGGAAGTCAGTGAAGAAGATATTGAATTAGATAAAGAGATGGAAGAGGAGGTGCGCTAATGGCACGTTCAACCAGCCCTCGCAATAATGGCCTCGATACGCCACGCGAATCTCGTCGTTCTATCCGACCAAATTACGATCCAGAAGTCTTTGGTCGACTCTCTGAACGCTTTGCTCGTTTTCTAGGTACGGCGCGCTTCTTGGTCTACATGACTGTATTCGTACTTTCATGGGTTCTTTGGAATGCGCTTGCACCACGCGATCTGCGCTTTGATGACTATCCATTTATCTTTCTTACCTTAATTCTCTCGCTGCAGGCTTCGTATGCGGCACCGCTGATCTTGCTCGCCCAGAATCGTCAAGCTGACCGCGATCGAATTTCCCTAAATGAAGATCGTGCACAGAACGCTCGCTCAGTAGCTGATACCGAATATTTAACTCGCGAATTAGCAAGCTTGCGAATCACGCTTGGTGAAGTTGCTACTCGCGATTTCTTGCGTAGCGAACTAGAAGATCTCGTAAAAGAGCTACGTGCTAAGCCCGAGTCGGACGCCAAGTAGCGAACTGCTGCGCACAACAAGTTTTTCGGCGATTGCATAAATTGCTTGCGCACTTGGAGAATCTGGCGCCGCGATTACGATCGGAGTTCCATCATCTCCCCCGGTACGAAGCTCAGTACTAAACGGAACTTTTCCAAGCAGCGCAACGTCACTGCCGACTAAGTTAGATAAGCGTGCGGCAGTTTCTTCTCCGCCGCCTGCACCAAATAGCGCAATCTCATCGTTGCAATGTGGACATGGAAATGCTGACATGTTTTCGATGACGCCAATTACCCGTTGATGAATTTGATGGGCAATTCGTCCCGCTCGCTCGGCAACTTCTGCGGCAGCAATCTGAGGAGTCGTAACAACCACAATTTCAGATGTAGGAATTAACTGGCCGAGTGAAATTGCCAAATCTCCAGTTCCAGGAGGCAGGTCAATTAAAAGTAAATCTAAATCTCCCCAGTAAGCATCAGATAACAGTTGCTCAAGCACTCTGTGCAGAAGCGGACCACGATAAGCAACCGCATCGGCACGCTCTGGCTTAAACATCTCCATTGAGACGACCTTTACGCCGTATGCCTCAAGTGGAATAAACATCTGATCAATCGCAGTTGGACGCTGCCCCATCAACCCCATCAATCTAGGAATTGAATGGCCGTATACATCCGCATCCAAAATTCCAACGCGTAATCCTTTACGTGCTGCAGCAACGGCCAAATTAGTGGTGAGTGAGGATTTTCCTACTCCACCTTTTCCGGAGGCAACACCTACAACGCGAGTGAGTGATTCGGGCTGCGCAAATGGAATAAATTTTTCACGGCCGCCACGTAACAACTTCTTTACGTTGTTGCGCTGGTCTTCATTCATAACACCGAAGTTAACTTCTACGGTTGAAATTCCTGATACTTTCGATACCGCAGCCGTAATGTCGCCGCGCAATCTATCTTGCATAGGGCAACCAGAAATAGTTAAGAGAATCTTTAACTTTGCTACGCCTTGGGTAATTTCTACCGCTTCCACCATACCGAGCTCTGGAAGCGGGCGATGGAGTTCAGGATCAGAGACGGTTGCTAGCGCAGCGTTAACTTGCTCCAGCAACTCGGAAGAGTTGGTCATGGCAGGTCTGGATCAATCTTGGCTTTGAACTTCGGTGCTTTCTCTGCCGCATCAACTTCTTCTAAAGCGTTTGCAATATGTTTTTTGATGAATGTCTTTGGACGTAAATCGGAAGGCGAGAGATCTTCAAAGCCTGGTCCAAGATTTTCTCGTAACTCGGTTGTTGCGTTAGTTGCCATTGCTCTGACCTTCTTAATTAGCTTTGCCGCATCTAAGGCCAGCTGTGGAAGGCGCTCTGGTCCAACTAAAATCACCGCGAGAACTCCCAAACCAAATATCTCACCGGCGCCGAAATCGAAGAACATAGTTGTTGATACTACTCGTTAATCGAAGATCTTCTCGCCGGCTACTTACCCGCGGTCAAAGTCACAGTAGTGGTCGAAGTTACACCGTTTCGAATGTAAGTAAGTGCCACTTTATCACCGACGCTCTTTGCGCGAATCGCCACAATCAACTCTTCTGAGGTATTAATTGTTCGGCCATCGAATTTTGTGATGAGATCTCCAGCTTTGAGCCCAGCCTTTGCGGCAGGTCCACCTGGCAGGATCGCTTTATCGTTTGTAGCGATTCGTGCGCCATCACCTTCGAATTGCATATCGATAGATACGCCAAGCACTGGATAAGTCGCCTTGCCGTTCTTAATCAATTGATCTGCAGTCTTGCGAGCTTGATTAATTGGAATTGCAAAACCAAGGCCGATAGATCCGGATTGTGATCCAAATGAAGAACCTAGGGTTGCGATCGCAGAGTTGACTCCAATTACCGCACCCGTTGAATCAATAAGTGGTCCTCCTGAATTTCCAGGGTTAATCGCCGCATCAGTTTGAAGTGCGTTGATGAATGAATTATCGCTGCCAGTTTCTCCTGCTGTTACAGCACGGTCCTTAGCGCTAATAATTCCGAGCGTTACTGTGCCGGAAAGTCCGAGAGGTGATCCGATTGCAATCACTGAATCTCCGACTGCAACTTTGTCGCTATCTCCCAATTGAAGAGCGGTCAATCCAGTAGTTGCAATCTTTATTACCGCCAAGTCGTATGAGGCATCTCTTCCAATAATCTTCGCCGCAAACTTCTGGCCGTTATTAAGAGTCACATCTATTTCGCCGTTATTGGTTGCAGCTTCGGAAATTACATGGTTATTGGTCAGGATGTATCCGTTACTTTCGATCACAAATCCTGTACCGGTTGAGCCACCATCGCGGGAGCTTGCCTCAATGGAGACAACAGATGGGATAACGCGCTGCGCCAAATCGGCTACTGATCCAGGTGCTCGTTCTACCGAATTTGTTACCCGAGAGAGATTGATTGATTGGCCAAATAGCGAACCTGAAGATGATGCACCAAAAATTGCACCTACAAGACCGGCGACAAAGGCGAGAAGAATTGCATTAGAGCGAGTGATGAAATTTGCTTTTCCGTTACGCGATGCCGGCACCCACCATGGTCCAATATTTGGAGAAGTCATTACGCCATCTTCCTATAACTTAGTTGCTAGTAACAAACCATCGCCAGTTGGTATGAGTGAAACCACCCAATTCTCTGACTCGTTTTTCAAGGATTTCCCAGATTCTCGTAGCGCTACGGTTTTCGGATCACGCTGTGCCGGATCGGAAACTTTTGAGCCGCCGAAGAAATTGTCGATTACAAATACTCCACCGCTTCGCAAGATGCGATGTGCTTCGGTAATTGCATACGGCAAGTCTTCTGGGTTATGGCGGAAGATAACTAGGTCATAAGCACGATCTGCGAGTTTATTCATTACATCCATAACCGGATTGGTAATCAATCTAAATCGTGCTGGAGCAATTTGTGCATCCTGAAAAGCAGTTTTTGCGATATTGCTATGTTCCATTTCATCATCAATTGAAGTCAGTGTTCCGCTTGCCAACATTCCTTCTAAAACCCAGAGCGCGCCAACTCCTGAGCCAGTACCGATTTCGACTACTGACTGTGCTGAAAGGTTATGTGCTAAATGTTTTAAGTATGCGCCTGCGCCAGTAGTCGCATCGATGACGCCAATTTCTTCACCGCGCGCACGAGCGCTCTTCTTGACTTCATCTTCAGAGATAAAGCTCTCCGCGTATGAATGTGGGTCAATCATCATGAGAGAGATGTTAGCCATTCGATGAGTAAACGCACGCCGAAACCAGTACCGCCTTTAGGGTTTTCTCCAGAATCACTTTCGCTGCGCGCAACTCCTGCAATATCAAAGTGAATCCAGGTGCGATTTCCGGCAAAGTGCTCTAGGAAGAGCGCCGCGGTAACTGAACCGGCGCTGAAATGTTTCTTAGATGTGATGTGGCTCAAATCTGCAATTGGGCTTTCCAGCGCTTCCTTATAGTCATCTACAAGCGGCATATGCCATACGCGATCACCTGATCGGTCCCCGGCTTCTGAAAAACTTTTAGCAACTTTCTCATCTCGCGTATACATCGCCGCATGTTGTCTGCCTAAGCCAAGAGTTGCTGCGCCGGTAAGGGTTGCAATATCAATTAGGTAATCGGGGTTTAAATTTATATCGGCGTAAGCCAATCCATCGGCGAGAACTAGTCGACCTTCAGCATCTGTATCTAATACTTCAACGGTCTTGCCGCCGTAGTGTGTGATTACATCGCTAGGGCGCTGTGATGTGCCAGATAGCGCATTCTCTGCGAGCATCATCAAAACTGTTACTTGCACTTGTGGCTGGAAATATGGAAGTGCAGAGATCGCGCCTAACGCTGCAGCGGAGCCAGCCATATCTGATTTCATTGCTGTCATAAATTCATAGGGACGCTTTAGTGATACGCCACCAGTATCAAAGGTTATTCCTTTACCGACAATTACAACGTGCGGAAGTATTCCTGCTGATTTCTTCTTACCTTTTGGGTGGTATGAAATTTGAACGAAACGAGGTCCAGGCTTAGGTGATGAGTTTCCAACTGCACGTAAACCACCAAATTCTGCTAAATCTTTACCTGCCAATACTTTTATTTCTAGCCCGCTATCAGCGGCGATCTTTACTGCTTCATCAGCCAACCAGAGTGGAGTCTTGATATTTGATGGGGTATGAATCAAATCTCTTGTGCGAGAGATCGCGTTTGCGATAGTTGATGCATCTTTAATCACCGAGGGGGTATCTGTGTGGAAAAGAAAGAGTGGGATCTCTTGCGTTGGTCCAGTTTTCTGCGTCCAAATGTAGGCGCCCAGTTGAACTGAGATAGCAAAGGCTTTTAACTGCTCGTCATTTGATGCGCAGAGAGATGCGATTGTTACCGCTTTGCCCCGACCTTTTCTTCCAAGGGCTGCACCCGCCTGGCGCATCGCCAAAGTTGTTTCATCTCCAAGTCCAACTAAGAGAATTCGATCAGCAGAGAATTGCTTTGCTGAAACGGGAATTTCAAAAATTTCTCCAGCTTTTCCGGTTGCTGCAAAGAACGCTAATTCATCGCGTAGGTCAATCTCAAAAATTTCTTCTAGCTTTTCAGCCAACTGCAGATGCGATGGGAATTTGTATTCCGGCTTTTCTTCGCTATCCGAGGATTTATTCGAAGAATTAATGACTTGCGTAAATCCGATGGCAATTGATTGCGCATCAGCGAGCGCATCTGAAATTGATTTGGGGTCTACAGCGATCGGCTGGAGCACAAGAGTTACTTACTTCTTGATAAGTGCTACAGCTGCTTCAAGGGCGGCGCTGAGGTTATTTGCTTCTTGCGGATTTAGTTCTACGACTAGACGTCCGCCACCTTCAAGAGGAATTCGCATAACTAGGGAGCGGGCTTCCTTGGTTACTTCCATGGGTCCATCACCGGTACGAGGTTTCATGGCTGCCATGGGGAGAACTCCTTTGATACTTAAATGTCGGCCAGATTGCGCCGCTGGTTACTGAAGAGGAGAAGTATCTCGCAGAACTGGCTGAGTATGAAATCGGAGGTTGAATTAGCCCATTCCGAGCAGGGCGGTAATGCGAGATTTTCCCGAGGCCATCACCGTTGAGACCGATTTTTCAGGAACACCTAAAAGGGTGGCTATATCGCCGACTGCCATCTGGCGAAGGTAGTGAAGCGAAAGGATGATTCGCTCTTCCTCGGGTAACTGCGCCAAGGCCTCGGCCAAGGTAAGGGGCGCAGTCATAGACCCAAGGTTACTCGCGTGGGCGCAGTGATGTGGAGAGGCGAGCCAAAGAGATTCTCACCCCAACCCAGAGAAAGGGAGCGATTGCTAGAAACTTTAAGCGAGAACACTCGATCGTCTCTGACCAATTGAATTTTGTTGATGTCGAGTTAATCGGAGAAAGTACAAATGAACCGGTTCCTTTAAGAATTTTTCCCGTATGCACTACATCGCAAATTTCTGGTGGCTGCCACTTTGTTACAACCATCGTGTCCAAGAGACCGAGCGATGAAAACTTCGGATAGAACTTATAGAGCGGACCTGTAAATGCTGAGATCGAAGTACCAGCACCTTCACGAATTTGTGAAGTCACCCAAACTTTAGTTTGCAACATCCAATTACCTTGTGATTCCCAATCAGCAATCGCTGCCCACGCTCGTTCTTGAGAACATGGCAGGTTTATTGTGATGCGAAGTGTGTTAGACATTTGATTACGCTACTTACTACTTGAGTTATTGGTAACTATATCTAGCGCTTGATCAACGTTCTTTGCCCAATGTAGAAGCTCTCGCTGTCCGGGCTTTACAAAACCATGCTCTTCTAGATGGTCAATTAAAGTGGCAAGGGGTGCATATAAATCATAAGGATCTAAGACAATTACTGGCTTGTCATGGAACTTTAGGAACCGTCCTACCCAGATTTCAAAGAGCTCTTCCAGCGTTCCGATTCCACCAGGTAAGGCGATGAAGGCATCTGAGAGGTCTTCGATCATCGCTTTGCGATTGCGCATCGAATCCACGATGTGCAGTTCATCGCACTCTTTATCTGCAAATTCAATATCCACCAAGCGCTGCGGGATGACTCCGATAGTTTTGCCGCCACTCTCGCGCGCACCGCGGGACACCGCTCCCATTGCCGAAATATGTCCGCCGCCTGAGACCAACTCCCAAGAACGAGCAGCGATTCCTGCACCTAACGAATGCGCCAGGTCGATGTATTTGGGATCGATGGCAGTTGATGAAGAACAGTAAACGGCGATACGCATGTGGCAAAGAATAGGGGTTAGGCTTATCGCATGTCTGCTTCAAATAATTCGCCGCATCTGGCATCTGGCCACGGAATCGCAACATATTCTGGAGAAACACTTTTAGATGTCTGGTTCCCAGAGCCAGTTCTAGGCACAACACAAGGTACGAGCGCTGCAAAAGTATCAGCTGCGCTAAACGAACTTGTCGGAGTCGATGAAGTTAGAAAAGTTAGACGCGAAATTGTTTCAATCGAAATCGATCTCAACGTAGCGCCAGCAAGTGCTGCCGATGCCTACCTGCGCCTGCACTTACTTTCACATCGCTTAATCAAGCCACATGGCGCGGTAATGGATGGAATTTTCGGTCTGCTGGCCAATGTAGTTTGGACATCTGCTGGCCCATGCGCGGTTGAAGGTTTCGAATCAATTCGCGGAGCGCTACGAAATAAATATGGTCATATAACTGTGTTTGGTGTCGATAAGTTCCCACGCATGGTTGATTACGTAATTCCTTCTGGCGTTCGGATTGCAGATGCTGATCGCGTGCGACTTGGTGCTCATCTAGCACCCGGAACAACCGTTATGCACGAAGGATTTGTTAACTTTAACGCCGGCACTTTAGGCACTTCGATGGTGGAAGGTCGAATTTCAGCAGGCGTCGTTGTAGGTGACGGAAGCGATGTCGGTGGTGGCGCTTCAATCATGGGCACACTAAGTGGCGGCGGTAAAGAAGTTATCTCAGTTGGCGAAAAGTGTTTGCTAGGAGCTAACTCAGGACTTGGGATATCACTCGGAGATAACTGCGTGATTGAAGCAGGAACTTATATAACCGCGGCATCAAAGGTAAAACTTCCAGATGGTGAAATCGTTAAAGCTGCATCTCTATCTGGTGCCAACAACTTGCTATTCCGTCGTAATTCTCTAAGCGGTGGTTTAGAAGTTGTAATGCGCACCGGCACTTGGGGTGGGCTGAATTCCATCCTGCACGCAAATTAATTTAAAAATTATCTTAAAGAAAACCATGCTGAAGGTAGTTTGCTGCGACTTCTAAAAGTTTCACCACGAAGCACGGCAAATGATCCATCAGAGCTAATCGCTTGAATCAGAGCTACAGAACCTGCTGGATTAATCGAGAGAACCGCTAAAGAAATAACATCTGGCAAGGCAAATGCTTGGGCAATAACTGATTGAGATATCTCTCTGTTCCATGATGCAAAACGCGGATTAAGGGTGGTGTCAACGCTGGCGCTATCAGGGACGCTAACTGTGTAAGGAGTTGCCGTGCCCCAAGCATGTTCTGAAGTTTCTGTTGTGCCACCAGATGATGAAGAGAAGTAAGCGGTAATTGGGCGGCCTTCGTAGGTAATTATCAATCCAGCAGTTCGGTTAACTGCCGCCTTCCAAATCTCCCCAAATCTTGGTTCGCTCTCCTTTGAATAACCAGCGAATGTTTGGTCACTAATAGTCGCGTATAAATGGCAATCACAAGCCGAACGAATCTTTGTGGATTTTGCATATGCATATGTTCTAGATGCGATCGCTTGCGCTTCGAGCGCTTGCGTCGGCCAGGATGAAGGTACCTCGCCAATCCCCCACAAATACTCATCTTGCAAGCGCACAGAGTTGATTAGCGCTATCCGTTTTCCCAAAGTTTTATCTCTAATTACTTTAAATGAAATCTGGCCATGGCGATAACGCTTGGTTGCACCGGAACTGGTTACAGATAAAACCGTTAGTGGACCTTCCTGATAACGGGTTCCGGACCAACGTAAAGTGAAAGTGCTCCCTGTTGTGATTGCCTTGGTGGTAGTTCCGCGGGTTGTACTAATTGCAATCAAGCCATCAACTAAGTTTAAATTTAAGAAAGTCCTACTTGGAAAGGTAAGTAGTGGCGTAGCGGTTTGCGTTTCCCCTAGATCGCCCTCATACAAATGCAGGACTGCGCCTTTTGAATCACTTCTAAACTTGGCAGAGGTAAGCAAGTTACCGATGTTGATTCTAAGAATTTGCGTTTCGGTAACTGTCTCGACCATGGTTCCGGTGTAGTAATACTGCAAAATCGCGGTTGCTGATTCACCTGCCAAAGCTTTCGCTCGTGCACCGATCTGGCTCATACCGACGCCATGACCGTAACCACTACCCTGGAATGCGAAAGATGCTGGTACCTCAATGGCGTTTGCCGCATTAGGCAAGAGGGTTATTGGTGAGATTGCAAGAGAGATTGCAAGTGCAATCAGAGATTTCTTAGACATCCTCATTTGCTGCTGCGCTCTTTCCGACCTGCATAAATTCGCGATACTGCTTGATGATTTCTGCAGGATTTCCACGCGCCATCAACTTACCTTTATGGAGCCAGGCAACTTCATTGCAGACATCTTCAATCGTTGCCATCGCATGGCTAACTAAAATTAGCGCGCGGTCTGCGGTTCGCAGCTCTTTAATTCGATTTAAGCTCTTCTCTTTAAAGTGCGCATCACCAGTACTTAGAGCTTCATCAACTATCAAAATATCAGGCTGAACAGTTGCAGCTACGGAAAATGCCAGACGTGCATACATTCCAGATGAATAAGTTCTCATAGGAGCATCAATGGCATCTCCAAGCTCTGAAAACTCAGCGATGGCATCGAATTGACCATCAATCTCTGCGCGCGACATTCCGGCAGCCAAGCCGCCCAAATAAACATTTGCCCGCCCGGTCATAGACGGGTTGAAGCCGACCCCAAGCGCTAGGAGCGTGCTAACTGAACCATGAACTTCAATGCGCCCTTGTGTTGGAGGAACAATTCCTGAGATAACGCGCATCAGCGAAGATTTGCCCGCGCCATTTGATCCGATAACTCCGAGCACTGTTCCATAGTGAACATCCAGGTTTACGTTATTCAACGCGTTAACTACTCGAGTGTGTTTATTTGAGCGCCCAATAGTTTTTAACCGCGCCTTTAGGGTTGGTCGCTTAACGATAGAAGTCTTATAGGTAAGCCCAACGTTCTGCACCGAAACTGCCAAACCATTTTTTGGGTGAATTGAATTCTGTGAGTTAGAGGCGGACAGCGAAATCACGCTCCCTAGATAAGAAGAAATAGGTGCCGACGAAGAAAATTGATAGCGCCCAGATAAGTGAATGCATTAGCGAGAATAAATCTGGAGCTTGGGCGTAGACCATAACTTGAGACCAGGCATCGAGAAGATAGAAGATTGGATTTACTATCTCAAAGCGCCTTAACTGATCGGAAAGATCACTTGCCTGGTAAAGGATTGGAGATAAATAGAGCAAGCTGCGAGTCATGTAAGGCAGGAAACTTGCGATATCTCGGAAATAGACATTTATGCAAGAAATTAAAATTGCCATTCCGAGCCCCATCAGTAAAGCGATAAGTAATACCGGGATAGCCCAGAACATATTCCAGGAATACTCAAGACCGAGCACTGTTCGCATGATGAAGAAGATAAATAAAGTCGGGATAAATTTAAATAGCGCAATGACAGTTGCTGAAATTGGAAGCATTACGCGCGGAAAGGCGGTGTTTAAAATCAAACGCTGACCAGCGGTGATCGATTTAACGCCACCACTCAAACTGTTGCTGATCAAATAAAAGAGGAAGAGGCTGGCGGTTAGGTGTCCGTATCTAGTGGCATCGCTTTGTCCACCAATAATGTAGATCAAGAGAAAGTAGACGCCCGATAAAAGAAGTGGATTTAACACCAACCATAGTTGGCCAAAGACCGAGCCATAGTTCTGCTCACGAAGTTCAGATCGTGAAAACTCTGAGATAAATGAGCGGCGCGCCCAAAGGGAACGCAGGTATGAACCCAGCGGTGGCAGGCCTGCGCGAAAGGGTTCGTAAACAGTTTGAGGAGCGCTCATATGGGTAAAGGCTACCGCAGTGATTTAGTTGAGGTGATGAACCCCGCGCCCCAAGCGAAATGCATTGTTGGAATAATCGCAAGAAGTGAAAAAAATTCACGGATTGACCGCGAGATCAGCGCAGCAGAGAGGCCTGCAAAAACTCCATAAACAACTATCGGAATATAGAGAATTGGATGAATCAAAGATCCACCGATTACTGAAAATACACAACCGATTAGCGTTACTGGTGGAGCTAAGTAGCGCAAATTAATGGTTCCACTGTGGCTACGCGAAACTACTCTTCGCCAAGTTCCATATTGAAAATATTGTTTCGCTAATTTTCTTAAATTTGGGCGCGGGCGATAAGTAACTTGAAGTCTAGGATCGAAATAAATCAATCCGCCGTTTTTGCGCAGGCGATAATTGAGCTCCCAATCCTGAGCGCGGGTATATCTCTCATCAAAACCACCTGCTCGGTTAATCGCTTCGCGCTTAAATGCTCCTAGATAAACCGTGTCTACTTCTCCTGCTTCACCGCCAGTATGAAAACGAGATGCACCAACTCCCAGTGGGCTGCGCATTGCACGAGCAACCGCCTTTTCAAAAGTACTTACTCCCTCTGCAGCCATAACTCCACCAACATTTACGGCGCCAGTTTTTTCAATAATTTCTACAGCTAAAGTTAGATAGTTTTGCGGAATTTTTGCATGGCCATCAACGCGAACAATTATTGGATGTGTGGAAGCGGATACTGCCAAATTAAGCCCAGCCGCTGTTTTTCCAGATGGATTGACCACTAATTTAACTCGCGGATCTCTAACTGAGAGCGACTTTGCGATTTCATCTGTGCGATCTTGCGAAGGGCCGAGGGCGAGAATTACTTCAAACTCCCCGCGATAATCCTGAGCAAGGATTGCCAGTATCGATTCTTCTAAGTGCGCCTCTTCATTAAGAACGGGAAGAATCACGCTAACTGCTGGTGAGACAGATAACTCGCCCATAGATGTCGACATAACCCTTCTACGCTATCGCCCAAGTAGAGTTCGTATGTGAAATCGACGCGAGCAATAAAGGTTATTACATCACTTTCTGTGGGTGTAGTTCTTCTCGCATCGCTATCTTGGATCGGATTAGGCCAAGTAAGCGGCAGAATCGATCGCATCAGCGTCTTTGCTGGGCTAGATAATCGCCCTGAGAAAACTTCAAAAGCTCTTAACTATTTATTGGTTGGATCTGATACTCGTGAAGGTCTGACCAAAGAAGAAATGAAGGCGCTTCGCGTTGGAAGTACTAAAACCGCTGCTGGCGGAAGATCTGACACCATGCTCTTGGTTCA
>JACCDX010046923.1_pt1 | contig 14479 bp, 12 predicted proteins | sample 7449681 | NCBI WGS metagenome assembly JACCDX01 (sample SAMN15323450, study PRJNA562643) | freshwater metagenome | isolation source: river surface water | place: USA:Blue River Watershed | collected 2017-08-18
GCTGGCTTTCTTCCTGATCCTGTACCTGAACCGCAGCACCCGCAATCCGGGCAAGACCACCGGTCACAATTACGACGGCATCGAGGAGTACGACAACCCGCTGCCGGCCTGGTGGTTCTGGGGCTTCATCATCACCATCGTGTTCGGCATCGGTTATCTGCTGTACTACCCGGGGCTGGGCAACTTCGCCGGCCTCGGCGGCTGGACGCAGGCCGGCGCTCTGGAAGCCTCGCAGGAGGCGGCCGACGAACGTTACGGCCCGTTGTTCGCCCAGTATCTGAGCGTCCCGGTCGACGAACTGGTGAACGATGTGGCCGCCATGCGCATGGGAGGCCGGCTGTTTGCCAACAACTGCGCCGTCTGCCATGGCGCGGCCGGCACCGGCAGCGAAGGCTTTCCCAACCTGACGGACGGCGACTGGCACTGGGGCGGCAGCGCCGAGCAGATCAAGACCACGATCATGCAGGGCCGCCAGGCCATGATGCCGGCCTGGGGCCCGGCGCTGCAGGATCAAGGCGTGACCGAGGTGGCGGAGTACGTCGAGCAGCTCGCCGGCCGCGAAGTCGACGCGGCACTGGCGACTGCCGGTCAGGAGCGCTACACCCTGTTCTGCGCGGCCTGCCACATGCCCGATGGCAGCGGCCAGCCGATGCTCGGAGCCCCCGCCTTGAACAACGAGTCCTGGCTGTACGGCAATTCCCGTCTGCGCATCGAGGACATCATCCGCCACGGCCGCAACGGGCAGATGCCGGCCTTCGCCGAACGCCTGGGCGAAGACAAGGTGCATATCCTCGCGGCCTATGTTCGCAGCCTGAGCACCCAATAGGTCCGCCATGGACAGGATTCCTGCGCAGCAGATCGATTCCGAGGACGTGGATTCACGCGTCTTCAATCTTTACGAGAAGAAGGAAAAGATCTACATCCGCAAGATGGAAGGCCTGTTCCAGACCCTCCGGCAATACACCGGCTGGCCCCTGCTGCTGGGCTATTTCCTGGCGCCCTGGCTGCAGATCGAGGGCCGCCAGGCCATCCTCTTCGACCTGCCGGAGCGCAAGTTCCACATTTTCTGGCTGACCCTGTGGCCGCAGGACTTCGTGCTGCTGATGTGGACGCTGGCGATCGCCGCCTTCGCCCTGTTCTTCGTCACCAATCTGCTGGGCCGGGTGTGGTGCGGGTATACCTGTCCACAGACCATCTGGACGGCCATCTTCATGTGGGCCGAGCAGATCACCGAGGGCGAACGGCATCAGCGCATCGCCCTGGACCAGACGCCGTCCTTATTCCGCCGCGAGGGGCGCAATCGTGCCGGCTGGAACAAGGTGTGGAAACGCGGACTCAAGCACGGCATGTGGTTCGGCTTTGCCGCGCTGACGGGGGTGACTTTCATCGGCTACTTCTACGGCATCCGCGAGCTGATCGGGGACGCCCTGGCCTGGCAATTGCCGTTGACCGCCAGTTCCTGGTCCCTGTTCTTCACCCTGGCCACTTACATCAATGCGGGCTGGATGCGCGAACATGTCTGCATCTACATGTGCCCTTACGCCCGCTTTCAGTCGGCCATGTTCGACCAGGACACGCTGATCATTTCCTACGACACCGCCCGGGGCGAACCGCGCGGCTCGCGTCGCCGCAACGCGGACCACAAGGCCGCCGGGCTAGGCGACTGCATCGACTGCACGATGTGCGTGCAGGTGTGCCCGACCGGCATCGACATCCGCGATGGCTTGCAATACGAATGCATCGGCTGTGCCCACTGCATCGACGCCTGCGATTCGGTGATGGACAAGATGGGCTACCCCCGGGGCCTGGTGTCCTACACCACGCAGAACAAGCTCGCCGGCGGCAGCTGGACCTGGAAGCGACCGCGCCTGCTCGGCTACGGCGCGGCCCTGCTGGTGATGCTGCTGCTGTTTGCCGGCGTGCTGCTGACCCGCACGCCGTTGCGCCTGGATGTGATTCGCGACCGCGGCCAGCTCTATCAACCGGTCGCAGGCGGCCTGATCGAGAACGTCTTCACGCTGAAGATCATCAACATGGCGCGCACCGAACAGCAGTACACGCTGAGCGTGGAAGGACTGCCGGCGCCGCGCCTGGTGCCGGACGTCCCGGTGAGCGTGCCTGCCGGGGAAATCGTCCAGACCATCGTGCGCGTGCAGGTCGATCCGGATCGGCTGGCCGACTTCAACACGGCCTTCGACTTCGTGCTGGAATCCGCTGCCGTGGATGGCGCAGACGCGCTGCGCGTGAGCACGCAAAGTCGCTATTTCGGTCCGCGCCCGCTGGCGCGCTGAGGAAGACACCATGAACAGCAGAACCGGCACATTGCAGGCAGACACACAGACGCACTGGTATCGCCACCGCTGGCCATGGGTGTTGATGCTGGTGCCTTTCGCCGCCGTGCTTTTCGGCGTCTTCATGTTCGTGACGGCGTTGTATTACCCCGACGATGTGGTGGTGGACACCTATTACCGCGACGGGCAGGCCATCAATCAATTGCGGGCGCTGGACGATGCGGCCCGCGCGCTTGGCATCAGCGCCAGTCTGGAGCTGGATGCGCAGGGCGCTCGACTGACGCTGGCGGGAACGCAGGAACCGCTGCTGCAGCTGTTCCTGTTTCATGTGACCGACAGCCAGGCGGATCGTGTGTTCCTGTTTCAGCCCGAGGGCGGTGCAGTGTTCCAGAACCCGGACGCCACCCTGGCCCGGCTGCTGGGCGCCGAGGGCGTGTGGTACCTGGAACTGCGCGGCGCAGACAATGACTGGCGCCTGCGCCAGCGTGTCGTGACGCCGGCGGAAATGGTGAGGTTCTGATGCTCGACAAGGTCCGCACAAGCCTGTGCCATCACTGCCAGGCGCCCATCCCGGAGGCCGAGCGCTGCGAGGCGCAGATCGGCGACACCCTGCACAGCTTCTGCTGCCAGGGCTGTGCAGGCGCCGCCAGACTCATCGACGCCCTGTCACTGAATGCCTTCTATGATTATCGCGCCAGCTGCGCCACGTCCGTCGCGGCCAGCTCACAGCGCCGTGCGCGGGATGTGCAGGATTACCTGCCGGCGCTGAGCCCTGCCGCAGAGGGCGGCGTGAGCCTGCGTCTGCTGATTCCCGACCTGCGCTGCGTGGCCTGCGTCTGGCTGCTGGAGCAGGTGCTGGGACGCCAGGAAGGGGTGAGGGACGTGACGGTGAACTTTGCGCGGCGCCGTCTGCAAGTGCATTTCGACGACAGCGCCCGCCTGTCTGCCCTTGTCAGCCTGATCGAGCAACTCGGCTACAGTCCCGTGCCCGATCTGCCCGATGCCGAACGCGAGGCCGGCAAGGCGCTGCGGCGCGCGCAGCTGTTGCGTCTGGGCGTGGCCGGGCTGTGCATGATGCCGGTGATGATGTTCGCCATGGCGTCCTACCTTGCCGGCCCGCCCACGACACAGAATCCGGCCAGCGGCATGGACCCCCTCTATGAGACCCTGTTGCGCTGGGCCTCGCTGGCGCTGAGCACGCCGGTGGTGTTCTACAGCGCCGCACCCTTTCACCGAGGAGCCTGGCAGGCCCTGCGCCATGGCCAGCTGGGCATGGACCTGCCAGTGTCGCTGGCCATCCTCGCGGCCTGGGGGTTGAGCGTCTACAACACGCTGAGCTTCGGCAGTGCTGTCTATTTCGACACCGCCTGCATGTTCGCCTTCCTGCTGCTGCTGGGCCGTCATGTGGAACTCATTTCCCGGCAGCACTTCGAGGACAATGCCGACCACCTGCTGCGCCTGCTGCCCGCGACAGTGCGGCGACGCTCGGCCTGCACTGCCGGGGAGTTCACCACGATTCACCTGGCCGAGGTCGTGGCAGGCGATGTCCTGCAGGTACTGCCGGGTGAGACCATCCCGGCCGACGGTGTCCTGCTGGAAGGCAGTGGCAGCATCAGCGATGCCGCCTTCACCGGCGAGCCGCTGCCCGTGCTGCGCGCCCCGGGTGCACGGGTGCTGGCCGGTGCCCTGAATCACGACGGCACGCTGCTGGTGCAGGCTGCCAGCGGCGCGCAGGATTTCCTGCTCACCCGCCTGGCGCGTCTGCAAGATGCCGCGATGGCCTATCGACCGCGCTGGTCCCTGCTGGCCGATCGCGCGGCAGCGGGGTTCATCGGTACGGTCCTGATGCTGGCGGCCGGCGCCGGCGTGGCCTGGCATCTCGCCGGCAGTGCGGACGCCTGGGTCATTGCGCTGACCGTGCTGGTGGTGGCCTGCCCCTGTGCCCTGTCCCTGGCCACGCCCGTCGCCATCACCGTGGCCACCACGACGCTGCGCCGTCACGGCGTGCTGATTCGCCATGGCGCGTTCCTGGAACGTGCGGCGGCGACGACGACTGTCGCCTTCGACAAGACCGGCACGCTGACCGAGGCTCAGTTGCAGGTGCAGTCCGTCATTCCCCTCGGCGAGCGCACTGAGCAGGAGTGCCTGGCCATGGCGACGGCGCTTGAGCGCCACAGTGAACACCCGATCGCCCGGGCCTTTGCGGCGCCCACGTCGCTCATCGCCAGTGAGGTCGACGTCGTGCCCGGCGGCGGGGTGAGTGGCATGATCGGTGGCATCGCCTGTCGCCTCGGTCAACCTGCCTTCGCCTGCCCGGGTGATCCCGCCCTCACGCCGCCCACGCAGGAAGGTCTGTGGATTCTGCTCTGCGGCCCCCGGCCGCTGGCCTGGATCGGACTGCGGGATGCCCTGCGCCCTGACGCCGCCGGCATGCTCGATGCGCTGCGCCGTGACGGCATGCGCACAGTCCTGTTCAGTGGCGACCCGTCTGCCAGCGGTCTACGCCTGGCACAGTCGCTGCCGCTGGACGAGATCCGGACTGGCATGAGCCCGGCGCAGAAGATTGCCGCGGTGCGCGCCGAGGGTGCACGGGGCACGGTGATGATGGTGGGCGATGGCATCAACGACGCGGGCGCGATGGCCGCCGCCGCCTGTTCGGTGGCCATCAGCCCGCGCGACGTGCTGGTGCAGAACAGTGCCGATGCCACGCTGGTGACGCCGGCGCTGCAAGGGCTGCCGGCGATGTTGCGGTATGCGCGTCGCACGCGGCGGATCATCCGGCAGAACCTGCTGTGGTCGTTGCTCTACAACCTCTCGGCCATCCCGCTGGCACTGGCAGGCCTGCTGCCGCCCTGGCTCGCAGCCATCGGCATGAGCCTGTCTTCCCTGCTGGTGGTGTTCAATGCGGGCCGTTTGCGCCGGATGGAGGGCTGAGATGGAATTGTTCCTGGTGTTGATCCCCGTGACCGTGGTGCTGGTGCTGCTCTCGCTCTGGGCTTTCGTCTGGTCCGCCCGCAACGAGCAGTTCGATGATCTGGACAGACAGGCGTGGTCGATCCTGTTCGAGGAGCCGGAGCAGCGCCGCCAGCGGGAGACAGACGGCACAGAGCCGCGCGCGCAGGACGATCCCCGATGAACGACTACCTGCTGGCCTTCTCGCTGGGCCTGTTGAGCACGCCGCATTGCGCCGGCATGTGCGGCAGCGTGCTGGGGGCCCTGCTGGCCGGAAGTCAGCGGCAAGGCAGCAGCGCGGTGCCGATGGCTGCCGTCCTGCAATTTGGCAGCGGCAAGCTGCTGGCCTATGTGGCGCTGGGGAGTGTGGCCGGACTTGGCGGCCTGGCGCTGTCCGGCGGACTCGCCGGCCCCGGCATGATGCTGCGCGGCCTCAGCGCCCTGCTGATGATCGGCATCGGCCTTTACATTGCCGGCTGGTGGCGCGGCATCAGCCGCCTGGAACATGCCGGAGCCCAGCTCTGGCAGCCCCTGCTGCGCCGCGCGGGGAGCCTGCGCCTGGAGCGGCCGGGCCACCGACTGCTGGCGGGCATGGCCTGGGGGCTGCTGCCCTGCGGCATCGTCTACAGCATGCTGGGTCTGGCACTGGCCAAGGCCAGTCTGCTGGAGGGAGGGCTGCTCATGGCCAGTTTCGGCCTCGGCACCATGCCTTTCGTGATCGCGGCGGGCGGCTTGCTTGGCAACCTCCGGCGCCTCACGGGCAATGCCCTGCTGCGGCAACTGGCCGGGGCCGCCATGATCGGCATGGGGCTGCTGACCCTGACCATGCTGTTCATGCCCGCCCAGCACGCACACTGAATCACGCAGGACCCGGGCCCGCATGCCCGGCGACAGGACAACAACACAAGAGCGCAGAGGGCTGCGCCGATCAGGAGAACGACATGAAGCACATCATTGGCATACTTGGCTCCCCGCGGCAGGAGTGGGCACGCATTCGCGACGCCAACGCCAGCATCGCCGGGCACTACCTGCAGTTCCTGGTCTGGATCGCCTTGCTGCCACCCCTGGCCTGGTGGTTCGGGGCCTCGCGCATCGGCTGGCAGATCGGCGAGCGCACCATTGTGCTGACCTCGGCGTCGGCGGCCCAGATCATGGCCCTCTTCTATCTGGCAATTCTGTGCTGCGTGGGCTTTCTTGGCTACATGATCTACTGGATGGCAAAGACCTACGACGCCCGCAACAATGACATGGCCCATGGCATTGGCGTGGCCGCCTACATGTGCACGCCGCTGTTCCTCACCGGCCTGACGGGCCTGTACCCGATCCTCTGGCTGGACATGCTGCTCGGCACGGCCGCCGGCGCCTACACCTTGTACCTGCTCTACATCGGCATCCCGATCGTGTACGACATGCCGCGCGAGCGAGGCTTCCTGTTCGCCAGCGCGACGGTCGCCGTCGGCCTGGTGCTCACCGTTGCCCTGCTCGCCGCCACGGTCATACTATGGGAGATGGGCGCGATGCCCGTATTCACTGACGCATGAGGTCCTGATGGCAAGGCTCGAATTCGAACACATCATCCAGGTCAACGACCCGAGGCAGCCGCATCTGCCGACGATGACACGCACCCAACTGTGGGAGGGACTGTTGTTTCGCACCCGTTATCCGGGCCATTTCAATCCGAGCCTGAGCACGACGCTGGAGCAGGTCAGTGCCACGGGCTTCGTCCGTCACCTGCGCTTCGGCGAGGACAGCCTGCGTGATGTCGTGAGCCTGCGGCATGAAGAGGAAATCGAGACCCGCACCGAGGCCCTGGAAGGTCAGCTGTTCGCCCACAGCATCACCCGCATCGAGGAGCCGGCGCCAGGCCATCTGGTGGTGCGCTTCTACTATTGCCGCGACTCGGGCAACGAACCGGGGGGGCTGGATGTCGACAGCTATCTCAAGGCTGCCTATCTGCAGAATGATCGTGACGCGATCAGCGAGCTGAGGCGCTTCGCGGAGCAAGGGCTGCCTGGCAGCGGCTCATGGCTCCAGTGAGACCCCCAGTGCCAGGGAGTAGCGCTGCTCATCGACCAGCTCGGGCGCCAGCCGGGCACTGAGCAGTTCAGCGACGTCCTGGCGGATCATCGCCACTGCCGCCAGGCGATACTCCGGCGCGAAGTCCGCCTGCATTACGCCGCCCCAGAGGCTCAGCATGGCGGTGTCGATGCGCCTCACCTGATTGTCCTTCGCCCATTCCCCGCAGATGGCCTTGCCCAGCGCGTCGAGCTGCCGTGACAGCTGAGCGCGCTCGGCCTCCGACAGATCCACCAGTACCGATTCGGCGATGGCGTTCCAGCCCAGTGCCATGTACTGCGAGCCTTCATAGAAGCGCCGCACCCATTCCAGATACTGCTGCCGCGTCTGCAGCGCCTGATTGGGAATGTCGGCCTCGTAAAGGCGCAGGAAGTGCTCCCGCGGTGGCAGCTCGGCAGGCCAGGCCAGCAAGTCCGCGCGCTGAGCGCAGGCGCTCAACACCACAGTCAGCAGCAGGAAGGACAGCAGGCGCATGGATTCAACCCGATGGAGGAAGACAGCCGCATCATAGCAAAGCGAGTCCGCCCCGCCAGCCCTGTCAATGCGACTCGATGATGCCCAGCCGAATGGCTTCCAGCGTCAGTTCTGCGCGATTGCTCACCTCAAGCTTGGCGTAGATGCTTTTCACATAGCCCTTGATGGTGTCGGGAGAGAGGGACAGGGAGACAGCCGTGTCCTCGACGCTGTAGCCCTTGCCGATCATGCAGATCACGTCGATCTCCCGTCGCGTCAGGGCGGTGGCGGCCAGGGCGGCCCCTTGGTTGTTGAAGTGATCGATCAGGCGCTGGGATGACGCCGGCGAGAGGGGTGGCCGATTCTTGCGGATGCCCTTGAGGTAACTGACGATGCGCTCGCGATCCTGGTCCTTGAGAATGTAACCGCGCGCACCGGCCTTCAAGGCGGTGAACAGGTTGCGGTCGTCATCGTAGATGGTGGCCACCACGATGTAGCACGGCGTCTTCTGCCGGGACAGGGCCCGGATCAAGTCCAGCCCGCTGCCATCCGGGAGACCCAGATCGATCAGGGCCAGGTCGAACTCACGTGCCTGCAGCAGCGCGCTGCCGCTGCTGACGTCCTGCGCGACCTCGATGTGCAGGCCGGCGAACGCAGCCTGCACACAGGACACGAGCCACGCCCGCGTATCAGGGTTGTCCTCCACGATCAGGGCATATCCGGTTTCCAGTGGCAGCATCCAGTGCGGTTCCCGCTCGTTGCCCCCATCCCGGCCCAGTGCCGGGATGACAGGTCGGCCAGACTCTAGTGAACCACCCCCGACTTGTACAGCCCCGAAAAGGGGGCGCGCCCGGCGTTTCTGACTGCTTGGTCTTCCCTTTGCGCTGGTCAATAATCATTCATGTTTTGTCTGCAGGAGTCCTGTTACCGATGTCGTTCCAGCGTTTTCCCCGTCTGCCCGCGCTGCTGCTGTGGCTGCACTGCCTGCTGGCGACTCCGGCACTGCTGGCGCAGTCGACCCCGCCGGACGGGGTGCAGGTGATCGACTCCGTCGAGTTCACCTACTGGAACACCCCCTCGCTGCCGCCACCGGACACCGCCTGGCAGGCACTGACGCTTCCCTACAACACGCGCGACAACGTGCCGGGCGCGAGCCCGCAGGCCGAGGAATCTGCCTACGTATGGTTCCGCTTCTCGCTGGAACAGCCCGACAGCGCTGGTCGTTACAGCCTCTACTTCTGGCGCTTCAACATGGCCCTGGCGGTCTATCTCAACGGCGCCGAAATCGGCAGCACCAGCGTGCGCGAGGGGCGTACCACCATGTCCTGGAACCAGCCGCTTCTGGTGGATATCCAGCAGCCTGTGTGGCGCAGTGGCAGCAACGAGGTGCTGGTCCGACTGAGTCGTGGCGTCTGGGGCGGCAGCTTTGCGCCGGTCCTCTTCGGGGATTCGGCGACACTGGCCGAGATGTGGGCGGAGCGCCGGTTCCGGCAGGTGGAGATCAACGAAGTGCTGCTGGCCTTCGGCCTGGGCCTGAGCTTCATCAGTTTCGTGCTCTGGGCGATCCGCCGCCGCGACACTGTCTACCTGTGGTTCTCCGGCATGTGTCTGAGCTGGAGCATCGTGACCCTGCACATGGTGACCTTGCACATTCCTCTCTCCTATCCACACTGGCTGGCACTGATCCACACCGCCATCGACGTGTCGATCTTCTGCATGTACGGCTTCATCGGCCGCCTGGTGGAGGGCGTGAAGAAACCAGCGCGCGAACGGCTGGTACTGGTCTGGGCGATACTGGCGGCCTGCACCCACTTCTTCGTGCCCTCGGCCTATTTCTGGGGGACGGCTTATTCCATGCATCTGGTGGGCACCGCAGCGCTGGCACTGATCGTGCTGCGCGTCGCCGTGATCGCGCTGCGTGAACGCAGGCTTCAGGCAATCATCGTCAGCACCGCGATCCTGCTGCAGATCCTGCTGTTCTCCCACAATGTCTACCTGATGTTCTTCACCAGCAGTGCCCGCTGGGAAGGCAACATGTTCTACGCGCACTTCGGCATTCCCATGCTGTTCCTGATCTTTGTGGGCACGCTGTTGCTGCGTTTCTCCAGTGCCCTGAGCATGGCCGAAACCCTCAACCGAGACCTCGAGTCCAAGGTGGAGTCCAGCCGGCAATTGATCGAGCGCAGTTTTGCGGAGCGCCGCGCACTGGAAATCCGCCAGGCAGCGGAACAGGAGCGGCTGAAGATCTACCGGGATCTGCATGACGATGTGGGATCCAAGCTGTTGTCCATCGTGCACGCGGATCGCGACAGCAAGCTGGGGCAGATGGCGCGTGCCGCGCTGGAAAGCCTGCGCCAGGCCGTGTCCCGCGCAAACACACCGGATCAATCACTGGCGGGCTTTCTCAGCGATATCCGCGAGGAAACCGAACTGCGACTGCAGGGTTCGGGGCACGAGGTCCACTGGCAGCAACCCAGGCAAGTGCCGGAACTGATCATCCCTTCCGCCATCGCCTTCCATCTGAACCGCATCCTCAAGGAGCTGGTCAGCAACATCATCCGCCACGCCAGTGCAGAGCAGGTGCGGGTTCAGGTCGAGTTCCTCCCGACCCAGTGGAACATCCTGATCGAGGACAACGGGCGGGGCTTCCAGCGCCAGGCCGTGCAGGGCAACGGCCTGCACAACATCGAGACGCGTGCGGCCGAAATAGGCGCCCGCGTGCTCTGGCAGGGAGAACTACAGCGAGGGACATGCTGCCATGTCAGCCTGCCATTTCATCTGCTGAGACCGATTTCTCCGCTTCTCTGAAATGCATCAATCGTGTTACCTGATGTAACACTTTCCCACAGTTTCGCGGTTGTCATGCCTTGGGAAAGGTGTTTGAATCCCTACCCACGTCACCAGGGCGACCTGCCTGGCGTCCGCGCGACCGCTGCGCGACCCAGGGGGATCAACGAGCAGAATCTGTTTATGAAAGATCAGCTTCCCAACTGTCAGCACTGGCGCCTCAAGCGCGACAGCGACGATATTCTCTGGCTTTTCCTGGACCGTCAGGGAGAGTCTGTGAATGCCTTGTCATCCCAGGTGCTGAAGGAGCTGGACACCATCATCGCCAGCGCTGAGCGTCATTTACCGGCCGGGCTGGCCATTCTCTCGGGCAAGACGACCGGCTTTGTCCTCGGTGCCGATATCCGCGAATTCGGTCACTTCACCGATGCCGCTGCCGTCACCGCCTCCATTCGCGACGTACATGCCATATTCTCCCGCCTCGAGGCCCTGCGCTGCCCCACGGTGGCCGCCTTCGAAGGCTATTGCCTGGGCGGCGGACTCGAACTTGCGCTCGCTTGCCACTACCGCATCGCCCGTGACATCCCGGCCACCCGCATCGGCTTTCCCGAAGTGCAGCTGGGCATCTTCCCGGGCTTTGGCGGCTCGGCCCGCTCGGTCAGCCTGATTGGCGGCATGAAGGCGATGGAGCTCATGCTGACCGCCCGCCAGCTCAATGCCAGGCAGGCCCGCGCGTCGGGTCTGGTGGACGAAGTCATCGGCCGTCACGAAGAACTCTACTGGGCGGCACGCCGCGCCATCCTGAGCAAGCGGCGCAGCCGCGGCCCCGGGCTCCTGGCCCGCCTGAGCAATCTCACCCCGGCACGGCGCCTGCTCGCAAGACAGATGCGCAAGCAGACAGCCGCCCGCGCACGGCCAGAGCACTACCCGGCACCATACCGCCTCATTGACACCTTCGAGCATTGCGGCGGCGACCGCCTCGCCATGATGGCCGCCGAAGCGGAGGCAGTTGGTCAACTGATGGTGACGCCCCAGGCCGCAGGCCTGCGTCGCGTCTTCGGACTCATGGAACGGCTCAAGCGCGAAGGCAGACAGAGCGATTTCCGCGCCCGTCGTGTGCATGTCGTCGGCGCGGGGGTTATGGGGGGAGACATCGCCGCCTGGTGCGTGCTGCAGGGGCTCGAGGTCACGCTGCAGGACCGCGAGATGAAATTCATCGAGCCCGCCCTGAAGCGCGCGGAAACGCTGTTCCGCAAGAAGCGCCTGGAGCCGGCGGCAGTCAAGTCGGCGCTGGCCCGTCTGCAACCGGATGTCGACGGCAACGGCGTGAGCAAGGCGGATGTGGTCATCGAAGTGATCGTCGAGCGCCTTGATGCCAAGCAGGCCCTGCTGGCCGAGCTCGAACCCCGTCTGCGTCCTGATGCCATTCTTGCCACCAATACCTCCTCCATTCCGCTCGAAGCCATCGCCTCAGGCCTGCAGGATCCCTCCCGCCTGATCGGACTGCATTTCTTCAACCCTGTGGCCAAGATGCCCTTGGTGGAAGTGGTGCGTGGCGAGCACAGCAACGAGGACGCCCTGCGCCGGGGGGCCGCCTTCTGCGGCCAGATCAGTCGCTACCCGCTGCCGGTCAAGAGCAGTCCCGGCTTCCTGGTCAACCGCGTCCTGGCGCCTTACATGCTCGAGGCCATGATCATGCACGCGGAGGGCATTGCGCTGGAAGCGATCGACGCCGCCGCCGAAGACTTCGGCATGCCCATGGGCCCCGTGGAACTGGCGGACACGGTGGGGCTGGACGTGTGCCTCATGGTGACCGGCACCCTGCAGAGCGCTGCGGATGAGCGTGTCGCCAAGGCAACCGCCACACTGCGCGACCTGGTCAAGGCCGGCCGTCTGGGCCGCAAGTCCGGCAGAGGTTTCTATACGTGGTCGAAGGAAAAGCCTGCAAAGCTGCGCGAGAAAGCGGTCGGTCACGACCTCGTCGCGCTTGGCGAGCGCCTGATCCACGTTTACACCGCAGAATGCGAAGCGGCCCTGCGCGATGGCATAGTCGCCGACGCCGATCTGCTGGATGCCGGCATGATCTTCGGCACGGGTTTCGCGCCCTTCCGTGGCGGTCCGCTGCATTACCTGCGGAACTCAGTTTCCTCAGCACCGACGGGAGCGCCCTGACATGAATACCTTGCGCCGCGTCGCCATCATCGGTGGCACCCGAATCCCCTTCTGCCGCTCGCACACGGCCTATGCCGACCTGAGCAATCTGGACATGCTTGCGGATACGCTGCAGGCCTTGGTCAAGCAATTCAATCTGGCAGGGCGCAAGGTGGATGACGTGATTGCCGGTGCAGTCACCACCCATTCGCGGGACTGGAATCTGGCACGCGAAGCAGTGCTCAGCTCCGGCCTGTCGCCACGCACGCCCGGCACCACACTGCAGATGGCCTGCGGCACGTCCCTGCACGCGGCCATGCTGCTCGCGGCCCGCATCGCCAGTGGGCAGATTGACTGCGCTATCGCGGCAGGCACCGACACCACCAGCGATGTGCCCCTCGTGTTCCAGCGGCGCTTCGCCCGTCGCCTGGTGGCCCTGAGTCAGGCCCGAGACTTCCAGTCTCGCCTGCGCGCCTTCAAGGGCTTGCGCCTCGGCGAACTGGCACCACAGGCTCCGGGCAATGCAGAACCGCGCACGCGGCTGTCGATGGGGGAGCATTGCGAAATGATGGCCCGCCAGTGGGGCATCAGCCGCGCCGAACAGGACCAGCTCGCGCTGGAAAGTCATCTCAAGGCTGCCAAGGCATGGTCGGACGGCTTTTTCGACACGCTGGTGACGCCTTATCACGGCGTGGCGCGCGACAACAATCTGCGCGCCGACAGCACTCTCGAGAAGCTGGCGACTCTGAAACCGGCCTTCGACCGCAGTGCAACCGGCACCCTGACTGCCGGCAACAGCACACCGTTGACGGACGGCGCTGCAGCCGTGTTCCTGGCCAGCGAGGACTATGCTCGCGCGCATGATCTTCCCGTGCAGGCCTGGCTGCTCGGCTCACGCACCTCTGCCGTGGATTACGTCAACGGAGAAGGGCTGCTGATGGCCCCCACAATCGCGGTGAGCGAGCTGTTGCACAGCGCCGGCCTGACGTTGCAAGACTTTGATTATTATGAAATTCACGAGGCCTTCGCTGCACAGGTGCTGTGCACTCTCAAGGCCTGGGAAAGCGCGGACTATTGCCGGGACGTGCTGGGACGTGACACCCCGCTGGGCGTCATCGATCGCAGCAGACTCAATGTCAAGGGCAGCTCGCTGGCCGTGGGGCACCCGTTTGCTGCCACCGGTGCGCGAGTGCTTGCCACCTTGAGCAAGCTTCTGGAAACGGATCCGAAAGCACGCGGACTGATTTCCGTGTGTACCGCCGGCGGCATGGGTGCGGCGGCCATACTGGCCGGCAGTCAGTGCGAGAATTATTGATATAGATCAGTGAAAGCGCGTTTGACCAAGTCACATCCTTTGAATTGGCAGAGCGGCTCTTGCTAAAGTCGCCGGCATTTAGCCTTCGCAAACGCGAATGATTTTGCAGGACAGCAGGACCACCCATTCGCCCGCAGAGGCGAAGGTGCAGCAGTATTCAGAGCGAAAGGGAATGTCGGTCTGATTTGAAGGCAGGCAGGCGCTGGCATCACGGAGTGGGTGCGGGTGCAGGCCGGCAGACCAGGCCTGGTCGGCAACTTCTGCGGGGGCAGAACGACGGGCCGGATTAGTAAATTGCTTGACCTTGCGGGAAGGCTGAAGTCCTGTTTCAATTGGGCGCCTGAATTTCAGCCTTAAAAAATAATGTCACTGGTAATGGGAGTAATTTCAATGAAGAAGAACCTTAGGACTGTATTCGGTCTCGTGGTGGGGGCCATCCTCGTCGCAGCCAGTA
>JACCDX010075405.1_pt1 | contig 14463 bp, 51 predicted proteins | sample 7449681 | NCBI WGS metagenome assembly JACCDX01 (sample SAMN15323450, study PRJNA562643) | freshwater metagenome | isolation source: river surface water | place: USA:Blue River Watershed | collected 2017-08-18
AAACGATATCCTTATGCTTTAGTGGCAAATCTAAATGAACAATGACCTTAGGTCCTTCTTCTTCGTTGATAAGGGTATCATTGCCGACAGTGCCAACAAAAGGTATCTTGTTGAATTTGCCAGTAACACGATCACCCAAAAAATATGTTGGCTGATATCTGTTTTTCTTAAAATATTCAGCAAGACTTGACATTACACGACCTTTCCAAGAATGTCGTAAATAAGCGCATCAAGTTCACTTTGATAATCTTTACCAAAACGGCGATTCAACCAAATCTTTTCAAGCAGTAAACGCATATCATAATCGGAACTGCAATCGTAGCCTCGACTTTCCAATTCTTCAACTAAAGAGTCATCATCAAATTCAGTCAAATCAACTTCAACTTCAACGTATTTGTAACGTGCCATGATCAATCCTTAAAGGTGATTTTAAAACAAGTTTTATTCTTGACTTTATCATATGCAAGACGAACAAACCCAGGCTCTTGTTCAGGTTCGTCATCAAGTTCCTTGACTTTTACCCGGATCCATGCATACAGAAAAAGAATTCCGATTGCACCAGCGACACCAAGAATAACAGTTCCACCAAAAATGGAAACCGGATACAATGTCAAATTGAAGAAAAAGTATCCGATATAGTTTACAATCGTGAATGCAAAAATTCCAGAAATTGTGCCAGCGGCTACACAAGCCATGATAAAAAACACAATACCCCTTGCAACCATCCAAAAATATTCACAGATATTCGTTTCAGATGGAATGCCAAAGGTCGAGGACCAATGTGCAATTTTATAGTGCCATGAACTGGTTTTTAGTTCAAACGATTTCATACATTAACTTCCCACTTAAAATCTTTAGGATCATCAACAAGCATATGCTCCTTGACTTCTGTCCATACGCCATCAATACGAATTTCAAGTTTCGTATTCATTGCAAGTTCACGTTCAACATAACTTTCAATCTGATCAAGAACACCAGCACGGCGCATCACCTCAAGACGATTCCATTTTTGGAATTCAGGTGTGTTTGCCATTTTCACAAATGCATCACGTTTATTGTCATGTTGACTTCGGCTAGCCTCAGAGTAGCCATGTGCACCAGAAGGGCGATGGGTGCAATGAACAGCAGACGAGGTTTTATTTCGTTTTTGTCCACCTGCACCAGTGCCCTTGGTATATGACCACTCACAGTCTTTCGCAGTCACGGAAAATAACAGTTGTTTAGCCATATCATTTTACCAAGATGAATGATAGTAATAATCCCACATATATTTACTTGGATTCATAGTATCACTTTCGAGAATCGCAGTCAAGGTAGCTTCAGTAGATTCGATATCAGTAAAATACCAATCATCATATTCAGTGGAACCAAAAAAGAAACCTGAAGTAGTCGGAAGCAAATCTTCAGCCTTATCACGATTAGCCAAAACTTCACGGCATGTATCACGCAGTTGAACCATCTTTTCAAATTCAACTCGATATTCACCGCAATCATCAACGCCGTTCTGACATTCACGAACGAACCAATCATGAATTGCATTAGCCTTGCGCCAATACTTCACTCCAACTTCAATCGAACGAACAGGAAATTCACCCTGCCCAAAATCAACAGAATTCAGTTTTTCAAAATCTTCTTTGTTGGTGTATTCAGAAACGAATTTCCGAGCGGTCAGGTACATATCAAGACCCATGATTATTCTCCAGTAATTTCAGCAAGCAAAGTTCGATCATAGATTTCAAGCAAATCTACGTCACCAAGATCAATCAGTTCATCCACGGTGATTTGGAATTCATTCATCAGAGACTCCGAATCACATGCAAACAAAATATATTCAACCATCAATTCACGCAAACTCATTTTATACCTTTCAGAAATAACCATATTGATCAGCATGGCATGCAGTAGCCTCAAGCCCACTTCGACCGAGGACTTTATAACGAGGACTCAACGGCTTGCCCGCATAAGTTTTCAGAACCTTCACCATTTGATCAAACACGTTCATCATTTTCACCTTCATCAAAAGAATCAAGGAAGTCATTAAAACTTGCCTCTTGTGCATACTGATCGGCAAGTTGTCGTGCAACTTCATCAACCCAATCAAGCGGAACATCAAATTTACGTGCGATATCGGCAAACGACAATTCGCCGGCTTCAATATCGACACCAATATCAATCATCAAATCAGAAATTTTACTCACGGCTTCATCACAAAAAGAAAGTAGAGAAACATCGGACCACCAAAAAGAGCGGCCAGAATCGTTGCTTGGAGCAGTTGTGTAATCATCTTTTTCATCATGTTTATAGTATAACAGGATGGGAAGAAATGTCAAGTCAGAAAAAGGTTCTCACAAATTTTAGTCAACCTTTGTAATACCAAAGTATTCAAAAATTCGTTGGCGATCAGGTTCACCCAAGGCAAAAGCCGCATCCGACAGGACACGTTCAATCAGTTTATTAACTGCATTAATGCTCATCCATTTACCACTAATGTCAGTTCCAATTTCTTCAATCATCAATTTAATTCGATTTTCATTCATTCTACTTCACCTCCATAATATTTGATAATCGTTTCAAGTGCAGGAATCAAAACATCTTCTGAAAATACTACATCTTCAGGATGCAACCATGCACCATTTTCTTTATTTTCTTTTAATTCTTGCAAAAGATATTTTCGTGCATTTTGCAAGTTAATCGTAGTAATTCGATCAGCAGTTTCCCAATCGATAGTAAGTCCATCACTCATATTAACGCCAAGTTCTATGGATTTCTGCTATCCATTCCATACCGTCATATTCATGAATATCCCATTTGACATCATCAGGAATATCAACGATTTTCAATTTAGAATATTGAACATTTGCGACAATGCCAAGTTGTTCGATAATCGATACTAGAATAGGATCATTACGTTCAATATCGTTTACATGTAGATTTTCGAAAAACCCGTAGGCATTCCATTCACCAGGTTCAATACCTTTAATTTTACAATACATTCTTTGTGCGGTTTCAGAAAGACCAAAACCACCAAAACATGAATTAATTACAACACGCATTAATTACTCCAATACGATTCGGAACTAGGAGAAGCATAATACGGAGTATCGTATCGTTCTTTGAATTCTACACCAGTCAGAGCATTTTTTCGAATAACATAAGTTTCGTAAACTTTCACAACAAAACCAAGTTTACGTTTTTGTTCTGCAACAGTTTCAATATAATCACGGGTGCAAAAATCAAATTCTTGAACAGTATACAATCGAACGCCCGCTTTAGTGCGGCGATCAATTTTAAAAAGCTCAAGGGTATATTCCTTCATTGCCGACATGATATTTCCTTTCAACGATTATAGTGATCAGCATAGCGGTCAAACACGCTACGCAGGAAGTCATTAAACGAGAACCAACGAGCCAGATTCAGAACATTCTGAACGTTTTTATCAGCCGTCAGAGCCTTGCGGGGAAACCACAATTTAATTTTCGGATTATTAGCAACCTCGAATTGAATCGCTTTATCGCTACCGCCAATCTCACGAACCACGAGAGCGGCGTTAACCCGATAACCAGACACCCAAATGACAAAAGTATCGTTCATGTTTTCCTCTTGAATCTCAATCACTACAGAATCTATTATAGCCATTTGGGTAGGAATGTCAAGTCAGCCAAAAGTTCTCACAATTTTTAGTCAAGTATATCGACTTGGTATTCAGTGATAACTTGTTGCATTTTCGAATCATACGACCGTTGGGTGCTGGCAAAACCTCGAATGCCTTGATTAGCCATATGTGTCAGTGCTGACCAAACGGCTACACGTTGTTCGGTAAAGACCATATGTGTCATACCTTCAACGGTAGTCACAAAGCCAACACCGTTGACAATAACACGAATTTTTTGACTGTTATTCAGTCCGGGAATGATACGTTTCATTTTCATTTGACCATACCTTTCAGAGCATTGATAGATGCGGGAGACTCAGCGGCTACGGAGGCAATTGCACTCTCCAGATAACCAGCGACAAACGCATAAATGTCGCCGCTATTACCAAGAACGTTCAATTCTTCGGCACGGCGGATTGCCTTTTCAACCAGCGCCTTGGCCAGAACTTCAGACTCACGGCGGCGTTTCAGAGAGGTTTCGTATTTCATTTCACAAGTCCTTTTCAATCAACAGAACCTATTATAGGGAAGAAATGCGGTGTTGTCAAGTCAGAAAAAGGTTCTCACAAAAATAATGCGAGAACCTTAGTTTTCATTTTTAATGCTCTGAAATAAAAGTCCGAATTTTCGATTTAGATTTTCACATATATCAACTAAACTACCTTCAACATATGAAAATGAACTAATCATATCTTCAGCATCTGAAACATCTGAAGAATTATTAATCACAGTTAATAGTTTTCGCAATTCATCAAGGCGAATAATCTCATTTTCAACTTCAGTCAATTCATAAAAATATTTCATTTCAAATACCTCCAACCAATTTTTTCACTATGATAATAAAACAATTTGCCATACCAATATTGAAACTGACCCATATCTTGATTCAGTCTTTGATTATCACTAATATACATTTAATTTAGCTTTCGATATTCTGCACGAAAAAAACAATCGGGATCACCGGGATCACGGTTATATTCTGCTACGAATTGCCGAGCCTCTTCCTCATTATCAAAAAATTTTTCACCCATAATGCGCTGGCCATAACCACGCTCATATTCCGTCATTGTGACCTTATAGAGTCCATTCAATTTAACTTCAGACATTTTCTTTTTTCTTCAGTGTAATATAAACACATTCACGAACTTCGGTATCCGTAGCCTCAGCAAAACCTTCAATTTGCGAGATTGTCTCAAGCATATCATAAACTTCTGACCATTTGAGGTTTTTATATCGTGCAACAATGACAATGCCATGCACCATAGCATTACCAACATCACTGAACATACCGTAGGTATTAACCATTTTGCTTCTCCATCACATAGGTAAACAAAATCCATTTCGCACGATTCAGTGTTTGCCGAACATCTTCAACAACCATAAAATCATAAGAACCGCCATTGTCAGATGCAATCATTTCCTGGCAGTCGGACATAAGACTAGCCGCCATCATCGCAGGACCAGAAAAACGGAACGTCAAGGATTCTTCAACCGCTTCCTTCATTTGGGCTTCGGTGCAACCATACATGCGGATTTCACGCTTTTCGAGATCAGTCATGGTGTTATACATGGAATTTCCTTTAGTCAACAAGAGTCACTTCAACATCAGCAAGAACAATCGCAACATCCCAAGCCTTTTTAGCCTTAAAGGCTTTAGCCGCGGCCAGTTGAGCCGCATAACTAGTGGCAGCCATCACGACAATTTTTTGACCACGGTAGAAAGCAAAGTAGTTTCTCATTTCACAAGTCCTTTTCAATCACAACAGAGTCTATTATAGGGATGTTTTCCGTATCTGTCAAGTCAGCCAAAAGTATTCATTATCATTGGTGGTAAATGACCATGTGGTCTACACCCGGCACATTCCCAAGCGGACGATAAATTTGTTGCTCACCGTCCCACTGATCCTGATCAAACAGAGGATCAGCAGGCGTCACAGGAACGAAACGAATGACCTTGCCAGTATGATTACTAATTACTTCAAACGTCAAAGGCATACCAATGTAATCAGATCCAAGTTTCAGAACCTTGCGGTTCTTGTCATATTCACACTTACTTAAACAAACACGTTTCCACAAGGCTTGATTCATGATAGTCCTCTCAATCAACAGAGTCTATTATACACAAATCGGCATACCATGTCAAGTCAGTAAAAAGTATTCAAGAAAATTCCTTTGATGTAAACGGATATCCATCATCATCATCCCAATCATAAGAAGGATTAAACCATGGATATTTGTCTGTTTTTCCAACTGCATTATGTTGAAGATTCTTTCGACCTTGTTCATCAGTAAAATTTGGTGATTTATATACTTCAATCATATTAACAAAATCATCATAGGACATTGTATCACCATATTCATTTTTAATGGTTTTATCTTTCAGAAAATCTTTCCACGATTTCCATGAAATTAGATTATATTCCTTATATCCTTGAAAGCAAAAAGTCCAACCGAATGACGATTTACCGATATGATATGTTTCATCATATCGATTACAGCATTCACATGTATTTTCTGCGACATAATAATTAGTTCCCATATTCATCTACCCCAAAATAATTCAGTAATTCAGTATTTTCAATTGCTAGTTTTAGAATATTGTTCAAGTATCATCCATTCTTTAAATGAAACAATATATTCGGTGCTATTTGCCCATCGATCAAAATCATTCAATTTGCAACTAATATCAAGTTGAAATTCAGTTGCATTCCACCAGCGAAAACGAAAGGCTCTATTATCACGATATGCGGTACTATTGCAGTAAAAATTACGAGGAACTTTGAATCCTTTACGCCTAAGTAGTGTCTTAAATTCACTGGGACTCATGCCATTTAATTGGCTACGGTTAGGCCTTGAGTTTTTAAACATATATTTAAATTTCATATTAATCCCAGGACTTACGTTCATATGTCGTATTATAGCCAAGAGTATATGCTTGAATCTGTTCGGAACTCATATTTTCACGTTTCACCATTTCGGAACTATACGTATCACCGACAAAATAGTGAGGATTAAAAGCACGACCATAGTATGCATCAGCACCACCACGGTCCCAAGGACCGCCATGTCGTTCAAAGTCATTCATCATATGCTCCTTGTCTATTAACAGGAACAATTATAGCAGGACAAAGAAAATTGTCAAGTCAGTAAAAGGTATTATTTTTCAACGCCGAAATGATCTTGAATGGCAGTAGATAAATCTTCTCTCCACGTTGTATCAAAATCTCTTTGGTAATCTTCATTGAAATACCTGATACACTCCTTGACAATGAGTTCGGCAAACTTAGGAACATCGAATGATTGATTCCTATCATAAACATTCGGATTGCTTCTGAAGCCACATTCTTCTGCTAGTTCTTTAATTCGTTCGTTCATTCTTTGACTCCAAAATGTTGTTTGATTCTCACAATCACATCCACAACCCCGCCATTGTTGCCACGCAGATAACAACGGTCCTCAATATCAATTTCTTTATCAATAGAATCATCTGATATGAGTTCTTTCCCTGCTTGCTCAATAAATTCCCGAACAAGCAACTTACCAAGAGCTTCAACCTTACGAGCAGTCGCTTCGTTATATTCATCAAATTGAAATCCAGACATTTCAGCGAGTTCTTTGATTCGTTCGTTCATTTTTCAACTCCGAAATGTTGTTCAATCATCAAGATATTATCCATACATTTTTCTGCACACAGTTCAGCATCTTCACTACGGCTCATAATATCACATTCACTGGAATATGCATAGAGTCTTTCTGATTCAGCGAATAGTAATTGGGTGCATTCTGTAATGATCAACTCAGCGAACTTTTCCAAAAAGGCTGTTTGCTTTGCCCAACTATCACCGTTGTGGGCTTGTGCCGCTTTTTCCCATGCATATCGAATTCGTTCGTTCATTTTTCAACTCCGAAATGTTCTCTAATCTTCTGACTAGCATTTTGTATGGCCCAAAAATATCGTTCGCTATCTTCAGGATCAGCCATACCATCTACAACTCTAACACATTCCTTCACAATCAACTCGGTGAACTTTTCTAAATCTTTCAGTTCACCAAATACCACAGCAAATTCCAAAGAGCCATTGGCGAAGTTGCCACCTGATTGGACAACAAGTTCTTTAATTCGTTCGTTCATTCATAAACTTCAAATTTATTCCATCAATCAACATCATATCCATAGCACACTTGTGACAGATATACCGAAATCGAGTATCAAGATCAGCATAAGTTTCATTCTCGTGGTTCATTGTATCGCAATACGAACACAAAATTCTCACACGATTATGAGGATTTATTTTGACCTTTTCAAGTCTCATTCTTCAACTCCTCGATAGTTAAAATGGGATATCGTCATCATAATTAACAGGTAGTTCTACTTTTTCACGCTTGGGTGCAACATAGTTTGGGTTGTCAAAATTATAGAATACTTCCTGATAATCGCCTCTCAACCTATCTTGATTATAACACAATACCTCATAGATGTCAAGAGTAGACCAAGAGCCGCCGGGAGGATTCAAAATAGTAATGTGCCCATTTGTGAAAGAACCCTTCCACGCACCATTAACTACCCAAAAATCAAATTCGGTAGGTGACTTTTCTTGTTCAACATCGACAAGTAAACTAGGGTAATCCTTTGTTCCCAGCATCAATCTCATTCATAAACTCCAGCACTTATCAACTTTTTCAGAGATAAGGTTTAATTTGTTCAGTAAAATTTCAAACGCTTGTTTTCTACTAACACCTGCCCAATCGGGATTACTTGCTGATTCATGTACCCAATTATCAGGATGCCACAAATCACTCCAACCATTTGCTCGGAGCGCAGTATCGATCATCTCCTCATCAAAGGTGAATTTCATTCTTCAACCCCGAAATGTTGTTTAAACTTGTTTCCAACATATACCAATGCCTCATTGAAACCTTCATAGTATTCACTTTTAGTATTGGCATATTGACTATTCACAGCCAATCCAGCACATTCCCGGATAATCAACTCTGCGAACTTTCTTTGCGCTTTAGTAAGGCCAGTAGGATCAAATCCGTTGTATTCTGCTGAAACGATTCCAGCATCAATAGCAAGTTCTAGAATTCGTTGATTCATCTTGCCTCCAAAACATATCGTGTGTCAACTGCTCCAATATCGGTTTTTGCTATCCAATATCCGAGTATATCCTTTTCGATATATTGAACCACACCTACTACAAGGACACCGTTCATATAGAATCTGATCCAGGAACCAACTTTAATTGTTTCATTCATTTTAGATTTTCCTTCAATAGGTTTTGGACCATACAACTCATTGAATGCTCGGGAACCCCCAATCATTCCTCAACTCCGAAATGTTCTTGAATCATCAAATATACCTTGCTGTCGACCCTTGTATTCAATCGGGCAACTTCGGCACATTCCCGAACGATTAACACGGCGAACTTTTCCATAACCTTTTCTACTTCATTATGATCTAGATTATGCCATGTGTATGGCACTGCTTTATCCAAAGCCATGCCTACAAGTTTTTGAATTCGTTCGTTCATTCTTCAACTCCGAAATGTTGTTTTAACGCTTCAACATATTCTGTATGTGTCTCACCGTTGTCGATATTCCAATACACTCTGGCACATTCCCGGACAATCAACTCGGTGAACTTTTCTTCAAACCGTAGTTCATATTCATTATGCTCCATGTAATAACCATAATGCTTACAATCTGCTACATAATCACGGGCATACTTTCTAGCCTGTTCACTAAGTTTCCGAATTAGTTCGTTCATTCTTCAATTCCAAAATATTTGTAAACCGCATCTTCCATGCCATCGCCAAACTCTATACCGGCACGAGCAACCTGTAATGTTTCTTTCACAATCAACTCGGCGAACTTTTCAGCAGGAACACCTACATAAAGTCCGCCCACTTTCATAGTAATCGTAGTAAGCCCAGGAAGTAAAGGACCATTATCTATTTCAAATCCAGCCTGTTTAGCAAGTTCTCGAATTCGTTCGTTCATTCTACGTCTACCTTTGAAAGTTCAAACGCACAGGATCCAGTAACAATGCCCTGATAGGTTTGAACAGCCGCGATCAGAACAAACGCCTCTTGCACTGGTTCATATTCAACGGGATCGCCGGGGCGACTTCCATATGTTTTAGCACGATTGGTTTTCTTCTCAGCATCTACTTTGCTCCAGAAAGTTCCCTTGCTTGTCTTGTAGACTTTTTCAATTCTCATTCTTCAACTCCGAAAAAGTTCTTCAATACTATCCATCACTGCCGCTACACCTTTGTCCCATTCGTCACCTGAATGATGATACTGACTCTCGGCACGATTATAACACTCATTGACAATCAACTGGGCGAACTTTGCCAAATGCTCGCCTTTTAGTTGATAGGCGCCAGCGGGAGTATTATGAAATGCTCCTACATCTGTGATCAAAATCTCAGCCCGTTCAGCAAGTAGTTTAATTCGTTCGTTCATACGTTGTTTAATCCTATTCTGCTGTATCCTAACTTGCTCTTGATTTGTTTTCTATCTAACTCTTGTAAAAACTCTAAACCAACCAAATCAAACCATTCATTGTATTCTTCAATCTGTGGGCACCAACTCATGTGCGGTCTTGCAGGGTTGCGACCATTCATGTTCCAGGCACTGCCACCGCAGTTGCAGTAGTTCTTGAATGACTTGAGGTTCTTAGCCTCATCGTAGGTCATTCTTCAACTCCGCAAGTTCGCCCATACCAAATTCTAATTCTACCCAGCGCCGGTCTAGTTCATCGCTCCATGCCCGGTCGCCTGAGTAGTATGCACGTTCAGCAACTTCGTCCAAGACCTTTGCTACAATCAACTGGGCAAATTTTTCCAGTTCATAATCGTAAAATTGCCAAACTGCTGGAACATGCTTTTTAGTTCCTTCTGCCTGTTTAGCAAGTTCTTGGATTCGTTCGTTCATTCGAAACCTCGCTCAATATGAGCCTGCGAGGACAAATCTAACCAACAAGCGGCTCCAATACAAGCCACCCATACAAATAGAACAAGTAACCAATATGTCATTCTTCAACTCCGAAATGTTCTTTCAAATCTGACGCACAGTGCATCCTACCTGTGTTGTAATCGCTATTACCTACCCTGCTATTACAAACTTTTACACATTCCCGAACAATCAACTCGGCGAACTTTTCCAAAGATTGCGGAGGGTCAAAAGTGACGTATGCTTCTTTCCAGAGTATACCGTCACTGTCTATGCGTTGCCAAAATTCACCACCTGCTTGTGTAGTAAGTTCTTGGATTCGCTCATTCATTCTTTGACTCCGAAATGTTGTTTTAATACACGACCATCAACCCCGCCATCACTGATAGCACGATCAACAAGTTCAGCACATTCTCTAACAATCAACTCGACCAACTTTTTATTATATTCTCTCTCCCAAATTGAATCAGGACCTCGGGCGTAGGTTGCATCTGCTACCAAGTGCGCCTGTTCAATAATTTCTCGAATTCGTTCGTTCATTTATAGTCTGCCCACTTCAAAAATTTCAGAGGGATTTGAACTACAATACCATCCAACAGTTTAGATTCTGTAATCCACCACGAACTATGGCTGAGTCCCATTCCACCCGGACGATATTGAATACGAAAATGATCCATCATTATTTAACTCCGAAATGTTCGTTTAACACCATTGACCAGTCCAAGTCACTACGACCAATGAACTCAGGGCGCATCAAGTATTCACCTGCTTCTTTGACAATCAACTTGGCGAACTTTTCTAGCCGTGCGGGTCCGATTACATAGCACCCATCAACTACATCTTCCATACCGTGCGTTGTAAGAACAGTTGCCCCGGACTGCTCGGCAAGTTCTTGAATTCGTTCATTCATTTTAGTATACTCTATACTTTAAATTCCAGATTGTCGGTCGAGATAGCCTTGCCAGGCACGTGCCGAGGCTTGTTCACAACACGCCTCAACATCGGCTAGGAGACGTTTGAGTTCGTTGATGTTGATTTCCAGGAACTCGATAGTAGCAACAACTGCTAGTTCGGCACCTACAATCGGAGTAGGGCCAAGATGGGACAATGCTAATGCACTACGATATTCTGCCAGCATCTTTTCCTTGCCGGCAATGATCTGTAGCAGGTTGTTGCGGATGGTATAGATAGTGGTCATTTTATTCTCCTCGGATCATCACAACGGTCTTGCCAGCCATAGCAGGATACTTGACACGGTCTTCCTCGCTGGTGTAATCAAGCACGTCACAGGCTTCGATATCTACAGACTTCATTTCCATCCAAGCGTAGAAGTTGCCGGTCACTTCCACACCGCACTCAACTTCGGCGTCCTGGGGAAGTGTCTTGAGCCATTCAATCATTTGCGCTACAGTAGTCATCGTCTGCTCCTTGTTGCAAGGTATGTATTATATGGCATTTTGGCTTAGAACGTAACCACTTGGCCGAACTTGCGGATGAAAGCTGTCTTGGAGATGCTGTCAGTCTTGAAGGTCTTTTCCTCCCAGATGCCCAGGATGTTAGCAACATCGAACACGCTGACAGCACCGAAGTCCCAGAAGCGATCCATATACATACCGTTCATGTCGGTCATGTGCATGACAACACGATCATGATCTGCCTTGCGGTCCACGATGCGATAGAGGGTGTATTCCATGATCTGCTCCTTTGTTGTCTATGTGTGTATTATAGCACCTTTTGAACGAAATGTCAACCAAAAAAGTTATTCGCTCCAAACGGGCTCAAAAGTGTAGCCTTTTTGCTGATAGTAGAATCCATCAAAATTCTGCCAATCGCGGATGGGAATCACTAGTCCAGTCTCTACTACACGGTAAGCAACAATTGTTTTCATCATCAAGCCAATTTGGTGTCAAACTCACAACCGACATCGTTGAAATTCTCATAATCATCGATCAGACACTGCGGAACGTCATTCCATGCTTCATTTTCGCATTTTTGCCAAGTCTCGATGACCCATTGTTCGAATTCAGCGAACGGAATCGGTCGTGCTTTCTTTTCGGTGACGGCTTCGAGCATGGTTTGTGTCCTTTTTTCGATCAACAGAGTCTATTATACGCTCTCCATGGAAATTGTCAACTGTTTTTCCTCCAAAATCTCGGAAAGTAGCGAAAAAACAACACCACCATACGCTTGCTGGTAGATTTTTGCGGTTTCTTCGATGAAAAAAGTGAGAATTTTGCCGTTTTTGGTGATTAGTGCGAAGTTCATGCACCCATTATACCAATTCTGCCGTTTTTGTCAAGTCAGAAAAAAGTTTCCATCCTCGTTTCTTGAATTTTTCGACCCTGGACTTCGCAGGAGACTTCATTGCCGTTGGATTTTTGGAAAGTAGCTTATTTTTAATACAAAATAGTTGTCTTTCTGAGATATGTAGTTTCTCAGTGCTAAAATCATAGTATGGAGTGCAGTGAATAAAGTCAAACGTTGGTCTACAAGTGCTCAAATTACCCATAGTAATAAGCTGAAATTTGTTTTCCAGTGTAATTGCTCGTCCGGTGATAGAAATTCCTTCAATAAGAGGAATTTCAGTATCATCCTCATAGGCAGTCCAACTCTTGACGAGTGCTTGATAGTTCTTCTTTGTCATGAAAGTGTTTTTGATGTAGACGAGTGTGTCATAATCATCAAAATAAATGTCATAATCGTTCACTTCTTCATTATGATAGATTGACGAGATAGCAGAACCGGACAGGAAACCTTTTCTAATGAGTTGAACAAGTGCAGTCATTAAGTTTCGATCATCTTCGGTGGCGGCATCATTAATCATTCCACCCATCAGTGTAGCAAGGCGATGGCGAATATTATCACTAAGCAAGGACGCCTCAACTTGCCATGTCATTTCATCTTTCTCCACGATATAGTTCCTTTCCTACTATATCATCAGTATAGCATAGAGTCAACTGTATGTCAATATAACACTTTGGTTTTCAGAAATCATCGCTAGAATCAGTAGACCAGATATCATGACCATCGCTGAATTCATTGGGACTCATAGTGCGAACCCTAGACATATCGGGAATATCTATAGCATAATCATCAGGACTCAGCATCTCATAGGGTGTATTTGTGTTTTTCGCTGTTGCTTTCTCAGAGAGTTTTTTGCGTGTTGCTAGACCCGCAGGAGAATTAAAGTAATCCGCAGTCTTTTCTCGCAGAATCTCTTTGGTTTCTTCTGTATGCACCCGATGATTACCGCAAGATCTGGAACAATATGGTCCCCGTTTTTTATGCGAAATTCCACAAGTCGGACAGGTTTTTTCTCTATACACACCCGGCATTTTCTATATCCTCCAAGATACCGATCCCTCCCCACAAAACCCCACAAAACCCCACACTAAATAGCGGCATTTCTATCAAATCTCACTGGCATATCTTTACATCCCAATATATCTTGTCTATTCTCTAATGTTTTCCAAGACAAAAATGATGCATTATATGAGTATTCGTCTGTTGTCCAGTTTGTTTTATTCAGATATGTGCTAGTAATATAGTATAGAATTGATTCATTATCTATTTGCTCCCATGCAATCAATATGAATTGTGCTTCTCTTTTAGATACTTTATTACCCATCCATTTGAGAGATTTCTTTTTTCTTGTGACTTTTATCTCTACGCATAATGATTCATCTACAAAATATAGATCAGGTTCATGATCATTCTTTGCGTTCTTTACATTATATCCGATTGATTGAAAGTGTTTAGCTGATTCTATCTCAAATAGTGATGATATTATCTCGCTCTTGAGTCTTGTATTAAAGGGGATTTCAAATATCGGTAATGCATAATTTGTGACGTTTTG
>JACCDX011090921.1_pt1 | contig 14463 bp, 13 predicted proteins | sample 7449681 | NCBI WGS metagenome assembly JACCDX01 (sample SAMN15323450, study PRJNA562643) | freshwater metagenome | isolation source: river surface water | place: USA:Blue River Watershed | collected 2017-08-18
CACCATTTTGGAGGGCTTGCCCACCTTCTTGGGGGCTGCCGATGAGCAAATCGCCAAAGAGGCCAAAAAAGCGTTTGACAAACAGGGCTTGCGCATCGAGCTGGGCGTCAAAGTGGGCGAGGTCAAGACCGGCAAAAAGGGCGTATCGATCGCCTACACCAACGCCAAGGGCGAGTCCCTGGTGCTGGAAGCTGACAAACTGATTGTGTCCATTGGTCGAGTGCCCAACACCCAGGGCCTGAATGCTCAGGCCATTGGTCTGGCGCTTGACGAACGTGGCGCGATCGTGGTCGATGGGGACTGTCGCACCCAGGTGCCTGGCGTCTGGGCTGTGGGCGATGTGGTGCGCGGTCCCATGTTGGCGCACAAAGCCGAGGAAGAGGGTGTGGCCGTGGCCGAGCGCATCGCCGGCCAGCACGGGCATGTCAATTTCAACACCATCCCGTGGGTCATCTACACCAGCCCCGAAATCGCCTGGGTCGGTCGCACCGAGCAGCAACTCAAGGCCGACGGTGTGGCTTACAAGGCCGGAACTTTTCCGTTTTTGGCCAATGGCCGCGCCCGTGCATTGGGCGACACCACCGGCATGGTCAAGTTTTTGGCCGACGCCAAGACCGACGAGATCTTGGGGGTCCACATCGTCGGGCCGATGGCCAGTGAGTTGATTGCCGAGGCAGTGGTGGCGATGGAGTTCAAGGCCAGCGCCGAGGACATCGCCCGCATTTGTCACGCCCACCCCTCTTTGTCTGAGGCGACCAAAGAGGCGGCGCTGGCGGTCGATAAACGCACGCTTAATTTCTGAGCGCAAGATCCCCTGTCCCTCCGGAAGAAGGGGCAGGGTTGCTGGGCAGGCAGGCATGCAAGATCACGGTGATCTATTCGCAGTCTCCTGCACCTGAAATGTCTTTCGGGCTCAGGCAAAATCATGCCTATGTCAGTCACCGAAAACTACCAGCAAGAACTCAATGCCCGGGGATACACCAGCGACCCGGCGCAATTGGCGGCAGTGTCAGCCCTTGAGCGTTGCGCCACCGACTGGGCCGCTTACAAAGAAAAGCGTGCCAATCGCCTGAAAAAAATCATCAACCATCCCGATATCCCTCGCGGGGTCTACATGTATGGCGGGGTGGGGCGCGGCAAAAGTTTTCTCATGGACTGCTTTTACTCGGCGGTTCCGATTGTGCGCAAGACCCGCTTGCACTTTCACGAATTCATGCGCGAAGTCCACCGGGAGTTACGCGCCTTGCAGGGCACGGTCAACCCGCTTGATGTGCTGGGCGCCAACATCGCCAAGCGTTACAAGCTGATTTGTTTCGACGAGTTCCATGTGGCCGACATCACCGACGCCATGATTTTGCATCGGCTGCTTGATTCTTTATTCAAGCATGGTGTCGGTTTTGTCACCACTTCCAATTTCAAGCCCGACGACCTGTACCCGGGCGGTTTGCACCGCGACCGCATTTTGCCGGCCATTGAATTGCTCAATCAGCAACTCGAAGTGATCAACGTCGATGCCGGAGTCGACTATCGGCGACGCACCCTCGAGTCTGCCGACCTGTATCACACCCCTTGGGGTGCGGCGGCTGATGCCGCCATGACCGAAACTTTCAATCGCCTGGCCGAGTGTGGCGATGAAGACCCGACGCTCAACATCGAGGCGCGCGTCATTCATGCCCGCCGTCGTGCCGGGGGATTGGTCTGGTTCGATTTCAAAACGCTGTGTGGCGGACCGCGCTCGCAAAACGATTATCTGGAGATCGCCAGCCAGTTCCACAGTGTCTTCCTGAGTGATGTGCCTCACATGCCGGTGCGCATGGCCTCCGAGGCACGTCGCTTCACCTGGCTGGTGGATGTGCTCTACGACCGGCGCGTCAAACTGATTTTGTCGGCCGAGTGTGAGCCCGAGCAACTCTACACCGAGGGGCCCTTGGCGCACGAATTTCCCCGTACCGTGTCGCGCTTGCAAGAAATGCAGTCGGCCGAGTTCTTGTCATTGCAACGCCGCACCGTGGACACCTCACTCACATGATGTCATTCAAACTGCGCTCAGAAGGTGGGAGGTTGCGCCTCGTCATTGTGACGGGTCGAGTGAGCCTGATGCTGGCTGCCCTGAACGCCATGGCCTCACCCGAGGTGCAAGCCCAACTCGAGCAAGTCAAATCCGAGAGAACCCGGGTTGAGGCCAGTTTTGATGAGTTCGAGCGCCAATGCCATCAAAAAATCAATGTCACTGACTGTCGTCACGACGTTCAGCTGAAACGCTCTGACGCCATCAGGCCTCTCATGGCGCGTCAGCGCGACCTCGAGGCCGCATTGCGCAAAGAGCGCGCCCAAGAGCAGCGCGCCAAAGCCCAAGAACGGCGCGAATCACACGAACAACGTCAACGTGATCGCACCCCTCGACCAGATTTGCCCCTGCTGCCCCCGGACAGCCCCAGGCCACCATGAGCACCACAGCCGATTTGCAAGACATGGTCCGGGGGGTGTTTGAGCCTGACGGTCTCTTGTCTCGCGTTGATTCGCATTTCAAACCCCGCGCGGGTCAAACCGAAATGGCCCTGGCTGTGGCTCAAACGCTGTTGCAGCGCGGGTCTTTGGTGGTTGAGGCAGGTACCGGGGTGGGTAAAACCTTTGCGTATTTGGTGCCGGCCTTGCTCAGTGGCCAGCGGGTGCTGGTATCGACCGCCACCAGAACATTGCAAGACCAGTTGTTTGCCCGTGACTTGCCTTTGCTGGCGCAAGCGTTGGGATTGCCCTTGCGTTTGGCTTTGCTCAAAGGACGTGCCAATTATTTGTGCCTGCACCGGCTCGAATTGGCTCGACAAGAGGCATTATTGCCTGACAAAGCCAGTGTGCGGGCACTGGCCAAAGTTGAAAAGTGGGCTCACGGCACACGCACGGGTGATCTGGCCGAAATGCCCGGCCTGGATGAGCGCTCTCCCCTGATCCCTTTCATCACGTCCAACCGCGACAATTGTTTGGGCAGCGAATGCGCCCATTACAAAGACTGTCACCTGATGAGTGCGCGCAAAGTAGCGCTGGCGGCTGAAGTGGTGGTCATCAATCATCACCTGTTTTTTGCCGATTTATCGGTGCGCGAGTCGGGTGTGGCGGAGCTATTGCCCACGGTCGATGCGGTGATTTTTGACGAGGCGCATCAGCTCAATGAAACCGGGGTCAATTTTTTAGGTCACCACCTGACGAGCAACCAGTGGATTGATCTGGCACGCGATTTGTTGGGGGCCGGTCTTGGTCAGGCACGTGGTGCGGCCGATTGGACTCAACTCAGCGCCAGCCTCGAGAAGGCCGCACGCGATCTTCGGTTGGTCTTCCCTCACGAAAGTGCGGGTCGTCTGGCCTGGGCCGAAGAAGCGCCGCAGGGGGTCGAGGCCCAGGCGTTTGTGTCAGCGTGTCAACAACTCACCCATGTTGCCGGGACTTTGCTGGAGGCTTTGGAGCCGGTGCTCGAAGTGGCCCCTGATTTTGTCCGCTTGCAAGAGCGTCTGATCGAGCAAGTGGAGGTGGCTGAGCGGTTCTTGTCACCCGCACAGGCCGGTTGGGTGCGCTGGGCCGAAGTAGGCAGCGGAGTGCGCATCACCGAAAGCCCGCTCGATATTGCTGACCTGTTCAAGAAACAACTTCACACCGAGAGCTCTTTTGAAGAAGCCCTGGATCAAGACGCCCCGGATCAGGCGCAGTCCCCCAAGTCCTGGATTTTCACCAGCGCCACATTGGGGCACGACGAGCGACTGACCTGGTTCACCGAGCCCTGCGGTTTGCAATCGGCCCGGGTCTTGCGGGTGCAAAGTCCGTTTGACTACAAGCGTCAGGGCGTGTTGCTGGTTCCTAAAGAGATGGTTCCGCCCCAAGACCCGGGACACAGCCAGGCGGTGGCCCAATTGGCCGAGCAAGTTGCAAGGTTACTGGGCGGGCGTACGCTGGTTCTGACCACCACCTTGCGCGCATTGCGCCAAATTGGGGACCATTTGCAACAAACGCTAGGCGAAGAAGTCGAGGTTTTGGTGCAGGGCCAAAGTTCAAAGCGTGAACTGATGGATCGGTTTAGAAGTGATGGCCAGCCGCAGGGGCGGGGTTGTGTGTTGGTGGCCTCGGCCAGTTTTTGGGAGGGATGTGACGTCCCCGGCGACGCATTGCAAGCCGTGGTGATTGATAAATTGCCCTTCCCGCCACCGAATGACCCATTGGTCGAAGCCCGGTCCAAACAACTCGAGGCGCAAGGTCGTCGCCCCTTCCAGGACTACTTCATCCCGGAGGCGGCGGTGGCCCTCAAGCAAGGGGCAGGGCGGCTGATTCGGCGGGAAACCGATCGCGGCGTGCTGGTGGTGTGTGACAGCCGCCTGGCCAACACGGGCTATGGCAAAACCCTCATGCAGGCTTTGCCCGATATGTCACGCATTTCATCGACCGAATTGCTTTTTGAGGCTTTGCGGCGCTTGCGCACCAGCCGCTGAGTCAGGACCCTTTTGCGCAAGTGCAGCCAGACCGATGGTGTGGCAGAGCGACGCCAGGGGCTGATCAACAGGCAAGGGCAGGGGTCACCACCATTTCCACCACGGGGCGGATGGTGGGCGAGGTTGCGAAGACTCGGGGTAGTTCAGGGCCAACACACGGCGCGTGTCATCACGCAGTTGGGACATGCCTAATCGGTCGTAGCAATCGACCAGTAACTCCAGGGCATCTCGTCTGACGGGTGTGTCGGGGTACTCCTGCAGGGCGACTTGCAGACGGTTCAGGGCTGCCACATAGGCGCCGCGCTTGAAATAATAACGGGCGACATTGACTTCGGATTTGGCCAGATTGTTGACCATGTAGTTCATGCGCAGGCGTGCGTCTTCGGCATATTTGGAGTTCGGGAAGCGCGTCACCAACTCTTTGAACGCCTCAAACGAGTCTTTGGCTGCCTTTTGATCCCGATCTGCCATGTCTTGTTTGGCCAGTAAATTCATGAATCCGGCCTCATCGTTGAAATAGATGACGCCTTTGAGATACAGGGCGTAGTCCATGGCCGGACTGGCTGGATGGATTTTCATGAATCGGTCGAGCGTCGAGGCAGCCAAGGCGGTGTCTTTGTTCTTGTGGTAGGCATAAGCCTTTTCCAACTGAGCTTGTTGGGCCAAGACGGTGCCGGCGGCCCGGCCTTCGAGCTTTTCGAACATCGCAGCAGCTTTGTCGTATTGCAGACTGCCCATGAGATCGCGGGCCTCGGCGTAGAGTTTGTCCACGCTCCAACCGGTGGTGGGGTCTTTTTCGGTGATGGCACAAGCAGCCAGCAAAACGGCAACGAGAAGAGCGGATAATCTGGATCGAATGAGCACGCAGCCCCCCTTTGATGGCAAGTCACCGACATTATCGGTCATCCCTGACCCTTGGGTCGAACCCGGGCCCGGTGAAGACGCTGTCGTGGAGACCCGACTGATACAGGTCCCCCCGGAGCAGCATGGTGAACGTCTGGACAAGGCGCTGGCGGGATTGCTTCCCGAATTTTCGCGCAGCCACTTGCAGCAGTTGATCGCTAGCGGTGACGTGACCGACGCCCTCGGAAAAAACTTGCTCAAAGCAGCTTTGAAGGTCAGGGCAGGTTCAGGTTTGCGCGTCTTGCTCAGACCAACCGAAGAAAGCCAGGCCTACACCCCTCAATCGATGCCGATCGAGAGCGTCTATTGCGACGACCATTTGCGTGTCGTTCACAAACCGGCGGGGCTGGTCGTTCACCCTGCGCCGGGTCACTGGAGCGGGACTTTGCTCAATGGTTTGTTGGCGCTCGACCCCATGTCCCGCCTGTTGCCTCGTGCGGGTATCGTGCATCGACTGGACAAGGACACCAGTGGTCTGATGATGGTGGCGCGTCAGCGCAGTGCCATGGACATGCTGGTTCAGGCCATAGCCGAGCGCAGTGTCAAGCGCGAATATCTCGCACTGGTCGGCGGGACATGGCGACATCCGCCGGGGACCGTGTTCGATGGCGCCATCGGGCGCGACCCCAAAAACCGTTTGCGCATGGCTGTTTTGCCCGATCACGCCAGCGGCGCCAAGCCGGCACGCACCCAAGTGGATCTGTTGGCCCAAGGCGCCTCGCATGCGTTGCTGCATTGCCGCCTGGAAACCGGGCGCACTCACCAAATCAGGGTGCATCTGTCTCACGCCGGGTATCCTTTGGTGGCAGACACCCTCTATGGCGGTCACCCCCTGGGGGCTTTGACGCGTCAAGCCCTGCACGCCTGGCATCTATCGTTGCGTCATCCCATCACTCATGCCGAGCTGTCTTGGACCGCTCCCCCCCCCGGCGACTTGGCCGAGGTGTTGACCGAGCAGGGCCTGGGCTACAATTTGAATCAATGAACACCCAGCAAGCTCGTCGGATACTCGAGACCGCCCTCATCTGCTCCTCCCAGCCATTGCCCATGCGTGATCTGCGGATGCTTTTCGGCGACGCTCTGGGTGCCGATACCCTGCGTGATTTGCTCGAAGATCTGGCGCAAGAATGGTCCCTCAAGGGCGTGGAGTTGGTTCAGGTGGCCAGCGGTTGGCGCTTCCAGAGCCGCCCCGAAATGCGCGAATACCTCGATCGTTTGCATCCCGAAAAACCCCCCAAGTACACCCGTGCCGCCCTCGAAACTTTGGCCATCATCGCGTACCGCCAACCGGTTACCCGCGGGGACATGGAGGACATTCGGGGCGTGACCATCAACAGCACCGTGATCAAACAACTCGAAGATCGGGGCTGGGTCGAGGTCATCGGCCATCGGGAAACGGTGGGGCGTCCTGCCTTGTACGCCACCACCCGGCAGTTTCTGGATGACCTTGGGCTGACCTCGCTGGATCAGTTGCCTGCCCTTCAAGATCCCCAAAACCCCGGGGGGGGATTGCCGGCGTTGCCCGGATTTGATTTGCTCGACGAAGCGTTGCCCGGGTCCTTTGACGGGCAGCCTGTGGAGCAGGCGTCGCCCTCTGAGGAGCCCGACCAGGAGGTCGCGTCCGATGACCCACAGCCGACAGTGACCTCATGAAAGGCGTTCGCATCGACGAGCTGGTGTCGGGCACTTTTGACCGGGAACAAGAGCATCCTGAGTCGGGCAAACGGGTGCTCACTCCCGAGCCTGAAGCCCCGAAACTGCACAAAGTGTTGGCGCAGTCAGGCTTGGGCTCCCGCCTGGAAATGGAGCGCCTGATTGCCCAGGGTGCCGTCAGTGTCAACCAGCATCCGGCACATGTCGGTCAACGTGTCAAGGCGGGCGATCAAATCAAGGTCAATGGCCGATTGGTGCGCTGGCGTGCCCAGGCCCCGTTGCCCCGGGTCTTGGCTTACCACAAGCCCGTGGGTGAAGTGGTCACTTTGGACGATCCTCAAAATCGACCGACGGTGTTTCGGAATTTGCCGCGCATGCAGCATGGCAAGTGGCAGTCGGTGGGGCGCTTGGACCTCAACACCGAGGGCTTGCTGTTGTTTACCGACTCGGGTGAGTTGGCTAATCAGCTCATGCACCCTCGATTTGGCACCGAGCGTGAGTACGCCGTGCGCGTGTTGGGAGCCCTGTCGGTCGAAGAAAAGCAGCGCCTGACTCAGGGCATTGAACTCGAAGATGGTCCGGCTCAGCTGATTTCAATCGAAGAGGGCGGCGGCGAAGGGGCCAATTGCTGGTACCGGGTGACGATTGCCGAAGGCCGCAATCGCGAAGTTCGCCGACTTTTTGAGGCGCTGGGTCATGCGGTCAGCCGCCTGATCCGAATCCGTTATGGCGCCATGGTGTTGCCCCGTGGGCTCAAGCGTGGTGTCTGGATGGAGCTCGATCACGCCGATGTCGAGGCCCTGATGCGTTCGGCCAAACCGGGTGCGCGCAGCGCCGGGGCCTCCAAAACCCAGCGTGCGGTGGGGGCAGACAGTTTGGCGCGTCAACGCCAGCGCCGCAAACAGCGCCGCAAGCCCTGAACTTCATGCCCCAGGGTCTGAAGGGGGGGGGGCGCCACTTGCTACAATAGCGGGCTAATCCATAGGAAAACCATCATCATGAGCATTGAACGCACCCTCTCGATCATCAAGCCTGACGCCGTTGCCAAAAATGTCATCGGCCAGATTTATGCCCGTTTCGAAGCCGCTGGCCTCAAAGTGATTGCTGCCCGCATGGCTCATTTGTCGCGTGCCGAAGCCGAGGCTTTTTATGCGGTGCACAAAGAGCGTCCTTTCTTCAAAGACCTGGTCGATTTCATGGTTTCCGGTCCGGTCATGATTCAGGTGCTCGAGGGTGAGAACGCCATCCTCAAAAACCGCGACCTGATGGGCGCAACCGATCCCAAGAAGGCCGCCCCCGGCACCATCCGCGCCGATTTTGCGGACAGCATCGATGCCAATGCCGTGCACGGCTCTGATGGTCCCGAGACGGCTCGCAACGAAGTGGCCTTCTTCTTCGCAGGCCTGAACATCCACAGCCGTTGAAGCCGGGCGGATTTGACCGCCTTGCCCAAGCCTCTACCAGGACCATGCGCGTCAATCTCCTCGATTTCGACCGTGATGGCCTGATTGGCCATTGCACTGGCCTGGGGGAAAAACCTTTCCGCGCCACCCAGTTGTTTCGCTGGATTCATCAGCGCGGTGCGGTTGATTTTTCGCACATGACCGACTTGGCGCAGACTCTGCGAAGCAAACTCTCGGCATCGGCTCATGTGCATGCACTACCCGTCATCTCCCAACATGATTCGGCGGACGGCACCATCAAGTGGTTGTTCGATGTGGGCGATGGCAACGCTGTCGAGTCTGTGTTCATTCCTGAAGACGACCGGGGAACCCTGTGCGTGTCTTCTCAGGCGGGTTGTGCCGTAGGTTGTCGTTTTTGCTCCACAGGTCATCAGGGCTTCAGTCGCAACCTGAGCACCGGTGAGATCCTGGCGCAGCTATGGCACGCCGAGCACTTCCTGCGGCACCGCCAAGGTTCTGATGAACGCGTCATCAGCAATGTGGTGATGATGGGCATGGGCGAACCCTTGCAAAACTACCACGCTTTGGTCCCCGCTTTGCGCGCCATGCTGGACGATCATGGATATGGCATCTCCCGCCGCCGCCTGACCGTTTCGACTTCGGGGGTGGTTCCCATGATCGACCGCCTGGCGCAAGACTGTCCCGTGGCGCTGGCGGTTTCTTTGCATGCGCCCACCGACCCGTTGCGGGACACCCTGGTGCCGATCAACCGAAAATATCCCCTGGCCGAGTTGATGCAGGCCTGCCTGCGCTACCTCGATGCGGCCCCGCGTGACTTCATCACTTTCGAATACTGCATGCTCGATGGGGTCAACGACCAGCCCGAACACGCCCAGGGCTTGATCGACCTCATGCGGCATGGGGCAGGGCGGGGTGTTTCGGCCAAATTCAACCTGATCCCTTTTAACCCATTCCCGGCTTCGGGTTTGCGGCGTTCACAAGCTCACCAAGTTCAGGCCTTCGCACAATGTTTGCAAGACCAGGGTTTTGTGACTACAGTCCGAAAAACCCGGGGGGACGATATCGATGCGGCCTGCGGACAGTTGGCAGGCGATGTCAAGGATCGCACCGACGTCAGCAAACGCATGACCCGTGCCCCCATCCTCATCACACCCAGCACCCCTTCACACCATGACCACTGAAGTTGCTACCGTCATGCCCCCCGCAGGCGCCACCAGCGCAGGTGCATTGCTCAAAAAGGCCCGTGAAGCCAAAGGCATCCACATTTCAGTGATGGCCACCACCTTGCGCGTGCCCCTTGAACGCATTCGCGCTTTGGAGGATGACCGCTGGAATGACTTGCCCGATTTGGTGTTTGCACGTGCTTTGGCCATGAGCGTATGCCGTCAACTCAAAATGGACCATGGTCCGGTATTGGCTGGCATCCCTGACCCGGATCCCTTGCGCTCGGTGCGTGTGACGGCAGCCATCAGTGAACCGCTGGGGGGCGTGGTCAACCGATCCCATTCCTCCTCCAGGATTTGGCTGGTTTTAGGCTTGTTGGTCATATTTCTGTTCTTGTGGGTCGCTCTGAGCATGCAGGTCGGCAGTGACAGCCGGCCCAGTACCTCGGTGGAGGCGACAGGATTGCCGCCCAATCCGGCGCCCGAGGTCGTACCTTCTGCGATCCCGGAACCCCCACCAGCTGATGTCAGTGCTGTCGCCAATCCCGGCTCAACCGGCGCTACTGTCCCGGCTCAGGCCCCATGGGCCGCACCAGCCACCCCTTACGCCCCAGCACCCCCCCTGGGCACTCCCGCTCCAGCCGCACTGAAGCCATGAGCCATCCTGACTCCAACCCGATCGCTGTTGCCCAGCCGGCCAAACGCCACTCTTTGCAGGCCACGGTCAAGTGGCAAAGCCGCATCGTCACCATCGGCGGTGATGCGCCGGTTCGTGTGCAGTCGATGACCAACACCGACACGGCCGATGTCATCGGCACCGCCATTCAGGTCAAAGAGTTGGCCTTGGCAGGCTCTGAGGTGGTGCGCATCACGGTCAACAACGACGACGCCGCCAAGGCGGTTCCGGCGATCCGCGAGCAGCTCGACCGAATGGGGATCGATGTGCCATTGGTCGGTGATTTCCACTACAACGGTCACCGCCTGTTGTCGGATTACCCGGGTTGTGCCGAGGCCTTGTCCAAATACCGCATCAACCCTGGCAATGTGGGGCGCGGTGACAAGCAAGACAAACAGTTTGCCCAGATGGTTGAGGCGGCCCTGAAGTGGGACAAGCCGGTGCGCATCGGTGTCAATTGGGGCAGTCTGGATCAAGACTTGTTGGCCCGGCTGATGGATATCAATGCTGCCCGCCCCGAACCCTTCGAGTCTCGTCAGGTCATGTATGAAGCCCTGATCACTTCGGCGATTCAGTCGGCTGAGCGCGCCGTGGCCTTGGGCATGCGCCCTGAGCAAGTCTTGCTCAGTTGCAAGGTCAGCGGGGTTCAAGACCTGATTGCGGTCTATCGCGAGTTGGCCCGTCGCTGTCGTTACCCCTTGCACCTGGGCCTGACCGAAGCCGGCATGGGCACCAAGGGCACGGTGGCCTCTACGGCTGCCTTGTCCATCTTGCTCCAAGAGGGCATTGGCGACACTATCCGCGTCTCACTGACCCCGCAACCTGGCGAGTCACGCACACAGGAAGTGGTGATTGCCACCGAAATTTTGCAAGCCCTCGGGTTGCGGGTGTTTGTACCCAGCGTCACCGCATGCCCGGGCTGTGGTCGCACCACCAGCACCACCTTTCAAGAACTGGCCAAGCAGATCGATGACCATTTGCGAGCCCAAATGCCAGTCTGGCGGGCACGCTACCCGGGGGTCGAAAACCTCAAGGTGGCGGTCATGGGTTGCATCGTCAACGGTCCCGGAGAGAGCAAACATGCCGACATCGGCATCAGTCTGCCTGGCACGGGCGAGTCTCCCGCCGCACCGGTATTCGTCGATGGCGAGAAGGTGGCCACCCTGCGGGGAGACGGCATCGTGGGCGAGTTCCATCGCATGGTCGAGCAATACATCGAAAAACGTTTCGGTACCACAACCGTTTCATCCTGACCCCTGAATTCCCATGGCTGACAAACTGACCGCCGTCAAAGGCATGAACGACCTCTTGCCTGCCGATACCCATGCCTGGGAGTGGTTCGAGGCGCTGGTGCGCGACCTGATGCGCCGCCACGGCTATCGCAACATTCGCACTCCGATCGTGGAGCCCACGGCATTGTTTGTCCGTGGACTGGGTGAGGTCACCGACATCGTCGAGAAGGAAATGTATTCCTTTGAGGACCGGCTCAATGGCGATTCGCTGACCCTGCGCCCCGAGGCCACTGCGGGGGTCGTGCGGGCCACGGTCGAGCATAATTTGCTCTACGAAGGCGGCAAACGCTTGTATTACATGGGCCCGATGTTTCGCCACGAGCGACCCCAAAAGGGGCGCTATCGCCAGTTTCACCAGATTGGCGCCGAGGCGCTGGGTTTTGGGGGGGCCGAGGTTGATGCCGAACTGATCCTGATGGCGCACCGCTTGTGGCAAGAGATCGGTTTGACCGATGTGCGACTCGAACTCAACAGCCTGGGACAGCCCGCCGAGCGGGCACAGCACCGGGCTGCTCTGATCGCTCATTTCGAGGCGCACGCCGATGTCCTCGACGAAGACGCCCGCCGACGCTTGCACAGCAACCCTCTGCGCATCCTGGACACCAAGAACCCGGCCATGCAGTCGGTGGTTGAATCCGCCCCGAAATTGATCGATCATTTGGGTCAGGCGTCCCGGTCGCATTTTGATGCAGTGCGTGCCATTCTGGATGCCAACGGCGTCACCTATCGCATCAATCCACGCCTGGTCCGGGGCATGGACTATTACAACCTGACCGTGTTTGAATTCATCACGGATCGACTGGGTTCTCAGGGTACGGTGTGCGGTGGTGGTCGTTACGACTACCTGATTGAGCAGATTGGCGGCAAACCGGCCCCCGCCGTGGGCTGGGCTTTGGGCGTCGAACGGGTGCTCGAGTTGGCCCGAGAGGCAGGACGCTGGCCCAGTGCCCCAGTGCCGGATGCTTATGCGATCGTGCCTGACGCTGCTCATTTGCCTCAGGTCATGGCTCTGGTGCAGCACTTGCGTGGTGCTGGCGTGGCGGTTCAGATGCATGCAGGGCAAGGTGAGGGCATGGGGAGCATGAAGAGTCAATTCAAAAAGGCCGACGCCAGCGGGGCGCGTCATGCGCTGGTATTTGGCGAACAAGAAATGCAAGCAGGATGTCTGACCCTGAAGGCTCTGCGCGACGGGCAAGGCGCCCAGCAGCAAGTTGAGATCAGCCGTTGGCCCGAGTGGGCGCCTGCGCTGATCCACTCACCGGGCTCGGGCTGACCCTGCAGGAACGATCTCCCCCACAGACTGCGCGCCTGCACCACAGGACCTAAAATCAATCATCGCCGACCGGAAGACCCAACATGGCCACGCAACTCAATCTCGAAGAACAGGAACAGATCGACCAGATCAAGCATTTCTGGCAACGATGGGGCAATCTCATCACCTGGATCCTGATCCTGGTTCTGTTGTCTTACTCAGGCTGGAAGGGCTGGAAGTGGTGGGAAATGCGCAACGCCAGCCAAGCCGCCGTGCTCTACGACGCTGTGGATCAGGCCGTGCGGCTGGGTGACATGGCCTTGCTCGAGCGCTCTTTGGGCGACATCCAGAAGCGTTACGCCAGTGCGACCATCACCCAGCATGCCTCTTTGCTGGCCGCTCGTGTCTATGAATCGAAGGGTTCTTCCGACCAAGCGCAGGCTGCTTTGCGTGCGGTCGTGACGCACTCTCCTGATGAGGGCCTGATGGCCCTGGCGGCTTTACGTTTGGCTGGCCTGCACATGCAAGCCAAGGACTGGGCGGCAGCCAAAACCCTTCTGGATCGCAAAGTGCCAGCCAGCCTGCAACCGCTGTTTGACGAAGCCTTGGGCGACTTGTCGGCCCTGCAAGGTCTAACCGATCAAGCGCAAGCGGCCTATCTCAAGGCCTGGAAAGCCCACGCGGCGGGCAGTGACGGCCGACGCTGGCTCGAAATCAAATTGGCTCCCATGGGTGTACAGCCGCAGGAGAAATCATGAAGCCGACTCCCTGGCTTGTACGCCTGGCCCCTTGGGTCGCTTGCCTGGGGCTCCTCACCGCCTGTGGCGGGGTGTCACGCCCCAAGCCGGCAGAGTTGGTCAATGTTCCGCTGGCTCAGAATGTCATCACGGCGTGGTCCACCCCGGTGGGCACGCTGCCCCCGGGGCTGTGGCCAGTCTTGACCCCTCAACACATGGTGTTGGCCAACCAGGCGGGTGAGTTGATCAGTCTCAAGTTGTCGGACGGCAGCATCAGCGACAGACTGACTCTGGGGCAGCCTTTGTCAGCGGGTGTGGGCAGCGATGGCATCCGCCATGCAGTGGTGACCCGGCAAAACAATTTGTGGGTGTTTTCCGGCGGCAAGCCGGTTTGGCGCTACACCTTGCCGGCGCAAGTGTTTACCCCCCCACTGGTGGCGGGTGAGCGGGTATTTGTGTTGCTTGCCGATCGATCGGTGATGGCCTTTGATGCCCAATCTGGAAGAAAGCTTTGGAGCCAGTCGCGACCCGGGGAGCCCTTGGTTTTGCGCCAACCGGGCACACTGATGGCGTTTCAAAACACCTTGGTGGCCGGCTTGTCGGGGCGCTTGACGGGGTTTGATCCGACCACGGGTCAAGTCGTCTGGGATGCGCCTTTTGCCAATTCGCGGGGTCTGAATGACCTTGAGCGTCTGGTCGATGTGGTGGGGGCGACGCACCGTCAACAAGATACCCTTTGTGCCCGGGCCTATTTCTCCCAGGTGGCTTGCGTGGATGCATCCCGTGGCTCGGTCTTGTGGTCGCGCTATGCCCAGGGCGATCAGGGTTTGACCGGATTTGCCGATCGGGTGGTGGGCGTCGAGTCCAATGGCCTGGTGGTGGCGTGGCAGC
>JACCDX010047402.1_pt1 | contig 14462 bp, 24 predicted proteins | sample 7449681 | NCBI WGS metagenome assembly JACCDX01 (sample SAMN15323450, study PRJNA562643) | freshwater metagenome | isolation source: river surface water | place: USA:Blue River Watershed | collected 2017-08-18
AAAAAACGGACCCCTTTCGCTTGACGTACCTGCCCCGGCGGGTTACGATATGGGGGAGCGGGCAACCGCTCGGGCGCTGGCTCGAAAGACTTGGTGCCCTTCTTTTAAAAAATGCATTTGACTCCTTAGCTCAACCGGATAGAGCAACGGCCTTTAAGTAAAATAGGAGCCTCTATAGAGAAACAGAAATCTATAGAGTGGACTGCACTATATCGGGGAAACCTAAGTTCGTAAGAATATGGCAATCCCGAGGAAACTTACATACTCCTAGTCTATTGGTCTGCTAATATTTCTCCAATAATATGGAGAGATAAAATGAGACACCATACAAAAGACAAGGGAGATTTAGGAGTTTTGAAGGCGAAGGTAGATTTATACCAAAAAGGCTTCATCACACTATCACCAGATACTGAACACGCTCCGTTCGATATTGCAATATATAAAGATGGAAAAGTGAAAACGGTTCAGGTGAAGTATCGAGAAGTAAAAAATGGCATGATTTCCGTTGGATTCAGGACAAGCTGGACTGACAAACACGGAACTCATACTAAACATCTTGATAAAGATGCGGTCGATATCTTTTGTGTTTATTGTCCTGACACAGATAAGTGTTATTACTTTAACTCAAAAGACTTTGGTAAAAGTATTAATCTTCGGATAGAGACTCCAAAGAATAATCAGACAACTAATATTAAGTTTGCATCTGATTATTGTGAGGTTCCGTAGAGACTATACGTGCAGCACCTGAAATGGTGAAGAGATAGTCCAGACCACAAACGCACTCGTGCGGTAGTGAAAACTATAGTGGTAAGCTAAGCCGTAGGTTACAGGTTCGATTCCTGTAGGGGTCACTTAACAGAGTTAAAGGTTGTCTATCACCTTAACTCGGTTGACTGAAAGATAGAACCTTTTTTACTCGGTGGGTTTATTTGGAAAATAAACTACCGAAACACCCCAAAAACTAGGTGAGACAAATGTATCACGATCTTGTGAAAGCGGTTGGACTCCTTATCTTTGTCGCGCTCACTTATGGCTTTACCTGCTATATGGCAGAAGTAGCACTCAAGTCTGAGACTACCAAGATCATTGCTTTCTCTCATTGTATTGAGGATGGTTACACCCCTGCCGCTTGTGCTGTAGCTATCCACCTATAACAAGGGGATACATACACGCGGGCACCGGACGGGCAATAATCCCACAAAATTATTACCCGGAGATTATTGCCCGGCGAGCCGGGCGGATGTGACACCAGCGATAGCCAGCATCACATCCGGTAGAGAGCGGTGAGAGAGGCTCACTCAATCTCAGAGAGAGCCTTCTCAATCGCCGGGAGAGCCTTCTCAAGCACCCCGACAACCTTGCCGAAGGTAGCGGCGGGGAGACGGGCGGGCTTCGCACCCTTACCATCGGAGAGACGGAAAGAGAGAGTCCCATCGTCGTTTTCCACCGTGCGATGGAACACTTCGATTGCAGACTGCGAACCACCGCGCTCGGGAATCCCCTCGTCAGCCACGCGGCGCATCTCAGTCAGAAGGGACTGAAACTCGGAAAACTTGACGTACTGAAGGCCCGACCCCTTGCCACGGTTGGTGGTGAAGGCGACGTAAATCTCGCCGTCATCGCCCTGCATGACAGAAAGAGTCTCGCGGACGACGGTGACGGGATCCTCCGCCTTGGCGTTGTTGAAGATAGACAGACCGTTGGGCTTCGACATGGGCTACCTCGCGATGCGGGCTTGGTTGGTGGGACACTCTGTCCCGCCCGCACACTCCTTCTATCCGGTCCTGGGCCGTCCGCAACCCGTTGGGCTAAAAAAATGGACCCAGAGCGAAAAAAAAATCTTGTAAAAAAATCACTAATCCACTTGACGGCTGAGGCCAAACGTGTTATGGAGGCCGGGCAATAATCCCACAAAATTATTGCCCGGTGCTGGCACCCCATTTGCATGGGGGCCATTTGCGGAAAATCGATCCACCGGGGTTGACAAATCTCCCGGAGGGGGTTATACTGTATGGGTCAGCGGGAACGCCGACCGGGCCGGGCAACCGGAACGTTTACGGGGGCAGGCAGAATCCACCGTTACTTGTCCTCAATAAAAGGTGGCGCTTCATACTAACTAATGGAGTGTTTATAAGACACGCACACTAACCCTGTGCTAGTCGGGGTGGCGAGAACCCGATGATTGAAGCGGAGTAGTTACCGCGAAAAAAGCCCCTAATCTCGGAGAGATCGCAATGGTGTTAGCGTACTAATGAAGAGTGGAGTCTAGTGGGGGAGAGGAAACTCTATGAACCCATAATGACGGCGAAGCTCCAGTTAGACACCAGCTCTTTCTTATCCGAAAAGTGCATAATAGCCGATGCGCCTGCTTCTCTCCTGCTCACAGTTAGGCTAGACTGTCGGGGTTCGCCCTCCGAGACACAGCGGATGTGTATGGGGTGGAGAGAAAGATAGGATAATCTAAGTTCGGAGGTAAGTTTTACTTATCTCTGGCCCCATCAGTCCTTTGACTGGTGGGGTTTTTCTTTTTCTTTATTATTGTAAAATTATTGCCCGCGCGTACCATTCAAATATGATTAAAAGAATTACTTCCAAAGATGACCCAGACCTTCAGTCTAAGTTAATCCCCAGTGGTTTAATCTTTATCACAGATTTTATTTCAACACAAGAAGAAGCGCATATACTCGCGTCTATTCCGCCCACACCAGATAGAGGATTAAAATCTAGAAATAGCACCAGAAGATATGGTTCCCTCTTTCCTTATAAGGGAGGAATAATGAATGAACCAACTCCAGATTATTTAGAAGATTTGAATAGAAAGATAATGAACTCTGGATTATCAGATCATCTATACAAATCAATCTCTCTAAATGAATATCTTCCGGGAAATAGTAATGCATTACATGTAGATAATCTAGAAAGCGGTCCCACAATCACAATCATTAGTTTGGGAGTAGATACTCCAATGTTATTTCAAAACCACAAATACATGTATGAGTTAATGCTTCCAGCCAGAAGTTTAGTACAAATGAAAGATGATATTAGATATAGATGGAGACACTCCATTCCACCTGTAAAAGAAAAAAGGTATTCTATAGTCTTTAGATGTTAATGTAACCGGCCAATAAAATGATAAAATTATTGGCCGGGGGGTGCGGCCCCTCGGAGAGCGCAACCCCTCGCGAGTGGAAGCCCCTCTTACGCTAGGCTTTGGGAACGAAGTGGATCACGTTATCAGGCAGGGTATCACCCTCATACTCATCCGTGAACTCATCGTCCCCATACAACTCATTCTCCGACGCTTCCCATTCTAACCTACCACGGCAGCATTGAAGGAGAAAGTCAGACTTTCGGCTCATCAAATCGACCATATCAACAGGTTCGATCGTTTCCCCGCTTTCGGAGTAACATCCCGAAACCACGATGATCGCCTCGGGCTTTCCTTCCACAGCGGAAGCATAGAGGATTTCGATGTAAGCATCCTCGTCCGGGATGTCAAACTCAAAATGGAAAAAATCGCGTTCGCCTTCCACGATCATGCGGACCTCCACACGGCTCCTTGCCGTACACAACCAATAACCTACCCCGGCAAGAACGTCAAGCAACCGGCTAAAATAAATCCAAATGACCCCCCGGGGAATAAGTTGATGGAATTATTGCCCGGGGGCTGGCGACCATCACCAGTACCATGACCTTTTGGGGGAACGGTATTCTTCGTAATCACCAGTATTATTGTCCAACTGCTCATGGGCAGCAGCCACCAGCCGATCCTCGTACAGATCAGCGATCAGATCGAGATCCTCCCACGGCTTCTGATTTCCGTTGACAAAGGCATAGCGGATCACGATCTTTTTCGCCCCCCTTACCTTCGGAGGAAAGTAGTCAAAGATCACGATGATCGTCTGCCCCTCATGCTTGATCCACGCTTCCATGCTTGCCTCCCTTGGCTAAAGGTATAGTATCACGCTCACGGTTACGCGCAACCTGTTTATTATGTCAAAGTTATGCAAACCAACTTGACAGCCGAGACGTAACGTGTTATCGGAGGCCCGGGCAATAATCTTATCAAATTATTGCCCGGGAAACTTTCTTTATGGTAGGACTTGCCTTTCTAGTAATCCCAGGTTATAGCATGATGGGAGGTGAACATGGCTAGCAAAACCAAAACCCAACGCAAGTGGGAAAAAAGGAAGCGCGCACTCGAAAGTGGAAACGTGCAGGCACCCAAAGGCAGAAACATAGAGGTACTCCATATGCTAACCTTTTGCAAGGCCGCAACCTTCAAGGACAGGCGAAAGGAAAGCCAAAGGGTTGCTTGCAGAAAAGTTACAAATGATGACGACTAAGCCCACGCGCCCGGGCAATAATGTTATCAATTTATTGCCCGCCATATTATTACCCGGGGATGGGCCGGTTGGGATGAGATCCCCAACCGGCTTGCCTTGCATCACGAAATGTTGTTGAAATCGTCAATTGCCGCCTGAATGGCAGGAATGGCCTTCTCCAGCATCTTGGCGACAGCCGCGAGCTGACCCTCCGCAACCCGTGCGGGCTTGGCACCCTTGCCGGAGCTTGCGCGGAAAGAGAGAATTCCATCCTCGTTCGCGATCGTCTGACGAAGCATATCGACAGCCGACTTGGCACCCTGCTCCGGGATACCCTCGTTCGCGATCCGCGCAAGTTCCTGCACGAAAGCAGGAAACTCGGTGAAGGGAACCATCTGAAGGCCCGAACCCTTGCCACGGTTCGTGGTGAAGCCAACGCAGATCTCGCCTTGGTCGTTCTGCACGACGGACAGGGTTTCGCGAGCGACCGTCAGGGCATCCTCGGCCTTGGCGGTGTTGAAGATCGAAAGCGTGTTCTTGGACATGGGATACCTCGCAACGCGGGGTTGGTTAGTGGGCACCGCGCCCCCCCGACACCATCTATATAACCGATCCCGACTGGAGCACAAGGGAAAGGGGCGCGAAAAACGAAAAAAAAGTTTGTCACAAAATGTTCTGCCCACTTGACACGGAAAGAGAAACGTGTTATGCACGCACGCGCCGGGCAATAATCCAACAAAATTATTACCCGGCGTAATTTTCTGATTATTGCCTGGGCAGGTTTTTTCTGATTATTGCCCGCGTCGGGGCGAAGCCCCGCCTACCGCAAGGTAGGCGGGGAGGGTGGCATCAGCCGATATCGGAAATCGCGTTCTGAATGGCGGGCAGAGCCTTCTCCAGCACCGCAACCACCTTGCCGAACGTGGCGGCGTCCAGCCGGGCAGGCTTCGACCCCTTCCCATCGGAGAGACGGAAGGAGAGGGTGCCGTCCTCGTTGGAGATCGTGCGATGGAACACCTCGACCGCCGACTGCGAGCCGGTACGCTCAGGGATCCCCTCATCGGCCACCTTGCGGAACTCCGAGAGCAGAGCCGGGAACTCCGAGAACTTCACGTACTGGAGGCCGCTCCCCTTCCCCTTGTTCGTCGTGAACGCCACGTAAACCTCACCATCGTCCCCCTGCACAACAGAGAGGGTCTCGCGAACCACCGTGACGGGATCCTCCGCCTTGGTATTGTTGAAGATCGAAACGCCGTTGTTGTTGCCAGCCATGGTCTACCTCACGATGCGGGGTTGGTTAGTGGGCACCGCGCCCCCCCGACACCTACATAGTAACCCACCCGGGCTGGAACACAAGGGTTGGAGGCAAAAAAAACGACTTCAGAGCGAAAAAAAATAGTGTCACAATTTGTCGCCAGGACTTGACATACAAGCCCAAACGTGTTATGCCTCGCGGGCAATAATGCTACAAAATTATTGCCCGGATTTTTCTCTGAAGAATAGCTTGACTTCCCGGCAGCGATAGGTTATATTACAAGCACAATAACCGGAGGCCAAAATGAGCATCGCTGCAGTCTATATCCTTTTCCTTTTGGTTATTCCACTCCTTCTGTTCTACGGAAATATCAAGGACGGATATGAAGCTATCTCGTCCTGTTTTTTGACCATAGTCTTGTGCGCTTGTGTTTTCACGATCCTCTCACTATGAGGGGTGAGCCGGGCAATAATTTTACTTAACTTGAAAGATTATTGCCCGGGGCGGCGCTCACAAGTCTCCGGGATCGATACCGGTCGCCCATGAGTTTGCATATCCTTCTCCCGATGGAAAATTAGAAAGATCACCCATAAGAAGAAGCAGGATCGGCACACCAAGGATGAAGCAACCAAACAAAATCATTTCGATATACTCTTCCGTTTTCATAACAAAAGCAAGTAGCCCGATAAAAATGATAAAAGGAAGAATGCCAAAACCTGAGTAAATAAAAATGAGTGCCCTCGGAACCGTAAGAAGCAGAAGGAAAAATAGGGAGATACGAATAATTACATACGCGAGGAGCAAAAAGGTTTCCATAAACCATTTTGTAACACTTGAAATTATGCCATTTTCGGCAGCAGGCTTCATAGCGCCCCCTTTCCACACTACCACTATAACACATCGCATGAAAGAGGTCAAGCGGTATAAATAAAAAAATCGGGCAATAATTCAACAAAATTATTACCCGGGGGTTGGGGCGGTTTCCCGCCCGCCCATCAGGCTTCACCCATCTCGTTGATGACGAATGCCGCGTGAAGAAATTCGTTCTCATCCATGGCTTCAATGATGCGCTTCGAATCAAGGAGAGCCCGGTTGATCTCACCGATCACTTGGATGATATCATCGCCAGACCCACCAGCGCCGGAGAAAGTCTCCAAAACGTTGACGATGACCTTGAAGAGATTTTCGGCATTCGGTTCGGTGTTCATTTTGCCTCCCGCGATCTTGATTGACCGTACCCAGATAATAACACGTTCCGAATGGAGCGCAAGGTGCTGAGGAAGATTTTCTAAACAAATCCAACCGGGCAATAACCCCATAAGATTATTACCCGGAGGGCGGTCTCAATGACCGCTGAACTCCCTGACAATCTTTCGGATCGCCAGGTTGAGGGTATCCACCTTGTCATCATCCCGCAAGGTCATCAGAAGTCTGTTTCTTTCCTGCACGAGAAGAGAATAGGAGGTATCCACATCATCGTAGGTCAAAAAGGAAATCCCTTTTTGATTGATCTCGTTCGCAAGTTCGATAACCCGTTCTCCCATGCTGGAAATAACTTCCTTGGCTTCCGCAAGCCTTTGGGCAATCTCGGCAGGACTCATCTTTTCCTCCAGTTTGTTTTCTCTAGACTCCTCTATTATAACACGTTCATTCGGGCGCGCAAGTCTATATGCTAAAAAAAATCGGCGGGTAATAATCTTGCCAAACTATTGCCCGCCAAAAATTATCTCCAACCCGCTTGACGGCACCAGAAGAATCGGTTATCTTAATGGTGCGGAGAGAAACTCCAATCAAGAGGTGTCCGATGAGCGATTCGATCAAGGCATTCCGAAAGTCAGTTTCCGTCTACGGCAATGGCGAGGAAGCCCACGTTTACTTCATGCTGCAGCAAAAGATGTTGCACTTCAAGATCAACGATCTCTTCGATCTTTACGCTGGTCGGGCTTGCGAGATCCCCGCAAAAGTTGGAGAGGGTGTGGAGCTTTTTTCCGTCAACAAGCTGCAACCCGTTGAGGGCATTCTGAAGCGCAACCTCCGACGCTTCCGTGAAATGACAGCCTGAGAAAAAGCGCCCATCCCGGGCGCCCCTTCGGGGAATAGTTTCATCAACTTATTGCCCGGGGACCACCCCGGAGGGGATCGGGCTTCTGCTACTGACGCGCACGCCAGTCCGGGTCGAAGTGATCCCGGAAGGCATCGCAGAACGCCTTGGTATCCCTCAGATCCCACCCGGAGATCGCCTTGACCCCCTTGATGAACTCGATGTACGTACCGGACCCGGCCCGCATATCGTTGATCCCGGCGAGGATCACCTGGGCGAGAGCCTTCGGGTCACCGAGGGGCTGGCGGGGCGCGGGCGCGGGCATCCACTCCACATCGAAGTTATCCGAGATCTTGAGATCGTAGGTGCTGATGCTATTCCGATCAACGTAGAGCTTCATTTTGGCCTCACGTTCGGGTTCGTTCGTTCCCCCGACACCTACACTATAACCGATGCACGAAAACGCGCAACCCTTTAGGCGAAAAAAAAGTTTGTCATAAAAAAGAAAATGGACTTGACGTATGCGAGCGAACGTGTTATGGTCACGGGCAATAACCTAATCAAATTATTACCCGCGCGCGGCGATGCTCGCATGGACGAACCATGCGAGCGGATAGGGTCAATCTTACCAGTTTTCGACAACCTCAGGATCGATCAGGCTGTTGCTTTCCTTCATTCCCTCAATGATCTCCTCAACCTCCCGGTATCCCAGCGCCCATGCGGAGTCAATGATCTCTCCATCATTGTCCTGCAAAAGAACGTCAAACACCTCGCCGTTGCACCATGCGTTCCAGTGCTTCATGAAGTCACGAACCATCGACTCGCGGGCTTCGCGCCCTTCGGTGCGTTCACGTTCGATGAACAGAATCCCGGCCACGGGTGCGGTATCCCACCGGCACTGGTAACCCTCACCCTTGAGCGACCAGACGACGCCGGAATGCTCGTAGCAGGAAAGAATGTAGGCGGTGCCCGTATCGAGACGCTGGCGGATCCCGGGGTTGGAGGAAGTCAACCTTCCGTCCTTCACCACCAGCCCGAAGTTATCGGGATCCTTGTAGCCAACGTGACGCCGGTTGAACGAGTGAACCTGCACACGCCCGCCCAGGTCAGGGGGATCCGTGCAGTAGTCAACGGGTTGCACGATGATCTTCATTGTTGCCTCCATGCTCGGGGTCATTCCCGATGCTTATACTATAACCGATGCCCGAAGATCCGCAAGTCTTTCAGCTAAAAAAGTTATACTTGACAACCACACCGGAATGGGTTATAGGCCACGGGCAATAATTTTATCCATTTATTACCCGGAAGTATTGCCCGCTTGGGGGCCGGGCAGGGCCGAAGCCCTGCCCCCCGGAGGCTCACGCCCGACCGTGAAGGTCAGCCAGGAGTTCCAGGCCCGCCTGCGTGAGCCTCCAGTAGTTTCCACTCTGCTCCACAAAGGGGGCGTGATCCTTGTAGTTCAGATCGGGCCGCAGGGAGTAGATGATGGTGGAGACTGCCGTAGCCGTCAAGGTGAAGTCCCGACGACGGTACGTTTTCAGGTAGGCGCTCGCGGTGTTAGGCTTCAGCCGGGAGGCACCGGCGATCTCCTGCACGGTCGCGCCCTGAGGGTACAGGTACAGGAAGGCGAGGATCTTGTAGGCACCGCGAGCGCGCAGCATATCCATGTTGAGGTACTGTCGCATGCTCTCTCCAGAATCGGGTTCGTTCGTTCCCCCGATGCTTACACTATAACCGATCCCTAGAAGCGCGCAAGGTTTAGAGAGAAAATAAAGTTTGTCATATTCTATCATCAGAGATTGACACGGGAGCTCAAACGTGTTATGCTTCCCGGGCAATAACTTTATAACATTATTACCCGGCGGAGCGGGGCAGGCCGCGAAGCCTGCCCCCTTTCTCATTCCGCCTCGATGGGTTCATCCACGTCCTCCTGCGTGTACCCACGCAGGATCTCGGGGCGGTAGCGGGAAAGCTTCTCCCCCTCGCAGTCCTCACAGACCTTGCAGAGCGGGATTCCCTGCCAATCGTTGACCCACCAAGTAGGGTTAGCAGACCACTCGCCGCCGACGCACTGATGTTCCCTCATGTTCCCTCCACATCGGGTTCGTTCCCGATGCTGATACTATATCATATCCACGGAAAAGCGCAAGGATTATCTGCGCCGGGCAATAAAATAAAAAAGTATGTCTTATTATTGCCCGCTTGCGCGAGCGGGATAGGGGGTGGTGCCCCCTATCCCCGTCTGTCAGCCGGTGAACCCGCCATGCTGGCGAGCCCAGTGGTCCTCCAGATCCCGAAGGTGCTGCGAGTGATCCTCGCGCAACTTCTTAGCCGCCTGCTCCAAGGCCCAGATCGCGGCGGTCCAATCGGCCTTGTTCGTGAAGATCAGTTCGCGCAACTCGCGATCCATCTCGTCCACGAACAGGAAGGAGGTCTGCTCATCGGGATCGGGAGCGCGCCCCTCGTTCGGATCCCAGAACTCGCGGAACTTCTGATCATTCATGACGCTCATGTTGCCTCCACACTCGGGAACCATTCCCGATGTTTAGAGTATAACCTACCCACGGATACGCGCAACCACTTCCCCGATATTGCCCGCAAAATTATTGCCCGCAAAATTATTGCCCGCAAAATTATTGGCCGGGTCGCCCGAAGGGGAGAGGCCGAAGCCCCTCCCCGAAGATCAGAGGTTGAGATCTTTCTCAACCGCATCCCCCACCTCAGGCGGGATCTTCCCCTTGAAGTCGTTGAGGCAGGAACCGTCAAAGATCCCGACCCACTTGACCTTGCCATTCTGGCGGATTTCAACCTCATCCGCGAGATTGATGAACCACTCGTACCTGACCCCGGAAACCTCGACCAGTCCATGCTCGTACATGCGACCTCCACACTCGGGAACCGCTCCCGATGAATGAAGTATATCATATCCTGGGAAATACGCAACCACTTTCTTATTATTACCCGGCAAAGTTATTGCCCGGAAAAATACTTGACAAGCGAGTGCGAGTGTGTTATATGCGGGGAATAAATGAAAAATATTATTACCCGGGAAGCACCGGAAGGGTGAGGACCGAAGCCCTCACCCTCGCTCGCTCACTCGCTCTCTTCGGGTCCGTCGTCCCGGTCGAGCCCCCCTCCCTTTTTCATCAGGAAGGTGCAGGCGGTGGCCGCTTGGCTCGCGGCCTTGCGGACGCACATGGGATCCTCGCTGATCTTCTTTTTCCAGCTGGCGATGTACGCCGTGTGATTTTCGATCAGGCCGTCACGGTGGACGCCGAGGTGAGCACAAGCGAACGCCGACCCGATTTCCGCGATGAGTTCCTCAAAGGCGTATTGCTCGCTCCCAAACCCATCGAACTTCACGATCCCGTCACGCTCGCAGCGACCCTTCGCACCGGTCCAGTGAACGTGCTCGTGCATCAGCGTAGCCCAGTAGTCGGCCACGTTCGCAAACGCACCCGCATTCGGCATATTGATCTCGTCCGTGACGGGCGAGTAAGAAGCCCTCGCACCGCCGTGCTTCACGTTCGCGCCGATCCGGGAAACAACCTCAGCCGCCCGGTCGAAGCCAACCGCCGGATCCACGTTGTTCGTCTCCATCGGCGGGAGGGGCTTGGAGGTTTGGAGGTTGTTGAATACGAACGACTCGCCCCAGCCCGACCACGCACGGTCGGCGTCGGTGGCGATGGAGTGCCCACGCTTGCACACCTTCATCCAAGGGGCAACGGGCATCGCGCACTTGCTGCACTTGAACCGAGGGAAAAAGATCGGCATCCCATGCTCGCCCTTGCGGACGGGGTTGCCAGCCTTCATCCACTGAGAGGCCCCGGCGAAACGGGGATCGCCGTGGGTATTGAGGGCGAGAAGCAGAAACAGGTTCGATCCGCTGTAGGGGCGACCGGTGAGGGGGTTGTGGGGCATTCCATCGCCCACGACGGACCAGCCCTTGACCCACGGGGGAGCCTCCCCCGCGTCGAGGGAGGCGATGATGCGCTCACCCACAAGGGCGAACGTGTCTTCGATCTTGGTCATGCGACCTCCGAGTGTGAGCATCCGGTGGGTTAGGCTCCATCGCTCACACCATCCCTGTATCCCGCTGGCAGAAATCCGCCAAGATTTTTTTTATATTGCCCGATATTTTTTTATTGCCCGCGTGCGTACATTTATTGCCCGCAAGATTATTACCCGCAAAATTATTACCCGCAAGATTATTGCCCGCCATATTATTGCCCGGGCGATAAATAAAAAAAGAGGGGCGTCCCGACCGAAGCCGGAACGCCCGAAGGGTCAGAGGGGCATCAGCCCCAGGTGACCCTGTATCCACCTTCATTCGCGAACTCTAGCAGGCGCTTGATGCGCACAACCCTGCTCGCAATCGTGAGTGGATCCTCCAAGTTGATGAAACCCATGCTGGGCTGCCGCAGCTCCCAAGCGTAGATCTCGGCCTCTCGGCCTGCGATGTAGTTGTCACACCGCTTGATCCACTCCGGAAGTTCCCAGGGCGAGATTTCGCCCCAGAGATCCGGAGCTTCGTGACCCAGCGCCCGAAGGACGCTGTAGGCGGTAGAGTTGGAGAAGTTGCACTCAAACGGGCGCAACCACTCGCTAACCTCGCCGTTCCCCTCACACCAGTCACAACCCTTGCCCTCGCAAGAGTTGCAGGTCCAGGTGTGGATGGCCTCCGGGGCTTCCGGGGCCATGAACGTGACGGACATGTTGCCTCCAAGCAACCATCAACAACTGCATGTCGTTGATGCTTACAGTATATCCGATCCCGAAGAAATCGCAAGAAGTTTTTTATTATTGCCCGGTGGATTTGGAAAATTTATTACCCGCGTGTGTATGATTATTGCCCGGGTAGCGAAGAACCCCGGCAGGCCGAAGCCTGCCGGGGCGTGCGTGCGTCAGCAACCCATCCTGAACTCGGCCATGCGTTCGGCCAAGTCAGCGTCGAGGCCTTCCTCGTACCGCTGGACGTACTCGCGAAGCGGGGACGCGAGCACCTTGAGATCGGGAGAACGGACCACGTTCTGACCGTTGCACTCGGGGCAGGTCACGTCGAAGTGCCCATCGAGGTACGAGTTCCCGGTACGACGCGGAGGCGCATCCTCGTCGTAGTCCTCCCAGCCTTCCATGGCCTCATCCCATTCAGACGGCGAGTCGAACTCACGGACCTGCTCCCAGGTGAGACCACCAGCGTCGATGCTGGGATCGGTGACCTTGCCCTCTCCACGGCAGCAAGGGCAGACCTGCGCCTCGACCGGCACTTCGAAATGCCAGTCATTGAGGTCGAGCTCGCCATCACGCTCGACCGCGAGCTTGCCGTGGACACGGGCGATCTCGCGAATCTCCTCCGCGTCGAAGTCGCCCGACAGGTTGTCGAACTGCACGAACGTGCGCCCGTTCTGACGCACGATGTTGTAGCAGGAGCTTCCCCGCATGGAAGCGCGGAAGCGGGGGTCGTTGGAGAGATTGATCCTCTCCATGTAGAAGTCGCGAAGCGACATAGCTACCTCCGAAGTGCGGGTGGTTGTGGGGAACGGTTCCCCTCCGCACGTTTATAATATATCCTGTTTCCAAAAAACCGCCAACATTTTCTTTTTATTGCCCGCGCATATCCATTTATTGCCCGCAAGCTCCCTAGGGGCGATGCGCGCGCGCATCGCCCCGTAGCCACCGGGTGGTGCCCGGGTCAGCGATCCCAGGCCCAGGTGAGGTGACCGTCAACGATCTTGATGAACTGGTTGCGGATCTTTCGAGCGTGCCGCCCGGCAACCTGCTTGGCAACAACGTAGCCGAAGCGAGGGTGGTGGACGGCGACCTCTTCGCCGGACACCGTGAGGAAGAAGCCCTCCTCCCCATCGGCCCAGTTCGCCGTGCCAGCGCAGACCGTCTTACGACGGTTGTGCGCGGCGATGCCTGCCATGAAGCAGGCCATGACCGAGGGGTTGTTTTCCATACGCATACCCATGCTCTCTCCATTCGGCGGAGGGAAGTTGTTTCCGCCATGTTCTATATATAACACGGCGGGAGGATAGCACAATCTTTTTCTTTTTATTGCCCGGCGCTTGACAGATTTTTCAGATTATTGGCCGGGCGATAATCAAAAGGACGGGGAGCCGAAGCTCCCCGGGAGTTCTAGCATTCCGGCGGGCGATTGATGTAGCCCATTTCATACTGGCGAGTCAGCCGCCAGCACTCCTCATCAGCATCAGCCGCGATGAGCATATTCGCGAAGCCCCACGTAAGCGCGCCGGTGACCGCACCGGCGAAGAAGAAGAGGGCAAAGTCCTCAATGATGTTGGCCATGTTTCCTCCAATGATGTGCAGCATGATTGCCTTCCATCATGATATACATATAACATGAAACGTTAGTAATGCAAATCATTTCTTTTTATTGCCCGCGCACGCATTATTGCCCGGGGCGACCCGACCTGGAAGGCCGAAACCTTCCAGGAGGTAGAGGCTCACGGAATGCGTGCGATCACGCGCTCCACCCGCCGAAGGATTCGCGCCATTTTCAGGGCATGATCGGTGAGGGACAGCGCGGCGCAAACCGCGTTGAGTTCGCGCCATTCCTGGGTGGCGCAGCGGCCCCACGCCCAGGCACCTTCCGCGTTGCCAGCCTTGGCACATTCCTCCAGGTTGGAGACGGCACCTTCGACAAGCCCCGCCGCCACAACCCATTGATGATACGCACGATCAGTGATGTGCGTAGGGAGGGAGGTACACACGGCCCACGCGCGCCCAGGGGGCGTGTTGGCTACGGGAGTATCGAGCCACTGAAGGTTGGAGATATCCTGGGGCTTCCACCAGGAAATGATCATGCCGACCGCCGCAA
>JACCDX010015929.1_pt1 | contig 14459 bp, 16 predicted proteins | sample 7449681 | NCBI WGS metagenome assembly JACCDX01 (sample SAMN15323450, study PRJNA562643) | freshwater metagenome | isolation source: river surface water | place: USA:Blue River Watershed | collected 2017-08-18
CGCTCTGGGCCCGATGAGCCGCTGGGAAAATAGGTGCTGATGATGGAAAACTTCCGCTTGGGCGTGTCAAAGCGCAATTCCACAAACCGACCCTCGGCATCAAACTCCTCGGAGCCCATGCCCACTAGCACTTCACTGGGCTCTAGCTTGCTGTAGACAGCCACACCCGAGTAACCTTTTTTCTCAGCAAAGTGGAAATGCCCCTTCAGCCCCGCCAAAGTTTCAAATTTACCGGCCACATCGGGTGCTTGTGCTTTAACCTCTTGCACGCAAATACAATCGGGATTGTTTTGAGCAATCCAGGCCTCCACCCCTTTGGTGGCCGCAGAACGAATACCGTTCAAGTTCAAGCTGGTTAATTTAAACAAGGATTTCCCCATGGTGACTGGCCATACACCCCAAACCGACACAGCGGCCTTGGCGCAAGAATTTGTTCAATTTTCCGTTGATACGGGTGTGCTGAAGTTTGGTGAATTCAAAACCAAAGCAGGCCGCATGAGCCCGTATTTCTTCAATGCAGGCTTGTTTGACGATGGCGCCAAACTCGGAAAACTCGCTCAATTCTATGCAAAAGCATTGATGGCCAGCGGGATCGAATTTGACATGATTTTTGGGCCTGCCTACAAAGGCATTCCATTGGGTGCTGCCGTGTCGATTGAACTGGCCCGTTTGGGCAAAACCGTGCCCTTTGCCTACAACCGCAAAGAAGCCAAAGACCATGGCGAAGGGGGCACCCTGGTAGGCGCACCGCTCCAAGGTCGCGTCTTAATTGTTGATGACGTGATGAGTGCGGGTACGGCGGCACGCGAATCGATTGAGCTGATTAAAAAGGCTGGTGCCACAGCACACGCCATTGCCATTGCCCTTGACCGCCAAGAGATGGCCACCGAGGTACAAGCTGACGGCACGGTCAAAGATGTGCCTCACAGCGCCGTGCAATACGTACGCAACACGCTGGGCATGCGTGTGTGCTGCATTGCCCAGTTGTCTGACTTGCTGGCTTACCTGTCGACACAAAGTGGCAACGAAATGGGCCAGCACCTCCCGAAGGTGCAAGCCTATCGCGATCGATACGGCGTCTGATTTAAGCCTGTAACTTCTTCAGTAACAGTTCATTCACCTGGGCAGGATTGGCCTTGCCTTTGCTGGCTTTCATGATGGGTCCCACCAAGCCATTCAAGGCTTTGCTGTTGCCGGCTCTGAACTCTTCGACATTCTTGGGATTGGCAGCCAGCACCTCGTCAATGATGGCTTCCAAAGCACCCGTGTCGTTCATTTGCTTCAAGCCTTTGCCCTCGATGATGGCGTCCACTTCGCCGCCCTCAGTCCACAAGGCATCAAACACTTGCTTGGCAGCGCTGTTGCTGATGGTGCTGTCGGCAATACGGCTAATCATGGCGGCCAATTGAGCCGCACTGACAGGCGCTTGCTCAATGCCCACTTCGCTGGCGTTCAAGCGACGTGACACCTCGCCCATCACCCAGTTGCTGACCAGCTTGGCTTGACCACAAGCCTTGGCGGCAGCTTCGAAATAAGCAGCCATGGCTTTGCTTTGCGTGAGGGTGGTGGCGTCGTATTCAGGCAAACCATAGTCGGCCACAAAACGCGCCGCCATGACGCGGGGCAATTCCGTCATCTCGGATTGCACACGCGCCACCCAATCGCGACCAATGACCAAAGGCGGCAAATCGGGATCTGGGAAATAACGATAATCGGCCGCATCTTCTTTGGTGCGCATGGCACGTGTTTCGCCCGTATCGGGGTCAAACAGGACGGTGGCTTGTTGAATTTCTAAACCATCTTCAATTTGTTCAATTTGCCAACGCACTTCAAAGTCGATGGCCTGTTGCATGAACTTGAAGCTGTTCAAGTTTTTAATTTCACGGCGTGTGCCTAGCGGTGCGCCAGGCTTACGCACCGACACGTTGGCATCGCATCTGAAACTGCCCTCTTGCATGTTGCCATCGCAAATGCCAATCCAAGTCACAATTTTGTGCAGCTCTTTGGCATACGCCACAGCCTCTTCGCTAGAGCGAATGTCGGGCTCGGTCACAATTTCCAAGAGCGGCGTGCCTGCGCGATTCAGGTCGATGCCGCTTTGACCAATGAAGTCTTCGTGCAAAGATTTGCCCGCGTCTTCTTCCAAATGCGCACGCACCAAGCGAACCGTTTTCTTTTCGTCGCCGACAAAGAAAGACACCTCGCCACCTTGCACCACTGGAATTTCAAACTGACTGATTTGATAACCCTTGGGCAGATCAGGATAGAAATAATTCTTGCGCGCAAAAATGCTCTCTTCAGCAATGTGTGCACCTACCGCCAGGCCCAATTCAATGGCGCGCTCTACAGCGCCTTTGTTCATGACTGGCAATGTACCTGGCAAAGCCAAATCGACCGCACACGCTTGCGTGTTGGGCTCAGCACCAAACGCCGTAGGCGCGCGGCTGAAAATTTTGCTTTGTGTAGAAAGTTGGGCGTGGGTTTCAAAACCAATGACCACTTCGTAGCCTTGCACCAACAACGATTTTTGTTTTTGACTCATTTTGCGCCTCCTGGTTGACGGAGGTGGAAGTCCGTGGCTTGCTGCAAACGGTGTGCGGCATTGAGCAACTGTGCTTCTTTGAAATAATTGCCAATCAGCTGCAAGCCAACCGGCATGCACTCTTCGCCAAAACCTGCAGGCACACTCATACCAGGCAAGCCAGCAAGCGAAGCCGGCAAAGTGAAAATATCGGCCAAGTAGTTGGCCACAGGATCGTCGGCTTTCTCACCCAACTTCCAAGCCACGGTTGGCGCAACAGGCCCCGCAATAACATCGCAAACTTGGAAGGCTTGCTGGAAATCATCAGAGATCATGCGCCTGATTTTTTGCGCTTGAAGGTAATAAGCATCGTAATAACCATGCGACAAAACATAGGCACCCGTCATGATGCGGCGCTTCACTTCTTCGCCAAAACCTTCAGCACGCGAGCGTTTGTACATTGACACCAGGTCGGTGTAATCCTTGGTGCGATGACCGAACTTGACGCCATCAAAGCGACTCAAATTGCTAGACGCTTCTGCGGGTGCAATGATGTAGTAAACAGGAATAGAAAGCTCGGTGCGCGGCAAGCTGATGGGCACCAATTTGGCGCCCAGTTTTTCGTATTCTTTCAACGCGGCGTCAACCGCTGCGCGCACACCGGGCGCGAGTCCTTCGCCAAAAAATTCTTGCGGAATGCCAATGCGCAAGCCGTCGAGGGACGCATTCAAATCTCGCGCAAAGTTTTCTGCGGGCACATCCAGCGAGGTGGAATCGCGATCAAGGTCTGGTCCACACATGGCCGACAACATGAGTGCACAATCTTCTGCGGTTCGCGCCATGGGCCCCGCTTGGTCCAAGCTCGATGCATAAGCAATCATGCCGTAACGTGAAGCGCGGCCGTAGGTGGGCTTGATGCCGGTGATGCCACAAAAACTGGCGGGTTGGCGAATAGAGCCACCGGTGTCAGTGCCGGTAGCGGCTGGCACCAAGCGGGCCGCCACGGCGGCGGAACTGCCACCGGAAGAACCGCCCGGAACACGGGTTGTGTCCCACGGGTTGGTGACCGATTTGTAAGCTGAGTTTTCGTTGGATGAACCCATTGCAAATTCATCGCAATTGAGCTTGCCCACGTTGACCATGCCAGCACCGCCAGGGTGGACGCCCAACTTGCGCACCACAGTGGCGTCAAACGGTGAACGGTAGCCCTCCAACATTTTGGAGCCTGCCGTGGTGGGGAAATCGGTGGTGACAAAAATGTCTTTGTGCGCCATGGGCACGCCAGCCAGTGGGCCCGCTGTGCCAGCAGCCAACTGGGCGTCGGCTTCTTTGGCCTGTGCCAGCGTAGCTTCTGGATTCAGGCTTAAAAAAGCACCCGATGTATCCCCTTGGCTGCGTGCCAAAAAGTGTTGTGCCAACTCGGTTGCACTGACTTTTTTAGCACGGAGTTGATCGGCCAGTGCCGCCACGGTTAAATCATGTAAAGCAGTCATGTGGCGCCCTTACTCAATCACTTTGGGAACCAAAAACAGACCGCGCTCGACAGCAGGGGCGCTTTGTTGGTTGGCTTCGCGCTGATTGGGCTCGCTGGCCACGTCATCGCGCAGGCGCAGCGCCATGTCTTGAATGGTGGCGATGGGATGGGGCAGGGGCTGGACGCCGGTGGTGTCGACCGCACGCATGGCTTCCACAATGGTGAAAAAGCCGTTGATTTGGTCCAACATGCGTTGACCTTCCTCGGGCGGGAGCTCTAACCGCGCCAGATTGGCGATTCGGTCAATGTCTTGGGCTGATAAGGACATAAAAAAGTAACTCTTTACAGAAGCTTTAACCCACAAAAATGGGGGCTCAATGCGCCTTTTTTTTCAGGCGATCGGTTATTATCGTGTGTTCGCTGCAAGCTCTCCAAAAAAGCTTGTTCAAGCCCACAATTTACACCCTTCAATGACCCCCCAAACTGCAAGCTAGGCGCATCATGGCTTCAGTTGCTTAGGATTTGTTATGTTCAGCTCGTTTCGTCGTTATTTTTCTACCGATTTGGCCATCGATTTGGGCACGGCCAACACCCTCATTTTTGTTCGCGACAAGGGCATCGTTCTAGACGAGCCTTCCGTGGTCGCCATTCGCCATGAAGGCGGCCCTCAAGGCAAAAAAGTCTTGCAAGCGGTTGGCCACGAAGCCAAGTCGATGTTGGGCAAGGTGCCCGGCAACATCGAAGCCATTCGTCCCATGAAAGACGGCGTGATTGCCGACTTCACAGTCACTGAGCAAATGCTCAAGCAGTTCATTCGCATGGTGCACCCCCGCAGCACCTTCCGCCCTAGCCCCCGCATCATCATTTGCGTGCCTTGCGGTTCTACCCAAGTTGAACGCCGCGCCATTCGCGAATCTGCTTTGGGCGCTGGCGCCTCCGAGGTGTACCTCATTGAAGAACCCATGGCCGCGGCCATTGGCGCAGGCTTGCCTGTGTCAGAAGCCTCCGGCTCGATGGTGGTCGACATTGGCGGCGGCACCACCGAAGTGGGCGTCATTTCGTTGGGCGGCATGGTCTACAAAGGCAGTGTGCGCGTCGGTGGCGACAAGTTTGACGAAGCCATCATCAACTACATTCGCCGCAACTACGGCATGCTCATTGGCGAGCCCACCGCCGAAGCCATCAAGAAAAGCATCGGTTCAGCCTTCCCTGGCTCTGAAGTGCGCGAGATGGAAGTCAAAGGCCGCAATCTGTCAGAAGGTGTGCCCCGCAGCTTCACCATCAGCAGCAACGAAATTTTGGAAGCACTCACTGACCCCCTGAACAACATCGTTTCCGCGGTCAAAACAGCGCTCGAACAAACACCCCCCGAATTGGGTGCCGATATTTCTGACCGCGGCATGATGCTGACCGGTGGTGGCGCTTTGCTGCGTGACCTCGATCGCTTGTTGTCCGAAGAAACAGGCTTGCCCGTTTTGGTGGCCGAAGATCCGCTCACATGCGTAGCCCGCGGTTGCGGCATGGCCCTTGAGCGCATGGACCGTCTGGGCAGCATCTTCACCAGTGAATAACGTTGGCGCAATTCATGGCGCTGGAGTCTCTTGACCGCAGCCCCCCACCCTTTTTCAGGGTGGGCTTTTCGCCGCTGACCAAACTTATCTTTTTTGGCGCCTTGTCGGTGCTATTGATGTTTGGTGACAAGCAGCTTCAATTTACAAAACCCATTCGCGCTGGCTTGTCCACCATCATCATGCCCGTACAGTGGCTGGTCTTGCAGCCCGGGCAACTGGCTTCGTCTGTGGGCGACTACTTCGAAAATTTAGAGCAGGCACAAAAAAATCTACAGGCCGCTCAACTTAAGTCCTTGCAACAATCCGCAAGGTCACAGCAAGTCGAGCAACTGCTCATTGAGAATCAGAATCTTCGGCAACTCTTAGATTTAAAAACCACGGTCGCCACGCCCTCCCAAGTGGCCGAAGTTTTATTTGATGTGCCCGACCCCTACAACCAGCGCATCGTCATCGACAAAGGTCAAACCAAAGAAGTGGTCTTGGGCTCACCGGTGATCGATGCCGGCGGTGTTGTTGGCCAAGTCACTCGTGTTTATCCCCTTTCAGCCGAAGTCACACTTCTAACGGATCGCGATCAAAGTATCCCCGTCATGAACAGCAGAACAGGGGCGCGCAACATCAGCAGCGGCAGCCTCTTGGCGGGCGTTCCGCACATTGAATTGAAATTTGTGCCCGCCAGTGCCGATGTCAAAGAAGGCGATTTGCTAACCACCAGTGGCATTGATGGGGTGTATCCCGCAGGCTTGCAAGTAGGTCGCATCAGTCACATTGAGCGGCGTGTTGATATTTCCTTTGCGCGCATCCATGCAACGCCACTTGCGGAACTCAAAGGCCGTCATGTGTTGGTCTTGCAACCGACAGGGGTTCAGCCTCAGAGCAAAGGAAAAGCACCATGATCATGGAGCGACGCCAAGCGCTTTTACTCCCAGTCAGTCCATGGTTCATTGCCATCAGCTTGCTGGCTTGCTTGCTCCTAAGCATGCTCTTGGGCTTGGCCCAAACTTTGTGGTTACCCGATGTGTTGGCCGTGGCCATCTTTTTTTGGGGCATCCATCAGCCTCGCCGCGTGGGCATGTCCATTGCTTTTATTTTTGGCCTTTGGATGGATGTTCAACAATCCTCCTTGATGGGACAACACGCACTTTGCTATGTGCTGTTGAATTACTTTGCGTTCAGCATGCACCGTCGATTGCTGTGGTTTCCCATCAAAGACCAAATGATTCAAATCTTGCCGTTTTTCATGATGGCAGATTCACTCGGCCTCATCATTCGACTGAGCACTGGTGAAAATTTTCCAGGCTGGTCTTTGTTGCTCACACCTTTCATGGCCACCTTGTTGTGGCCTGTCGCAAACTTTATTTTGCTGGCCCCTCAACGTCGGGCACACGATCCCGACGCCAACCGTCCCATTTAAGCCATGGCGCTGCACCTGCCCTCCCTGAGCGAGTTGCGCAACACAGAGTTTGAAATTTTTAAGTTTCAGACGCGTGTCATGGTGCTTCAAGGTGTGGTGCTGTTGTGCTTTGCATTGCTGGGGATGAGGTTGTTTTATTTACAAGTCATTCGCCACGATGAGTTGTTAGAACAAGCTGAAAACAATCGCACAGCCATCCTGCCAACTGTGCCCAATCGCGGCACCATCTTGGACCGCAATGGTGTAGTGTTGGCCAATAATTATTCAGCCTACACGCTTGAGATTACGCCTTCACGCGTGAAAGACATTGAGGCCACCATCGACAGCTTGTCTGAAATCATTGATATTTCAGCGCGCGACAGGAAGCGCTTCAAGCGCATGCGCGAAGAATCAAAAAACTTTGATTCACTGCCCATTCGTTCTAGACTCACGGACGAAGAGGTGGCCCAATTCACCGCTCAACACTATCGCTTTCCTGGCGTAGAAATCAAAGCGCGCTTGTTTCGCAATTACCCCTTTGGTCACCTGGCCAGCCATGTCGTGGGCTACATTGGGCGCATCAACCAAAAAGAAAAAGAACAAATCGAAGAAAGCGATGAAGAAGGCAACTACCGCGGCACGCAATACATTGGCAAGCTGGGTGTAGAGCAACGCTACGAGCGCGAACTGCATGGCATCACAGGTGTCCAAGAGGTTGAAACCTCGGCGGGTGGACGGGCTGTCAGAATGATGGCCAGCCGCCCTGCAACGCCCGGACAGAACGTGGTGCTTTCGATCGACATCAAGCTTCAAAAAATGATCGAGGATCTGTACGGCAACAGGCGTGGTGCATTGGTTGCGCTCGACCCCCGCACAGGGGAAGTTCTCGCATTTGTCAGCAAGCCCACCTTCGACCCCAATTTATTTGTCGATGGCATTGACAGTGAAAGCTGGAAAATGCTCAGCGAATCGATTGACAAACCACTTCTCAATCGCGCCCTGCGTGGTACCTATCCACCTGGGTCCACCTACAAACCATTCATGGCTTTGGCTGCACTCGAAACCGGTAAGCGAAGCGCTAGCGAAGTCATCAACGACACAGGTTCGTGGGCTTATGGAGGTCATACCTTCAGAAGCCATGGCGATGGCGGCTTGGGGCCTGTCGACATGGTGCGCTCCATTGTGCTTTCAAGCAATGTCTACTATTACTCATTGGCCAACAGCATGGGGGTGGACGCCATTCATGATTTCATGAAGCCCTTGGGTTTTGGCCAAGTGACTGGCATTGACTTACCAGGCGAAGTGAAAGGTGTGTTGCCAAGTACACAGTGGAAAAAAAATACGTACAAAAAACCCGAGCAGCAACGGTGGTACGGTGGCGAAACCATTTCCTTGGGCATTGGTCAGGGCTACAACGCGTTCACCATGTTGCAACTGGCCAGCGCCACGGCCACCTTGGCCAACGGCGGCATTCAATACCCCCCGCGCTTGGTTGTGGCCACTCAAGACCCCATTCAACGCACCGATCGGGCAGTGGCTACGGGGCAGCCTTTCAATTTAGCCTACAAGCCAGAGCACGTTGAGGTCATTCGACAAGGCCTGGTGGGCGTGGCCAAAGAGGGCACGTCTGCACGCGTCTTTGCCGGGACACCCTATCAAAGCGCAGGCAAAACAGGAACCGCTCAAGCGGTGACCATTGGCCAAAAAGACAAATACAACGCCAGCAAACTCGAAGAGCACCAACGAGATCATGCTTTGTACATGGCCTTTGCGCCTGCTGAAAATCCACAAATAGCACTGGCCATTGTGGTCGAAAACGCTGGCTTTGGCGCAGCGCAAGCAGCCCCCATTGCACGCAGAGTATTCGACTATTGGTTGCTGGGTGAGTACCCCAGTGTGGAAGACATAGAGGCCTCTCAAAAAGGATTGGCCGTGACGCCTGTTGGCGCCAAACGCCGCAAAGAAGATGTGCAGTTGATCAGCTCTGAGGGTGTTGCCACACCCATGGGCAAGCGCTGAACTTTGATGACTTTCAAATCTAAATTTTAAAATTGAGAGGGGTCTTTGTCTTGGCCCCAATTGGTTTTCTTGGTGAGCCAGATGAGGGCCATCAAAACAAAGTAGGTGCCTGTCACGTCACCGATCAGCATTACCAAAATTCCATCCAAAAAATTGTCGCTGAAATTGTTCCAATACAAAATCAACTGATTCAAACCACTGTTGAGAAACACAAAGAGCAGGCCCATCCATAGAACTTGCTGTTGGTTGATGTTGCTGAGGTCTTCTTCCAAGCCAAAGTTTTGCACAAACAGTTTGATGGCCAAAAAGGGCGCAAGTCCATTGATGAAGGCCAATTCGACAGCCAAAATCCATTGGTCCGGGAATTTGTAAAGGATGGCGGATGCAAACGATGCAACGACAATGCCTGCCGCACCAATCCAGCCCGATATCAAGACAAATAAAAATTTGAATCCGCTAGGGATGTGAAACAGGTTGACGCCCAGAACCTGCTGCAAAAACTCAGTCAATGCGGTGCTGGCAAACTGAATAAGTCCGTATGCGAGCGTGACAAAAAAGAATGTCCCCAACTTTGAAGAAAGCACTGTTTTGAGCATGGAGACACAACCGATTGTTCGGATTTTTGTATTTCCAGGAATTATAGATATTAAATTTTATAAATTCAGGAAGGCACTCAATTTCAAGGGTCTTGTGACTTCGCTTAACTCAAGGAAGCCTTAACCACTGCTTTCGATAGGGTGTTGATGTATTGATGACCTTGCGCTGTCAATTTGAGGTATTTCGAGCGCCGGTCTTCGGTCACGCTGGCCGTGTAAACATAGCCCGAGCGGCGCAATGCCATGAGGTGTTTGTGCAGGGTTGCGGGTGAAGCGATGGCTTGATTCGACAGCAGATCGCGAACTGTCAGGGGATTGCCCTGAAACTCATTGAGGGCGATCTCGTCCAAGATCAAGCGAGGCAAATGACCAACTTTTGGAAAAGTGTCCGAGGCAGAGATTGCCTTCACCAAGTTCACAAAATTGATATAGGGGTTCACAAATGCTCCTTGAACTGCTGGACATTGAGGCCGACGATCTTTGCTTGATGAATCTTGGTGCGGCTGGCGGGGATCGAACCCACGACCCTTGGCTTCGGAGGCCAATACTCTATCCACTGAGCTACAGCCGCGCGTGATTCATTATTCTTAGTTGGATAAGATTATGGCATGGTCCATCCAAATCATGTCAATTCCGTCGGAACGCATGGGCCTCGCGGTTATAATTTAAAGTTGATTCCGATCCATCGGACACAGTTCTATAGAGATTCATTGAGGACGCTATGAGCGACAACAGCCACGATCAAGCCCACGAAGACCACACTGGACCGGTCAAAACCCCCAAACAAATGTTGATGTTGAGTTTTGCCTCCTTCATCATTCCCGTTTTCATCATCATTGGCTTGGTTTACTACGTCACCTCAGGCAATAAAACTGCACCCGGTGGCGACACCGAGCGTGCCGTTGCAGAGCGTATCCAAAAAATTGGCATGGTCGAAGTTCGTGACGCCAACCGCCCCATGAAAGCTGGCCAAGAAGTTTACAAAGCACAGTGTGCTGCTTGCCACGATGCTGGTGCGGCGGGTGCCCCCAAATATGCCGATGCGGGTGCCTGGGCGCCCCGTATCAAAACCGGATACGACGCATTGGTTAACTCAGCCCTCAAAGGCAAGGGCGCCATGGGTGCACAAGGCGGTGGCGATTTCAGCGATCTTGAAATTGGCCGAGCTGTGGCTTACTTGACCGCTTCTGCTGGCGGCAAATTCAAAGAACCCGAAGCGCCGGCTGCCCCTGCTGAGAAAAAATAAAACAACCCCATCATCCTCAGAATGGGGGCTTCATTCAAAACCGCTCGATGCAAATCAGATCAGAGCGGTTTTTTATTGCCTGTCGCAGGACTCAAGCAATAAGCAAATTTGGCTGGCAACTCATTTGACTGAATAGTTTCAAGAGGCCACAAGTCAAGCGACAAACCCTCAGCAGCTTGCGCAACATCCAATGTGTGCAACAAACCAAAGCCCAAAGGGGTTTGAAAATACACCTTGCCTGCTTCGTCCGTCCAACAAGTTTGAGCCACCGTCTCTTCTCCGGTTTGCGAAGTCAACTTGAAATCGGCCGACAAGCGCCACACCCAAGGGGTTGCGGCCAACTCAACATACACACGCTGTGGGCCGTTTTGAAAAAACCATGCGCCCGAGGTATCTGCCGCATAGTTCCGATTAATAAACTCAATCAACTTTTCGTGTTGCAACAAGGACCCTTTGCTGCCCGGCAAGCCACTTTGAAAACTGCCTCGCGCTTGTGACGCATCGTCCCTCAGGTACCAATGGCCACGTTCATCCAGACCCAGCCATCCATAGCAATGGGGTACGTTGGGCCATTTGGCCATGGCTTGTTTGACAATATCGTCCATGGTCGTGATCTTAGTGGATGTGTTGTAAAAGCCATTGACCCACGGCTTGCGGCATGGCTTTCAAATGTCCGGGTACAGACCCTTTTGGAAAACCCACATGACCCCCTTCTGGCGGCTGCCACAGGGTGACATGTCCGCTCACTTTGTCTGCAGTTGGCAAACTACTTGCAGGTATGAAGGGGTCATTTTGTGCATTCAAAGCCAATGCAGGCACAGCAATCTGTTGCATGTGCGGTCGCGCAGAGGCTCGCTGCCAATAGTCCTCCGTATTCTTGAACCCATGCAATGGCGCTGTGAACACATCGTCAAACTCATACAGGTCTTGCGCTGCCAGTAATTTAGATGCATCAAAGAGCCCTGGATGTTGCTTTAATTTCGCCATGGCTTTGGGCTTCATGGTGCGTAAAAACATGCGTGTATAAACCTGCCGATTGAATCCTTCCCCAATGGCTTTGCCACTGGCACTCAAGTCCAATGGCGAACAAATAGAAGCGACAGCAGACACTATTCTTTGAGCTGATTGTCCTTGCTCGCCCGCCCATCGCATCAACGCATTGCCACCCAATGAAACGCCTGCCGCCAACAAGCCAGGGCGATTTTCTTTGTCTGCCCTTTGCTTAAATTGGGTCAGCAAATGGTGAACTTCTTCGTGGTCACCTGAATGGTAGGCCCGCGGTGCCAAGTTCAAAGTACCACTGCAACCCCGAAAGTGCGGTACGGCAATGTCACAGCCATTTTCAATGGCCCAATCGGCGAAGGCTTGAGCGTAGTGGCTACCAGATGAACCCTCGAGTCCATGGAAGAGAACCAACAACGGTCTTGGCACTGTGGGCGAAGGACGCTCACAAAAATCAACATCCACAAAATCTTGATCGGGGGTTGGCCATCTTTCGCGGCGCCAGGTGGGGGGCGTCACTTCATACCTGCGCGACCAAAGTGCCGACCAAATGGTTTGCAGATGTCCGCCGGGCAACCAAACTGGTGCTGAGTAATCAGTCAATGCAACACCGAGCGTGTGGAAGATACTTCTGCAGGCGCAACAGGCGTACCGGGACTTGCATGGTGCGCCACCATGCGCCAACCTTGTGGCGTCTTGTGATAAACATTGGTGGCCACCACAAAGGCTGTTTGCGGTCCGTTGGCGCCTAACACTTCAACCCGCTCCACCAAGTGATGCATGGCACTGGCCAAAGAGTCGACCTTGTGCACTTGTGTGGGTTGCGCTTGCACCGTGCCGTTGGCAAACATCGCTTCAAAATTGGCGCGGATGGCGCCAGCGCCAATCAAACGCGGCCCGCCCGGATGAACACACACAATTTCTTCTTCATCCGCCCAACATGCCATCAAGCGCTCAATGTCACCTTGTCTAAGGGCGTCATAAAACGCTGCTTCAACATCGTCAGGATTGCCACCCAATGTGGCGGCTTGAAGTTTGGCTTTGCGCATGGTGTCCTTAGAAACAAAAAACCCGGCATTCGCCGGGTTTCAGAAAACTTGTCAGCGTGTTCAACGCCCACATTTTATTTTTTAGAGCGGAATTTGCGCAAGGCTGCCAGTTGCGCAGCAAAGACTGCCAACTCACTTTGCGCACGCGCCATGTCGATTTCAGACTTGGCATTGCGAAGAGCATCTTCAGCAGCAGACTTTGCTGCATTGGCTTTCTCTTCGTCCAAATCTTTACCGCGAATAGCAGTGTCTGACAACACGGTCACGTGGTCGGGTTGCACTTCCAAAACGCCGCCAGCAACGAAGACAAACTCTTCGGTGCCGTCGGCTTTTTCGATGCGAACTGAACCAGCCTTGATGCGTGAAATCAACGGTGTGTGACGGGGGTAAATGCCCAATTCACCAGCTTCGCCAGGCAAGGCCACAAAACGGGCTTCGCCTGAGAAGATGGACTCTTCGGCACTGACCACATCAACGCGGATGGTGTTCATAATTGTTCCTTGAAAAGGGTTGACGAAAACGGCTTACGCCATTTTCTTGGCCTTTTCGAAGGCTTCGTCAATGCCACCCACCATGTAGAACGCTTGCTCTGGCAAGTGATCGCACTCGCCGGCCACAATCATTTTGAAACCACGGATGGTTTCAGCCAATGGGACGTACTTACCAGGTGAACCAGTAAAGACTTCAGCCACGTGGAAAGGTTGTGACAAGAAACGTTGAATCTTACGGGCACGAGCCACGGCCAACTTGTCTTCAGGTGCCAAGTCATCCATACCCATAATGGCAATGATGTCGCGCAGTTCGCGATAGCGTTGCAAGGTACCTTGAACAGCGCGAGCAGTTTCGTAGTGGTCAATGCCCACAACCAAAGGATCGAGCTGTCGGCTGGTAGAGTCCAAAGGATCCACAGCAGGATAGATACCCAAAGAAGCGATGTCACGAGACAACACCACAGTGGAGTCCAAGTGAGCAAACGTTGTCGCAGGTGATGGATCGGTCAAGTCATCGGCAGGCACGTAAACGGCTTGGATGGACGTAATGGAGCCCACTTTGGTAGACGTAATACGCTCTTGCAAACGGCCCATTTCTTCGGCCAGTGTAGGCTGGTAACCCACAGCAGAAGGCATACGACCCAACAAGGCGGACACTTCGGTACCGGCCAATGTGTAGCGGTAAATGTTGTCAACGAAGAACAACACGTCTTTGCCTTCATCACGGAAAGATTCCGCAATGGTCAAACCAGTCAGAGCCACGCGCAAACGGTTGCCTGGTGGCTCGTTCATCTGACCGTAAACCATGGCCACTTTGGACTCAAGCAGGTTTTCCAAATTCACCACGCCAGAGTCAGCCATCTCGTGATAGAAGTCATTTCCTTCACGTGTACGCTCACCCACACCAGCGAACACGGACAAGCCGCTGTGCGCTTTAGCGATGTTGTTAATGAGTTCCATCATGTTCACAGTTTTGCCCACACCGGCACCACCGAACAGACCCACTTTACCGCCCTTGGCGAATGGGCAAACCAAGTCAATCACCTTGATGCCGGTTTCCAGCAATTCTTGTGATGGGCTCAATTCGTCATAAGCAG
>JACCDX010238516.1_pt1 | contig 14457 bp, 12 predicted proteins | sample 7449681 | NCBI WGS metagenome assembly JACCDX01 (sample SAMN15323450, study PRJNA562643) | freshwater metagenome | isolation source: river surface water | place: USA:Blue River Watershed | collected 2017-08-18
AGGCTTCTGGGAGCACTCGGTACCTGCGGGCTTGTGCAGCATCACATAGGCCTTGGCCTGGTAGATCCAGGGGACGCCCTGCACGGTATAGGTCAGGCCTTCGGGTTCGAATTCGGCCAACCCATCGGTGCTGGGTTGGCCGTTGACAGTCACGTGGCCCTGCTGCACGAGGCCGGCACAGACACGGCGGGTGCCGAAGCCTTGGGAAAACAGCAGGTCTTGGAGTTGCACAGCGGAGCGATCGTACAGGCCTACGCTCCCGCCCCCGACACACACGAGAAAAAGGAGAAATGATCCACCCTAAGATGATAGGCCGATCGCGCATCACCTGTCCTGCTTCACGGACTTTGACGAAGGCTCCCCTAGAAGGAAGTGCCATTGTCCAGATCGGACACGCATTACTGGTCAGCGCGCATCAAACGAATCCGCCAAAACACCTAATCAGCTATTTCATCAGCGAGGCTTCCAGTTTTTATCCTTTTGATGAAGCCGTATCGACTCTTCAAGAAAATTGATCAGCCGTGACATCAAGGTCACGCGATCAAATTCGGCCTTTGCATAAGCCCGCCCTTGTTCGCCCATACGCCTCCGCTCTTCTGATGACGTTTCCGCGAACCGTTCAATTGTTTCGGCCAGACCTGCACTGTCGCCAGCTGGGCATACCATACCGGCGCCAGCTCGCTCGATCACATCGGCGCCTTCTCCGTCGAGCATGCCGATGATGGGTCGACCAGCGGCCAAATAGGACTGCACCTTGCCAGGAATCGTCATGCTGAACGTCGGGTCTTTCTTCAGACTAACCAGCAACGCATCTGCCTTCGCGTAAAAAGCAGGCATTCGTTCCACCGGGTAACGTCCAAGCAGCAAGACCCTATCTCCTAACCCCCGTACTTGAACTTGCTCAGACACCCAGGCGGAGCGACGACCGTCACCCACGATCAGCCAGCGGATGTCTTTGCGGTGCTTCAGGCGGTCTGCTGCGTCCAGAATTGCGGGAAAGTCCTGTGCATCGCCCACGTTCCCGGCGAAAAGAATGCTGAGCGTTCCTGGCGCCGGTGGAATTTCATTGGCTGGTTCATCGACCTGATGCTGGAAAACATCTTCTGCCCAACTCGGGAAGTAACGGACTTTGCTGGGATCGTCGCAATGGCTTGCAATGCTGGGCAGAAATGACCTCGATTGACCCAGCACCAAGGTACATCGGTTGTAAATGAAACGCACCATCTGTGCAACTGCACTCAATGCCTTGGGGTGTTTAACTACCCCAATTGCGGCAAGAGTCTCTGGCCATAGATCCAGTGCCCAGAACACCACTGGGCAGCGCTTGAGGCGACCTAACAATACCGCAGGAAGGCCCACTGTGACCGGCGAGGGTTCGAAAACAAAAATCACGTCTGGGCGGTAGCCACGCAGCTTCCAGGGACCCAACAAACCGGCACCCAACACGAAGCTCAGGTAGTTGAGAACCAACCGCAATGACCCGCTAGCTCGCGCAAGCATAGGCACGCGATGAATCTGAACCCCGCCAAACCGCGCGAAATCACCCGGGTTTTGCAGGTATTCAGGGAAGACTGCTCCCCCGGGGTAGTTCGGACGCCCCGTGAGCACCGTGACTTCATGGCCGCGTTGAACCCACTCCTTGACCAAGTCATTGATGCGAAAATCTTCTGGCCAGAAGTACTGGCTAACCACGAGTATCCGCAACGGCGCCTCAGTACTTCTTCCACACCACACGGTTTACATAGTCGGTGTAGCTGTGGATGATGCGCACCACCTTTTCGCTCACGTTGGGCATGCTGTAGTCGGCCACCAGACGAAGGCTGCGGTCGGCACCACGGGGCTGGGTGGCCAGAATGGCCAATCCTTGGCGCACGCGCTCCACCTCCAGGCCCACCATCATCACGGCGGCTTCTTCCATGCCTTCGGGGCGCTCGTGGGCTTCGCGCAAGTTCAGCGCCGGGAAGTTAAGAATGGAAGACTCTTCATTGATGGTGCCGCTATCCGACAGCACCGCCTTGGCCTGCATTTGCAGGTTCACATAGTCGTGAAAACCCAAAGGCTTCATCAGGCGCACCAAGGGATGAAACTGAGCACGTGTGGCATCCACTCGTATTTTTGTACGGGGGTGGGTAGAGACCACCACCGGCAAGCCATGGTCTTCGGCCACCGCATTAAGCACAGCCACCAGTTTGGTGAACGACTTATCGGATTCGATGTTTTCTTCGCGGTGGGCGCTGACCACAAAGTATTGTTCAGGTGTTAAACCCAGTCGAACCAAAGCGTTCGATGCCCGAATCTGTGGCACGTAGTGATGTAGCACTTCGTACATCGGGCTGCCCGTCTTGATCACCTGGTCGGGCGTTAGCCCTTCGCGCAGCAGGTAATCGCGCGCAATGGTGCTGTAGGTCAGGTTGATATCTGCCGTGTGGTCGACGATACGTCTGTTGGTCTCTTCTGGAACTCGCTGGTCAAAACAGCGATTGCCCGCCTCCATGTGGAAAATCGGGATTTTGCGACGCTTGGCCGGGATCACCGATAAGCAACTGTTCGTGTCACCCAACACCAGCATAGCGTCGGGCTGCACCTGCGCTAACACGCCATCCACGGCGGTTATGAGGTTGCCAATGGTGTTGGCAGCGCTGGTGCTACCTTCAGCACTGTGTAAAAAAAAGTTCGGCTTGCGTATGCCAAGATCATCAAAAAACACTTGGTTCAGTTCGTAGTCATAGTTCTGACCGGTATGCACCAGCACGTGATCGCAATGCAGATCCAGCGCCGCCATCACACGCGACAACCGGATGATTTCGGGACGGGTGCCGACTACCGTCATAACCTTGAGTTTTTTTAGCGACATGTAGGTTTCTCCAATCGGGTCACAGCGAGCAGTCGAAAGTATCCGGGCGGGCCCGATCAAATATCTCGTTGGCCCACAGCATGACCACCATCTCCTCCCGTCCTATATTCGTGATGTCATGCGTCCAGCCGGGCACCGTCTCGACGATCTGCGGCCTGTCTCCGGAAGTCTGCAACTCGTGCGTCTGTCCCGTCTGCATGTGACGGAAACGGAACAGCGCCTGGCCCTTGATGACCAGGAATTTCTCAGTCTTACTGTGGTGGTAATGGCCGCCACGTGTCACACCGGCATGGGCCGTGAAGAAAGAAAACTGGCCACAATCAGGCGTCTTCAGCATCTCCACGAAAACCCCGCGCCGGTCAGCATGCTGCGGCACATCGTAGGCAAATGCCTCCACCGGGAGATAGCTGACGTAGGTGGCATAGAGTGCGCGCACCAAGCCTGTACCAACACGCTCCGTCACCAGCGAGTCCCGGCTATCGCGAAAGGCCTGAATCAGCCGCGCCAGTTCGCCCACCGTTGTGCCGTACAGGGGCTGCACCGCCGCAAACCCGTCAGCATCGGTCATGGGCACCACGCCGTCCATGACCCTTACAAAGCACTCGATCACATCGTCGATATAGACCAATGTCAGGGCAGCCTGCGGATCGTTAACCAGGATCGGCAGATCGCGCGCAATGTTGTAACAGAAGGTGGCTACCGCAGAGTTATAGTTGGGCCGGCACCATTTGCCGAACACATTGGGCAGGCGGAACAAATGCACCGGCACCAGCGGGTCCAGCCCCGTCGATAGCAGCGTATCCTCGGCCTCGCGCTTGCTTCGCCCGTAGGCATTGTCCTGCGCGGCCTGCGAAGACGACGTGTACAGGATAGAAATCGCCCTGCCCTTCGAGCGGGCGGCAGTGGCCACGGCCTTACCCAGACCGCGCGTCAGATCGGTATTGCCTGTCGTGAATTCCTTCGGATCCTGCGGCCGGTTGACACCTGCTAAGTGAAAGACGAAATCCACCCCCTCCAGCAACCCGGCCAGTTGTCCGGTCTGCTGGTCACGCGTGTAGCAGACCACCTGCACATCACGCCGCTCCCGCAAGCGCAGCTGCAGGTTCCTGCCGACAAAGCCGTTGGCGCCGGTGATCAGCACCCTCATGGGCTCAGTCCTCCGCGACGGCAGGTTCGCCCCGCACGATGCGCTGCATAAAATCCAGCTTGAACAGCAAAGCCTTCATACCCGCAACATCCAGGCGAGTCGTGTTGTGCGAGTTGTAGTCTTCCCCGTGCGTGCTCTGGGTGATACGTCGCTCGCCTTCGTCCACGAACTTTGCATAGTTCAGATCGCGGGCGTCTGGCGGGACCCGGAAGTATTCACCCATGTCTTCGGCACAGGCCATCTCCTCGCGCCCCAGCAGGGTTTCGAACAGCTTCTCGCCATGGCGCGTGCCGATCTCATGCACCGGATGCTGCGGCTTGCCCAGCAACTCCAGGATGGCCTGTGCTAGCACATTAACCGTGGCAGCTGGCGCCTTTTGTACAAAAATGTCTCCGTTGCGGCCATTACGGAACGCATACAGCACCAAGTCAACCGCATCCTCTAGTGTCATCATGAAGCGCGTCATGCTCGGGTCGGTAATGGTGATGGGCTTGCCCGCCTGCACTTGGTTCACGAAAAGCGGAATCACCGAGCCGCGCGACGCCATGACGTTGCCGTATCGCGTACCGCAGATTACCGTGCTAGTGCCTTCAAGGTTGCGGCTAGTCGCCACCATAACTTTCTCCATCATGGCTTTGCTAATACCCATGGCATTGATCGGATACACCGCTTTGTCAGTACTCAGGCACACCACGCGTTTTACACCGGCAGCAATGGCCGCTTCCAGCACATTCTCCGTGCCCAGCACATTGGTCATCACCGCCTGCATGGGGTGGAATTCGCAGGACGGCACTTGCTTCACGGCCGCCGCATGGAAGACGAAATCGACCCCGCGCATGGCGGCGGCCACGCTGCGGGAATCGCGCACGTCACCAATGTAGAACTTCAGCTTCGGACTGGCATAGCGCTTGCGCATGTCGTCCTGTTTTTTTTCGTCACGGCTGAAGATGCGGATCTCGGAAATCCCACTGTCTAGGAAACGCTCTAGCACTGCCCCGCCAAACGAGCCAGTGCCACCCGTGATCAAAATAGTTTTATTCGTGAATTCGTTCATTTTTAAACGGCCTTTACGACTTTTTTGAGTAGTTCTTTGAGCCACTGCGGCAGCAGATACTGGACTAGGCGCTGAGATTTGATGCGCAACACAGGTTTCATTCCTGCCGAAAAACCTGGCCGCAGGGCCCGCACTTCCTTCAGTACGCTGATTATTACCGCCTCGTAGGCCTCATAGACCGGCTCGGGCTCCAGCCCCATAGCCCTGTAAGAACCGGACAGACGATCAAAGCTGCCATTAGCCAGCAATTGGAACTGGTGAAAATGATAGAAGACAAGCGGCGATCTGTTCACGGTAATCGTACCCTGGCCGTCCCGTTCAAAACGGTATTGCGAATAGTTCCAGGGCGCGAGACCTGCCCCAGGGTGCTGCAGAATGTGCAAGCCGCTGTACTTGCTCGGCCACTGGTCCAAGTACTTCTGGTCGCCCATGCGATCTTCCTCAAGCCGGTGGAAGCACCATTCGATACACTGCTCCCGCCAGCGAGCCAGACAGGCCAGTCCCTGCTCGTTCCGGCGAAAGCCCACCCACTCCACGCAGAAGCGACCTTTCACCTCCAAGTGCTTCAGCGCAGGCGGGAAGCGGTGCTCGATAATGACGATTGATGCATCCCCGATCTCGTCAAACAATGGCTGCAACGGGGAAAAGAAATACAGGTCGGCGTCGAGGTAGGTGATGGAATCGATGTCCGGGTTGTGCTGTAGCACATGCCAAGGTAGGCAGGGCGACAAGGTCCAGCAATATTCCGCCATGCTGCGGCCGGGCTTGACAGCCAGCAGCGCCTTATCCTCGACCTCCGGCAACGACAAGCAGGTCACATACGACAGGCTCATTTGCTCCAGAATCTCGCGCGTCTGCCCGTCCATGCACAGTACGTGCACGTGCGCATCGGGGCAATGCTGCTTCAGGGTACGCAGCATGGCCACGCCCTTGAGCAGGTAATTGCTGTCGAACAGGGTGCAGAAATGGCGCATGGTCAGGCTGCCCTCTTGCGGCACACATAAGTCCGCGTAGCGCTGCCCACGCCATGACTCACGGTTTCATCCAGCGTATGGGTGGCCAGCATCTCCAGCCCGCTGTCGGTCAGCAGCTGCAGAAACTGCGGTTCGTTGAAGTGGATCTCGACCGTCTCCACGCCATAAGCCTGCTTACGGTAATACTTGTTCGGCTGGCCCAGCACCACGGGCGTGCGGTGGAAGATCGCGTAGCGGGTGGCAACCCGGGCAGTCTCGGCCACGGCGGCCTCGTACTCCGGGATGTGCAGCAGACAGCAACCGGAAATCACCACGTCGAAGGCCTTGTCTGCATAGCCAAGTATCGTGGCGTCCTGCACATCGAAAGGCAGCCCGGGGTAACGCTGGCGGGCCATGGCAATAAAGGCGTCCGAATAGTCGCAACCGGCGTAGTCCACGTCCAGTCCGGCCAGCTCGAAGACCTCTGAGTAGTAGCCGCTGGAGCACCCCACGTCCAGCACGCGCATCCTGCGTGCGCCATCCTGCAAGTCGCGCAGGCTGTTGACCATCACATCGAACACATTCACCGCGTCGCCGCGGCGATAGGCCGCCAGCTGCCGATCCACCAGTTCACGCTGCCTGATAGGCAGATCATCGTCTTTCCAGGCCGTACGCAGGCGCACCGACTCGCTGCCTGCCTCTTCCCCGGCTATCTCCACATAATGGTTCGACACGCCTCGCCCTGGCAGCATGAACCGCAAGCCGCGCTTGAGCAGGCTCTTCAGCCGGGGGAAGCGGTTAATCAGGGTGCGCAGCTGCGCTTTCATTTGCCCCCCTTCGCCAGATACTGCTCCAGCACCGGCACCAGTTCCTCCATGCGCCGCAGGTAGGTATGGTCGCGCAGCGTGCGTGCCTGGCCGGCACGGGCAATCTCGCTGGCCTCATCGGGATGGGCAATGTAGTAGCGGATCAATTCCGCTGCCTCATCGGGGCTCGAATAGGCCACCACCTCCTTGCCCACTTTGAACAACTCGCCCAGGTTGTCCTTGCGGTCGGTAATCAACAGCCCCCCCACACCCGTGGCTTCGTACAAGCGCATGTTGTTGGCGTTGTTCTCGGCCACGTTGATATGGCGATTCAGGGTGACACGGCTGCGCGCCAGCGCGCGGTACATGTCCAGCCCCCACACTTCGCCATGATGGCGAGCCACGATGGGAGAAGCCCGGCTCAGGCTATCAGCGCCATAGCCGAAGAATTCGATCGGAGTGATGCGCGCTAGGTATTCCAACATGGGCAGCGCCTTGCCATGGTGCCGGCTGATGCCGCCCACGAAGCTCGCATCGATGTCCTTCTCCACCTTGCCCAGCAGGTCTAGCACCCGTGTATCGAAGCCGATGCGGAAATACTCCGAAGCCACCCCCATGGCCCGCAGCCGAGGCACGAAGTGCGGAAAGGAGGTCAGGATCAGGTCATAGGCCTGCAGGTACGGCTGCGGCGGCAGCGGGCTCGCAATCTGGCCAACAATGCGTTTGACGTACGGCCGCAGCTCCTGCATTTTATGGGGCGGAAGGAACCAGAGGTCCTGGCAGTAGAGCACGTCAGGGCGCGCGTCCTTGATCTGCGCGACCGCGATTTCAACAAGCCCTGGCAGCGAGGACAGCCTGGGGCCGATCACAGGCAGCCGCAAGAGACGCTGGGGCACCCTCATGGCCAACTTGCTGTACCGCACGCCCCGCTCATCGGCCCACCGCGTCTGCAGCGGCGCGCAGTTGACTATCAGGTCCTGGGCATCATGTCCCATGGCCCGCAGGTGCGAGGAATAGTAGTCCGACGTCCCGAAGCACTGTGCCAGCAGGTCGTCGACTTGGGCCGCGTAGGGCGAGGCCGCCTGTCCGCGGCGCTCGGAGTAAAAACGCTCGAGGAACCGCGGATAGTAAGTGTCCAGGATGATGATTTTCAAGACACCCCCATAACCTAGACCGTAGCGTCAACGAAAAATACCGTATTCAATGTCTTTGCGCAGGGACTGTAACCAACCGACTTTAGAAAAATTGCGGTCGGATGCTCAGTGAGTCGCTCCAAAGTTGACCCTAACAACTCAACCAGCAAAAAACGAGGACGGAAACGGATCCAGTCGTTGGACAACACGATCTCGTGATCGAGATTTTCTGCATCGATCGTCATGAAATCGACGATCGTACCTGGCCTAAGATGTTGCTCAAGCAAGGATGCAAGGGGTCGAACGGGAATGTTTTTTTGACCAATGATTCGATAATTCCCCTGATTTTTTCGCTCCGCCTCGTCAAATGAAAAAGTATTGAGCGCTGACTCATTAAACATGTAATAAATCAATTCGCCATGAGAGCTACTGACGCCACACTCCAAGGTAAGGTCATGTGGACGCCATCTGTTAAACCTGCGCACCGTACCAGGCAAAGGATCGATGTTTATACCCCTCCACCCGCGCTTATAAAAGTAATATGTGTTTGAAAATCGCGTCGGATGATGCGCTCCGATGTCGACAAAAAAACCTTTTTTGTCTTGAACGTCGCCCATCAGGCGCGCCAAAACCAAATCCTCTCCTTCTTGGGAATATGAAATTCGACCAAGTGGAAACCAGTCACGCAACATTGGTTTGAGCATGTGCGTTAACGACAATAGGGTGAACATACGCTGCAGTCGGATTATTTTCCCAGTGGCAATGTGTATTGCGAACGGAACATTTCAGCGTAAAGCTTTGATGTCTCCAACAATTCTTCGTGGCGTCCACGGTTTACGACTTTGCCACCATCAATCACGAGAATCTCGTCGCAGTTCCGCACAGCCGAAATCCGATGGGACACCATAATCGTTGCAATCGAACCTCTCGCCAGCATGAGCTCATGAACGATTTCTTTTTCGGTGAGCGGATCCAGTGCACTGGTAGCTTCATCCAAAACAAGAATTAAAGGCTGGTGGTAAAAGGCGCGGGCAAGGCCGATTCGTTGCCTCTGCCCGCCAGATAGGCGGACGCCATTTTCCCCTGCTGGCGTATCGAGGCCCTGCGGTAAGCTGTCGATGAGTGTATCCAAGCACGCCGTGCGTAAGGCTTGTGCCATTCGCGCAGCATCGTAGTTTTCGACGAACGCGATATTGAAAGCAATTGATGCATCTATCAATGTGATGGTTTGCGGCACGTAGCCTACCAGTCGAGACAGGGAAGCGCTCGCAAAAGGAGAAAACTCCTTGCCATCACAAAAAAATCGCCCCGAATCCGTTCGCTGCAGCCCGGTAAGCACGTCCAGCAGCGTGGATTTTCCAGAACCGGAGGGCCCAACGATTCCATAACTTTTCCCGGGTCGGATGCAGAATGACACGTGGTCGAGGATCAGGTTTTCACCGTGCCAGAAGCAAACATCTTGCAACTCCATAGCCCGAGTAAAGTGCAACTGGTCCTCTTCACGCACATGCCTCGCATCGATCAACTGACTACGCATAGACCTGAACCGTAGAACCGATTCACCATAGAACCTCAACGAATTTAGCGATGTGAACAGCTTGGCAAACGCGGGGATGACGCGGATGGCGGTGACCGCGGCAACCCCGACCAATGGCAAGGTTGACTGAAGTTCAGTTCCGGTGATGGCCATGCCCAGAACCGAACCGATCACCCCGATTAGAACCGTGGCCTCGACGATGACCAGGGGCAACGCATGGTTGAAGTTGTAGCGCCAGGCAACGGCCTCAAAGTCACGCGCGACCTTTCCATTGAGGTCCGTGAACAGGGGCGTCAGGCCCATGATCTTGATGTCACGGATCGCACTGATCATTGAGAACATGAGGCGGTACCGTGCGTTCTCGGCGTCGGCCTGCCTGCGACCGAGCCGGGCCGTCGCCCGGATGACAAGGAGGTAGATCGCGCCGCCCGCAAGCGCCAGAAAGCCCACGGCGGCCAACGTCAACCTAGGGCTGGCCATGAAGAACAGTCCGAACAGCAGGCAAAGGAACACTAGCTCGTTCGCGATCTGCAGCAAGCCGCGGTACACGAGGGACACATGCACGGGACTCGCAAAGGCCGCCGAACCCAGCTCTGACGCCGGCGTCTTGAGGAACTGCGCATATTCGGCCCCCAGCAAGTGGCCGACGATGTCGTCCCCGACCCGTGTCGCCAGCTCCGCCATCTTCCGGGCCTGATACCGCAGCAACAGGGATTGCGCGACGCTTTTACAGAGATACGCGAACCCCAGACCCACGCTCAGGAGGAGCAGCAACGCGTTGCGCGGCAACACGGCAACCGGAGCCGGCAGGATCGGCGTTAGGCGCGCGATGGCATCCGGCTCGATCACTAGCTTGAGGTACGGAAAGATGATGGCAATGCCAAAAAGGTCAAGAACAGAAGACAGCAGGATGGACGCGAGAAGCCATGCGGCGAAAGTGCGGCTGGCGTAGGTAAACACGAACCTCGCGCTGCCATCTGCATCGAATCGCGACAGGCGTTTCATGCCTCTACCCGCGCTCCCGTCGCTTGACGCAAGGCATCGATGTTGGCGCTGCGCCCGGGCGGCACCTGCGCATACACCGATTCGACCATCTTGCGCATCTCGGCACGGATCACGGACAGTTCCTCGGCGGATGTCAGACCTCCCTGACGTTCGTACTGTAGCCCGATTATGTCTACGCCTTCGAGAATGGTCCGGGAAATCACCGCATGATTGCGCAGGCGCCTTCCAAGCCGAGACGCCTGGAGCCGGTAGGCAAACATGCGCCGGAGTTTACCCATGGCCCGGCGAAAAAACGAACGACGCCCTTCGCCAAATGAGAAACCGTCACGGATGTCCACGGTGCCGAGGGCGTACTCCAGCCCGAGCCAGCGGAACACCTGGATCACCCTGTCAAACGACCAACCCGAGGCAAGCGCTGCGTCGATCTTGGCCACGTAATCCGTGGGGTCACTCGCCAGGCTGTTGAGCGACGAGGGGTAATAGAGGATCTCTTTGTTATAGAGGACGACGGGAACGCCAAGGTGGGCGAGCTCCTTGCCCGTGCTTGACCAGCCGTTCAGGCCCACGTCAACGTGCGGGATCAGGTCGTAGAGGGAAATTTTCTCCTGCGGCCAATTGATACGCACGTTGGCAGGAAGATCACGCAGCGCCTCCTCGAGCCTGCGCGCATGGTTCGAATGGATGCTGTCCCGTTGGTTGGGAAGTTCACGCGGGTGGACGCGGATGATCAAGAACAGATCCGGTCGGGACGCCAAGTGTTTCAGTAGGAATTCAAGCCACTCCACTTGGGAGTTGAACATCAGCTTGTGCTCGGGCATCACGCCCATGACCTGGCTCGAGAAGAGCTCGTCGTAACTGCTGAGCATGGCCAGGAGCACCTTCTGGTCCGGGCGGATTCCAAAATGGGCGCGGACATCGAGGTACTCCGGCTTCTTAGGTGCCGAGTAAACCCAAACCGTCTTGCCCGAGGTCAGTGCCGAAAAGTGACTCGCCCCCGACTCGATGCCCGCACGTGTCGCAGGCAGGTTGCGCCATTTTTCCTCGAAATCGGTGATCCACTGCTTGTACAGACGGACCATATCGCTGCGGAAGAGATACAGGCTGCCAAAGCGGTTAGACATGTTACCACCCGCATGCATCCCGAACGTCGGGACCCCCGCACGCTCCGCGGCGAGCATCATGATGTAGAGCACTGAAACGTGCGTATTGTAGCCGACGATTCGATGGGGCTTCAGTTTTGCCAGCATTCCCGACGTTGCGCGAAGGCTCAGCAACACGTTGTAGAGTCGCCTGCGGAAATCAGCCAGCGAGTCCTCGTTGAGCTCATCCAACGATGTGAGCTTGAAGTGCAGAAGCGTCTCGTGAAGTCCGATGCACCCGACTTTGAAGCCATCGAGTTCAACGGTCGATATCGACTCGCGAGGAAGGTCGCGCGCAAAGTCCTGGCATTCCCGACGAGCCTCGTCCGGCACAAAGCTGTCCAGACTCACCCGCTCGACCTTGAGACCGGACACGAGCGCGTCCTGCCTGCGGCGGCACATTCGGCATACCGCTTTGCGCTGCGCTTCGCTCGCGGTATGGGCCATGCCGTGGGAATCCATGACGGCACAACCCGCAGCAAAGAGTCCGTCGCACGTCACGTAAATCACCTCGGCACCTTCTTGTTTCATCGAAGAAGCGACGAGTGCCTCCGGATAGGCGTGGGGCCAGATGCCGGAGAACGGAGCAAAGAAAACGACGCGCTGTGAAGCCATGTTGGTGTGGTAGACGGAGGGTTCTAAAGGACTGTCCGGGGATCAGGATAGAAGATCCCAGGTCGCGGGGGTTCCCCGACTGACGTCCCGGCTCACGCGCTTGCCGAGCAGGGTTTCATAGAATTTCGGCGGCAGGCCACCGCCCGGCCGAATGGCGCGAAGGTTCTCAGCGGTCAGTAGCTCGCCGGCTCGCATGTCCCGGGCAATGTACAGGCTGCGGCGAAAGACCACCGAACCTTTCTCGGCAGGTCCGATGCCATAGGAGACGACGCCCATGGCCTGCCAAGCACGTTCCGTTTCCTGGACCAGGGCTGACATTTCGTCCGGTTCCAGCGAGAATTGGCTGTCGACGCCCCCCTCGGATCGATCAAGGGTGAAGTGTTTTTCCACTACCGTCGCCCCCAAGGCCACGCTGGCAACTGCCACACCAACGCCTAGGGTGTGGTCCGAAAGGCCTACCTCGCAACCAAAGGCTTCCCGCATGTGAGGAATCGTCGCGATGTTGCTGTGCTCGGGCGTGCTTGGGTAAGAGCTGGTGCACTTGAGCAGGATAAGGTCCTTGCAGCCCGCACCCCGAGCCGCCCGCACGGCTTCATCGAGCTCTGCGATGGATGCCATGCCGGTGGAAATGATCAGGGGTTTTCCAGTCGCAGCAACCCGCCGGATCAAAGGCAGATCCGCATTCTCAAACGAGGCGATCTTGTAACAGGGGACATCCAGGCCTTCGAGAAAATCTACGGCTGTCGCATCGAACGGTGTGCTAAAGCACAGGATACCGCGCTCCCGGCAGCGCTCGAAAATGGCGGCGTGCCATTCGAGCGGGGTGTGGGCCTCTTGGTACAGGTCATACAGCGACCGTCCTTTCCATGGACTATTGGGGTCGGCAATGAAAAACTCACCCTCACGAATGTCCAGCGTCATGGAATCCGCCGTATAAGTCTGGATTTTCAGCGCATGAGCACCTGTGGCCGCCGCAGCATCAACGATGAATAGGGCTCGCTCCAAGGACTGGTTGTGATTTCCGGACATTTCGGCAATTACGAAGGGTCTATGTCCCCTGCCAACGGAATGTTCGCCAATACGTATGAATTCGCTCATTAGCCTACCTTCTTGCGCTTTCTGATTTGTACTTCATAACGGTAACCTTGAAACTCAAAAAACGCAGGGTAGCGTGATGGATCAGCAACCCGCAACAGATTGAACTGCTCTGCAATCGATCGCAACGGATCCAGCCGGCCATCTTCGGCATGACGCCGCGGATAGTAGCTCGCATCGCCACCGTCCTGTACCCTAGGTTGAATGTCATCCCACAAATCAACGGCGTCGTTCATCATGGAAATTTCGGCGTCAAACAGTGCAGCATTAATCTCGTCGTACAGCTCATGGCCATCGAAACGTATCGTGCGCTGTGCCCAGATTGCCCCCGAGTCAACATTATCCTCTGCCTCAAGGAGCGTCACTGTAAGCTCGGACCGGCCTTCCAGTATCTGCCATATGTGGGGTGACCACCCGCGGCCGCGCGGAAGATCACTGGCATGGATAACGAGCGTGGCCTTGAATGCTGATCGGGTCGAAACACGCACAATCTCGTGACACGAAATCAGGAAAAGAATATCACCACCGGAAAGCTCAGATAGTTTTTCGACAAGACTAACTTCATGCGAAGCTTGACGCTGACGAGCCCATTGCTCGAGTCTTGGCCGAATGGGATGTATCGGATCCGAGCAGACAATTGAAATCTTCATGCTAGTTCCCCATGGCCACACAGACCTTTTCGGCCCCAGTGGCATCCAACAATCCAAAGGCCATTTCGGACATCTTTCGCAGCCGCTCTGGCTGCGAAAGCAGGCTTGTCAGCGCCACCTGAATACGTCCGCTGTCTACGAATTCCGACGGCCCCAGATTGATCACTACCCCACGCTTCGCAAGCTGGGTGACATTTTCGCGTTGATTTTCGGCTTGCTGGACCACAATGGACGGAAGCCCCAGGGCTAGACGCTCCCAAGATGCCGTACCACCCGCTCCAATCGCAAGGTCTGCGCGAGCCAGTCGCTCGGCCATGTTATTCACCTGAACATGGAAGTCGCAACCGGGCGTTTGCAGACACGCCTGTTCTATTCGGTCGCGTGCCTGGTTCATGACGCCGACGATGATATCCGCCTGCAGACCTGCCCCTGCCGCACGAAGAGCGTCCAGCGTTTTCAAAGTATCGTG
>JACCDX010521488.1_pt1 | contig 14457 bp, 16 predicted proteins | sample 7449681 | NCBI WGS metagenome assembly JACCDX01 (sample SAMN15323450, study PRJNA562643) | freshwater metagenome | isolation source: river surface water | place: USA:Blue River Watershed | collected 2017-08-18
AACCGAGACATAGATTTGTAACCACAGTTTTTGCGTTCAATCACACATGCAGTGCGAATACGTTCATCAATTTCAAATTCCAACATCATTTCACCTTTTGTAATCCGGATCAACCAAAGAGAACCACTTTGCGTAGCTTCTTGGAGCACAACGCCGTTGAAGCGATTGAGCGTGTTTTGAATTGCGACGAGAATGTTCATTTTACCACAACCCTCATGAATGAGATACGAAAAAATCCGTTTTTAGTATAATGAACGTTTTGATTGAAGCTCTTGTTGTTGGTCTTGTGTTGATTCCTATTTATTGGGCAACGGAGAAGGTTGTGGGTGGATACGGAAAGTGGGTGACGATCGCAGCCGCAGGTGCTGCGTTCCATCTTTTGTTTGAGGTCTTGGGCTTGAACAAGGCCTATGCCCAAATGAAAAAACATTAATAAGACATTAGCTTGAACACGATTTAAACCTCCGAACGGAACCAATCCCAAGGATCTTCCATTCCAATCAAATCGGAATGTGGTCCGTCGGAAGAACAATCGCTACACATGTACCCAACATCTGTGCGGATAGGGGATACATGGTGTGCCAAACACATACAGCAATCGCGCCACTGAATGCGGTTGCGAGCCATATGACCACGCCACAGAGCTTGAATTTTAGTTGCAGCTTCGTCTTTGCGATCTTCGTAATCTTCCCACGCTTTGCGCAACAAGCTCCGCAACCACTCCCAAGCCATTTGGATTTGTTTGTGTTCCCAGAACGCCTCCAAACGCCACCGCCCAGGTGCCTCACGGAGTTCGGTATCAAGGTCTAGCCAGTCCTCAATATCGTCCCCGTACTTCCAAGGTTCCTCCGCCATATCCTTCCACACCCCATAGTCAGACGCTGGTTTCACATGTACAACCACATGGTCTGACGCCTCATATCCAATCGCATAGTCGCCCCACGAAACGATCCCCGCGCCGATCTGTAAGCCAGAAGCGAGGGAAGACATCATTTGGTCATTGATCATTTCTCACACTTCTCCATGAATTTGACAAAAATAAATCCGTTTTTTGAGGTGAAATACACAGGTTTAATAGCGAGGCGTGACGCGAACATTTCGTCCGACTCGCAACGGACGACTGACCATATCATTGTACGCTTTCAATAGACGTTTTGATTGTGTTTCCGTTAGACCTTCTCCGATGTATTGCAACCGAAGCTCAAATTCATAGGTTTCTTGATCACTTGAGATACGTTTCAGATTTCCACGCACTCGTTTCACGCGGAACTTGCTTCCAAAGGTACATGCAAGACGCAACAACAAATCTGTATTCTGTACAATTCTATCTACACACATTGGTCTTCCGTTGTTGAAGACAACCGTATGATCTCCAAGTTCGGACAACTGACTCATCCGTTCGCGACTAAGATGGGAATGATATGTGTTTGAATACGACCACAAGAGAACACCATCCTTTCGTCCAGTACGCATATGATCCACCAATTGAGTCATGATATGGTCCTTTTGTGGACACACAGAATCAAGAATATGCGTATACAATACATCTGCGTAGGTTTGAAGAACATCCTTGCTACGTTCGCGCAAGGCAGTGTTGAGGTCTGCCAAATGATTGGCTGCGAGGCCGTTTAATTCAATTTCGTAGAGAAGATCCATTTCTGCGTACAATTCTATGTTTGACCAAATAAAATTCGTTTTCACAAATTGTTTGAGGTGTAAAAACGGATTTTAGTTTTCCAAATGTATGGAAGGTGGAAAAAATGTCAGCATTCGTAATCGTCCCAATCGAGCACAACATCAAGCAAGCCATCACGGCAGCCGTGAAGGCCGTTGAGTACAAGCGGTACAATGTGGAACCTGATGAGGTTGTAGATAACCTTCTGAAGGATATCTTCAAGAGCTTGTTTCCCCACAGCCCAAATTTGGTTGAAGATGTGGAAAGGATTCAGATTCCCATTGTCCCTCCTCCTGCGCCTGAACCAGAGCCAGAACAGGCACCCGCCGCACCAGAAAAGAAGAAGCGGGCAAGTAAGAAGGAGAAGAAGGAGGACCAAAATCTCTCCAAATTGAACCCCTCTCAAAAGAAGGTCCTCAAAAACTCAACACCGGAGGTGGATCAAAAGGAGTTCTTAGAATATGTGAATTCGCTTCCTGCGAAGGATTACCAGGAGGCAACGTTTGAACAGCATGTACAGAATTATGTAAAGTCAAAGGAGCCAAAGGAGGATACGATTGAAAAAGCAATGCGTGAAGTACAGTTTAATGGAAAGACCTATTATGTTGATGTGGAGACGAACAAGGTGTATGAAGAAGATGGAGATGTAGATAAGTTGGTTGGACACGTTGGAATGGCTCAATTCAAGGATATGGTGTTGTAAAAAGTCACAATCAACAAATGTATGAACTGCAAATCAATTTTTACATTTAGGGCTCACAGCAGAATGGATCAGGAGTCACAACATCGGGAGCAGTTGGGGCCATGAATTTTCCAAGTGGATACTCCTGACGAGGGAACGTACGAGAATCGCGAGCATTCTGAGCTGCGTTGACTTCCACATATTGACGAACAAGGTACGTGTACGCACCTGCGCTTGTTTGTTGACGAGTTACACGAGGGACAACTGTGTTAATGGTAAATCGTTGAACGGATACTCCATTGTCATCTTTTGCGTATACATTGAACGAATGTGGTCCAAGGTCAACTGATTTTCCAGTAATCTCCGCATCCAGTGGATTCCAAACCAATCCAACGGGAAGTTCTGCTTGATCTACAAAGAAATAGACACGTCCAGTTCCTGTTGCAGAGAAGACAATTGGTTCAATCGGCATATATTGATAGAATACGTAATTGGTCTCCGTTGGAGAAGTAAAGGTTGGTCCATTCGTCGCAGTGTTTTGAAATGTAAGTGTCAAAGAAGTTGGAGTTCCTGTGCGAACATAGGTTGGGACTGTCAATCCTTGAAACGAAGGAAGATATGAACTTGATACGAGTGGGAATGCATCAATTGGAGTTATATACCAACCTGTTAAAAGTTGGGAAGTGTTTCCAAAGGAAGCGTCTACATGTCGTGCGAGGTAAACAGTTTGATTGGTTCCATCTGTCATCGTTGCGAGGATATTCCATGCGTTGCTTATGTATGTCATTGGTCCGTATGCAATCGGTGGAACGTACTTGTAATCAAGATGCAATGGTTGAAACCCAACACTTGGAATCTTAAACCAATTGCTTCCATTGGAAGATACACGAAGTTCTGGATAATATCCTGTATCCGCATCACTGCGATAACTTAATCCACTTGCGATCCAAACACCATTTCCATAGGCAATATCGTATCCAATAAAATTGAACCCACCCGTGCTATTGCTAAGAAAGTTTCCGTTTGAGCTATAGGACTCCGAATAGCTCCATGTTTGTCCAGAATTCGTTGAATACATAATTGTTGGAGAATCCGTTGAATAGGTTGAAGATAGAGATCCTGTATAATAATTCCCAGATCCAACTCCTACCCAAAGACCGGAGACATCTGTATTGATTTTTGCGATTTCACTCCGAAGATAACTTCCGCTGACAAGATTCCAAGTTGAAAAATCTGTAGAACGGAAGAGAGAATCGGTTGCGATTCCTCCGTCTCCAAGACCTCCTGCGAGGAGAACCCCATTCGCATACGCAAGGGTAGCTCCTGCCTTTAGGTAGGCATTGCTTCCATTGGTCAGAGGTTCAAGAGCATTCCGAACGCTCAGGAATCTGGAACCACGTAAAATTTTTCCTACGAAGGACCATGTCAATCCATCGTCATCGGAACGACTAAGATAAGCAGCAGAGGAATCAAGACCATTGCTTGTACCAATCGCAAACCAAGTGGATGTATCTGTCAAATTCACAAGAGACGAAACGGTCGCAGCAGGAGAAGATTGTGGCAGTACATATATATTTGAAAAGGTGACACCATCTGTGGAACGTAAGAAACTATACCGATCACTTGTTGTCGTTGCGAGGAATACATTGGAATCCAAGCTTGTATTTTTCACTCGGAATTGAGACACTTGTTCGCCTGGAATAGAAACTCCATTTGAATTGGAACCTTGTTCATCTATATACTCAACATTGCTTGAAGACCACGAAGTAGGAGTTGTATCTGCGGTATACATTTTGATGTCTCCAAAAGGGTTGACTGGGAATGCCCACAGATCACGATTCGTGAAAAGGTAGGATCTATTTACGATTGGATTTGTAGTTACAGCTGAAACAGGCAGAACTCCTACACTCGTATTCGCATATCCGCAAACATCAAAGGAAAAGGAAGCAGGAAGAACTGGTTGAGGAGGAATACTTGTTGTCAATGTTCCACCAATATCTCCGTTGGATGAATTGATCGTAAGTCCATAGGACACAGACAATCCCGAAAATTGATAATTACTCACCGTAAATCCGCTATATGCCAATCCTTGAATAGGAATCGATACATTTGCTCCAGTCAAATACGAATAGGAAGATTGAGGAGTAAACAAGATGACTGAATCTGGAGTCAATGTGAATCGGTAATCACATGAATCTAACGTAAATCCCGTCAAGGCAGTTACTCGGAATGTACCGCTTGTATCCGATATAAGGGGAGTTCCGGTTAAGGTTCCATCTGGATTGACAGACAATCCTGCTGGCATGTTGCTTCCTAAATAGCGGATTGGAGTGAGACCGCTCAATGGAGTTGCTACAAACCGAACATTGGACACAGGCACATTCTGAATAAACACAAGAGAAACGTCGTTAAATGTGAACCGATCTTGAACAATGCTATACGAAATATCTGTATTTGAAGATACTCCTGTAGCCGGTGCAGTCGCAGTTACAATCGCATTTGATAAGGATTGTACGTTTGAAGGTGTGCCTCCAAGTGTATAGATATTGCTCACAGGTCCAGTAAAGGTAAGTCCAGTTCCAGAAATTCCAGATATACTCATCGTAACGTTACAACCCGACTGAGCAGCTGCCCTGAACTGAAGAGGACTGGTATAATATCCTGCCTTTTCATTGGAGAGAGAACGTTGTTCAATAAATGCAAAACAGGTGTCTTGTGGAACAAGTGTAAAGAAAACTGAATCTGTTCCAACTACTACATTTCTGGAAATGTCTGCTGTCTTCAGATTGAAATTTGATGCTGTAAACGTAACCAGAGAGGTTCCTGCAGCAGTAGGTGTTCCTGTCAGAAATCCACGTTGCTGTATAAATGAAAACGACAAATCAACACCAGAAGGAAGCCCTGATGCGATAATCGTTTGAATAGATCCATCTACTGTGGCAAACAATGTACGAGCAACTATGTTGTTCGTTGCGACAGAAGTGTCGATTGCAACATTGCTGTATATGTTTGTGAATGTAGCTGTATCAAACACAACTGACTCTGCGAAGGTAACACCTAATGTAACTGCATTTGATATAACAGGAGCAGAAGGCCGAAATGCAGTCAGATTTATATTCAAATTAGAACTGGACAAGGATTTAATTCCAGTGGATGTAATTGCCCCCTTCAGAAGGATAGTAGAACTCGCATCTGCGAGTGTAGTGATTCCATTCAAAACTGCATTTCCATTCACATCTACGAACCGAAGTCCATCTGGAAGCGTAGGTGTCCAAGAATACCGAATCTTACCTCCAGATTGGCTGTAAGGAGGACAATAGGATTTGACTGTAATTTGTGAGATATCTACACCTACTCTCGCATTTACAACATTTGAAAGACCACCTGAAACGTCCATGCGAACACGTTCTCCATTCACACGTACATTGACAGTGGTACTGATTAATCTAGATACGTTGGATCCAACTGCGATAACATTGTAATTGCTAAGAGGGGACTGAATCAATGGAGTTCCTGTAAGGTAATAACTACACGCATCCTGCTGAGTAAAGCTAATTCCAACTGGAAAGCTAATGGTTGGAGCTGGAGTTTGAATAGGAATACTTCCTACAAACAATTGACTTGCATCTATCCCAATCGGTTCGTTCTTATAGAATTCATAGGTAGTGTCCTTTGGTGGCTGTAAGAAACGACCAGTTCCGATCCGAACCGTATAGTTGCTGGATGCCATCACCGTAGACCCAGATAGATCTTGAATCACGAGAGCCAAATCTTGTGTATAACTTGTCGCTGGTCCATTGGAAGAGGAAAAGACAACCGAGCTTGTGTCAATGTTACTTAGGAATCCCAACAATTGAGAGGAACTTGCACTATATGAAAGCGTATCGCTTGCAGATACTGTAGCCGCGAGTTTGAACACATTTCCGGAGAATGGTTCGTATTTGTACAATTGAAAGACACCTCCAATCGCGTTAATTGAGGCATCTATTCTACTCATTACTCTTTTCTAAGTTTTCTTTACCTGGTGAGTTGCGTATAGGTTCTTCTTCTACTTGAGGAGGATTAGAGATATCCTTGAATCGTTTCTGCGCTTCCTCCGTTGAAAGGTTGCGGTACACCATGTCCAACTTCAAAACCAGTCGTTTGTTGTCCATATTCTTCATTGCGAACATTTCGTGTCGCGGAATACCATGTTACAGGAGTAAATGGAATTCGCTTTTGCTCTTGCTCTTCTTGCTTTGTTGAGTTATATTGCGTATACAGAAAGAAGACAAACGTCCCCAGCACAAGTGCCAAAAGAACGAGATTAAAGGTCCAAGAGGTTGCTTGGACGAGTTGGTCTCGTCTCAACAACAACTGGTTTTCGATCCGACTCATATCTTCACTTCGGATGAGATGGTTCATTGCTGTAAGTAGCGCCAAGAAATCTCAGTGTTTCACGAATCCACGGGGATACTTCTCCGCACGGACAAATGTGAATTTTATCTGGATGCAAAAAGATCTGACGCAAAATATCGTTGACCTCACGCCGTGGTTTATCTTTTAAACAAACCTCTAAAGTCGTTTCTGAGTAGCGGAGGAGGTCCATTGTCTATTCTTTCCAACTTACTGTAACATGGTTTTTCGCATCCTTGGATACTTTATACCTTGGAAACCATTGCTGAACCATTCCAGTCAGAATGATTTCTTCTTCATCGAAGTGAAAGACAACACAATCAATTTCGCGTTTGTTTACTCTCGCGATTGTTCGTTCCATACATCGTTTGACTTCTTGTGTCCAAAAGAGATGAGGTTCCATTTGGTTTGAGTGGAGATGTAAAAAGAAGAATTCGTTTTATCTCCGAGCCGTGCGTCTCTTTTTGTTGAAGCGTTTGCGCGTCGTCCGTCTCCGTTTTTTACGACCTCCCCGATAATTCATACCAAACCTAGGATCCCCAGGTTGAATTGCAGGCGCATATTGAAATTGACCACTCGATGTGCGAAGAGGTAATGCATCTGACTGTCTATATATTTGACTAGCAGGTGCATCATGTGGAAACACTGCAACATTCGCATTTCCAAGTTTGACGTTGGTATTCTTGGGAGGAAGCCATGTTGGTCGATTGAAAGATGCTGACTGAACATCTGCGGCGGACCATTCTCTACCGGAGGGATCTTTCAGGCGTTTTCCTGGAGCCAATGCCATTTATACTTACGCGACAGAATTCAAGCTCTGTGTGTAAGGATTCTTGCGGAAGGCATCCAAGATTCCGGGTTCATTGCGCTCTGTGTAGAAGTCCTGCTTGAGAGGAACCACATACTTGGTAGAACCCTGGAGATCTGCAGTCGGTGCCTGACCGCCCAATGTCATCAAAGGTGCCTCAAAGGTACGCACATTGTTGAGCAATGTCTCATCGCGATGGGTCTGAACATTGTAGGATTGAGGACCTGCAGCCAACCCACCTGATGTTGCTGGGCCAGCGGGAGTTGGACGTCCTTCTACCGTCAGCTTCATGAACTGCTGGAAGGGTTCCGTGAAGGCACGAATGTAAGACAAATATCCACCTGCTGCTGCCTGACCTGCTCCCTTGTAATCCACGGATGTACTCTCGCGATTCTGGAGCTTCATCATAGTAGTTGGATATACTGCAGACGCAACCTGTTGTCCAAGCGTTGTATTGACGTGGGGCAGAGAACCATCGGCTCCCTGGAGAACCTGGAAACGATCTGGGCGGTTCTTCTTGACGGGTGCCTGAATACCTGGCTCCGTAATGTAGTGAGCACCAGGAACAACCTCTCCCTCGTAGGTAAGTTTGGGCTTGTTCGCAACACGAAGTTCGTCAGTGGTCTTGGGAAGAGCAAACTCGCGAATGGAATCCTGTTGGTAGCCACCGGAAGGCAAGTTTGTATATCCATCGTTGACACCAGGACCCACAAGAGTTTGTTGGATTGGGAACACGTTCTTCATAGACAAAGAGCTGACCATACGGGACTGCTCAAAGTCGGTCTCCACTTGCTTGCCCCAAGGCAATCCAGTCGCGGGTTCTGGCTTGAAAAAGGCAGGAGCTTCATCCTTATGGAAAAAGGTATGCTTGCCGGTTCCTGTGTAGGTATCTAAAATTCCATCTGTGGCACCGCTGTAGATGGACTGAGTGACCCTTCCACCAAAGAAGGGAACCATATTGTTGTGTCCTTCTGTGGATTGAACGATTGTCACACGCTCTGTCTCAGGAGCAGTTGGCTTTGGATTCACGAACGTCTCCTTGGGATTGATTTTTTCGGGTTCTTCTGTTTGCCGTGCTACTTGGGGAGCAAGCGCATAACCAAGGGCGGCAAGTCCAAGTATAAGTGCGACTTCCATCTTTGTTCTAGATGTTCATAAGATTATTTAAAGACATACTCCATGAAACAAGTAGCGACATAGCTCAGCGGGAGAGCGTTGGGCTCATAACCCAAAGGTCGGTAGATCGAAACTACCTGTCGCTACTTCACACCTGTAGCTCAGTTGGCAGAGCAAGGGTCTTATGAGCCCTAGGTCGTGGGTTCAATTCCCACCAGGTGTAACCCGCGAAGTATTCGCATCCCTTGACGGCTTGTTTGTCTCAAACGGCGTCACGGCATGTGCTTGTGGTTTAAAAACCAACCACTGAAATGGGTAGGTGGTTTCCACTCCTTTTGCGACAGGAACTTGCACCTTTGTTTGCATTTCCTTTTTGTCGTATTTCTTGGGCTGAACGATGTCCATCTTAAAATGTGTTTAGGAAATAATGTATGAGCTGTTGCTCGCTTTAGCCGTTGTTCTCTTTGCAGTCGTAAAGGGGCGAGAACACTTTTACTATCGGGCAGATGTCAATTCTATTATTCCAATTCAAAAAGAGGGCGATACGTTGCCATCCTTTGATACAGAACGTCATCCAAAACTTTTTATAGACGACCCAGAATCAAACGTAGGAACACATCTTGCGAGTACATATCCAGATACATGTGCAGATGACCTAGAACGTAGCGGATTGATCTGTTATCCTCCGTGTAGAGATGGATATACAGGAGATGGACCAATCTGTAGAGCAAATACGACAAGTGTAGGAATTGGAAAGGCAGTTGGATTAGAACCATGCCCAGCTGGCTGGAGCAACGATGGATTGACTTGTCGTGAACCCATTCGTTGTGCATCCGGATGGGAATTCTTCAAGAAAGGATGCTCCGGAGGTCGTGTCAGAGGTCGTCTAAATGGAGGTGGTATTTGCGACTGGCCTTCGGATCGTGGCAACCTTCCGAATTGGCTCGTAGATAAAAGTGGCAAGGAATGGAAAGCTACTCATCCCGATAAGGTAGATGGCCTTTGCTATAAGAAATGTCCAGCAGATAAACCAGTCCGCGTACCTGGTATGCCATATTTATGCTACAAAGGTGGTCCCTTGTTGTATGGGCGTGGTGTTGGTGAAGTCCCATGCGGTGTTCGCTTGTTTGGTAGATGTCTCTTTTAAGCACACCGAACATCAAGACCCTGAACGTTATGATTTCCAAATGAAACTCCTAACCCAACTGGAAGTGTTCCAACTGGGCAATATTGGGTAGCACTTCCATTCGGTCCTTGAAGCCAATGTCCAAACGAAAGTGTTGTTTCGCCTATTCCACCATGGGTGTTTACGGTTTGCCTTCCTCCTGCGAACTTACGCCCTCCAGTCAATGCGTTCACTGTATCTCCCCTGAGACCTTGTGGTCCTTGAAGTCCTGTTGGTCCTTGAGGGCCGACATCTCCTCTATCTCCTTTGTCTCCCTTGGAACCTTGTGGTCCGGTTGGTCCTTGAGATCCCGCTGGCCCCAATGGCCCCGTTGGTCCAGGCAATCCCATTTCACCCTTATCTCCTTTTGTACTTGCAGGTCCTGCAGGTCCCTCTGGTCCTTGCGGTCCCTCAAATCCACGTGGTCCAGTCGGTCCGAGTGGCCCAATATCTCCCTTTGGTCCAGTTGGCCCTGGAGCTCCATCTTTTCCGTCCGAACCTTGAGGTCCTACTCCGCCAATATCACCTTTCCCTCCCGGGGGGCCCGCAAGTCCTTGTGGTCCAATCGGTCCAGCTGGTCCTACGTCCCCCCTATCCCCTTTTAAACCGAAGGGTGCTGCGGTGTATGAACTTCCAGATGGCTTAGGGTCTTCACTAAATTGATCTGCGTATTCCGCGAAGTTCTCACGGAAGGCACCCTGAAGATCTTGCTTGAATTGCTGTCCATAATTCTGAACAGAATATCCAGACCATGTTGAGCGAGACCAAGGGGAAACGTTCATGGTTTTGAGCATCTCCTTGAACTGATTCACCATACGACGGAAGGTATCTTGGTCGCTTGTAGGAAGAGGAGCAGGAGGATTGAATTCACCCTTTGGCTTGAAACCAAAGCAGTTGACTCCGAACTTGTTGCTTGGGTTCATGTATCCTCCGTTGACTCCAGGGCGACCACATGCAGTCCGCTTGCCGGGGTCTACTTCGCGTTGAAGCTCTTCCCAAGTTGATTTTTGAGTTGGGTACAATGCCATTCCTCCCGCAGACCAACCATATCCACACCACTCGGCACCATAGTTGTAGGCATCAATGATCTGTTCCAGTGTCGCCAGTTTTGCCCCATACGCAGCACAGACAGCCGATGCCTCGTCATAGGTGAACTGATTGTCAGAAATGTGGAACACCTCACTTCCTACTTGAGGACCTCCTGCAGTTGGAGCAGTTGGCGCAGGGGCTTCCTGTTTCACTTCTCCCGTTGCTACGGAAAGGTCGATAAATCCATAGTAGATAAGTACCATGACAAGAATAGCAATCAAAAGCCACAGAAGAACCACGGCAAAAAAAGATCCAGTTGAGAATCCTACAAACATAGAAATCACAAGAAGAAACACTCCCACAAGTGCCCCATACACCCCTAGCGTCATTTCGTCCGGAGATGACATCCTTTCTTATTCATTGATGCGATAATACATGAGCAGACGCATCGTATCTACCAATGGGAAATGCTTTGGATCAAAACTTTGAACATGCTGATCGTTAAAGCAGTGCCAAGGTTGCCCAGGCGGCATGTCTCGTCCAAACGTCTTCCAGTGACTTCCATCAAACGAGAGCACCGCGAGCAATGCATATGTGTTTCCATTGAGCACAATCTGGGGAGAATACGTAACTGTAGTATCCATAGAGGTCAGATGAAAGGTAAGAATCTTTGGGAAACTCCCTACTAACAATTGTTTTGTACATCCAAGACGATTACACTTCTCGCATTTCCATTCTGCAACCGAGAATGGCTTTGTAGCTTCTACGATTGATTCACTCAACGTCATCTTTGGGCGAGTTGGTGCGATGTCAAACTCGATGACAGTATCGTTTCGCGTGTCGTTGTAGTCGCAATGAGCGCACTTGATTGTATGTGCGACCTTGAAGCGAAGAAGCTTATCTAGAAAGGGAACCTTATCGCAAATGAATTCCAGAAGCTCATTGGAATCTCCAATCCCTTCTCCTGCTGGCATAGTACGGGTCTTCACACAATCATACAGATCTCTGAGTCCTTCTTCTCCGCGACTTCCGTAAATTTCAGAAAGACATACTTCTACTGGGTTCTTTGTATCTTCTGCGTTCTCGGCAAAGCGCTTCTGGAGTTCGGGAATCCGAAACATACCCTGAAGGGCTGCATTAATCCAGCAGGAACCATTCTTATTTTTGAGACCGAACATTTGCTTCTTTTCTTATCAAGCCGTTTGTAATTCGTTTTTATTTGAAGAACGCTGAGAAATCTGTCAAAAAGGGAACAGGATCCTTTTGAGGAGCGTAGTTCTTTGTAGAGTATGAGCTCGCAAGACGATAAGGATCTGGAACAATGTCCATATCTCCTGGTTGACGAGAGAATGGCAGGAAACGAGCATTCGCATCTGTTCCTGTGGAAGCAGACGAAGGAAGAACGCTTGTGTCTAATCCAGGTTGAGAAGGAGATACAATTCCAACTCCTGGAATGCGAGAAGATGTCTTGCCAAACAATCCTCCCATCAATTCAGGATATTGATTTGATTTTGTAGTGTCGCCACTTCCACCCGTTGTATCTTCTCCGAGTCCAGTGAAGACAGGACCCCAAATTAATTTTGAACTACCTGTTCCACCTGAGTTTGGTCCAAACAAGTTTCCAGAACTTCCACCACCCAGAGAAGCATTCCAACTTCCACTTGTTGTTGTATTTCCCCCGCTACCAGATGAAGACGGTTCAGACACCATCATGCATCCGATTGGAGTTGCAGTTTGTCCAGAAGGACAAGTTGGTACGTTTGAAGTTTGAACGGCATCATTGCCGGATAACCGTTTTACACATTTACTTGTATCATCACCTGGACCACCGGGCATAAATTCACCTTCAGGACACGGCATAGTCCCAGAGGATTTCGTACACTTTCCGGCAAGACCGAATGGCGCATTTGAAGGTGCTAGAGTATATCCCGATGGACAAGTAGAACCAGCAGATGAGCCACCGCTATATGTAGTCGTATTTGGTACACCCGCTGGACCTACAGAACCACCTCCTCCGACATATGGACTATCTGATGTTTGTCTATCCAAGCTTTCGGGTTCTTTGTAGGAAACGCATGTACTACCTCTAAGGAATGAACCTGCAGGACATTCAGGTGTGTGTTCTGTACTATTTGTTTGATCAACACTTTTACACATAGATCCGTCTAGCTTATATCCGCTATAACAGGTTGGAGTTGTCATCCGTTTACAACGTTCTCTCGTTTGACCAGTTGGACCCGTTTCTGAAATCTTTGTATATCCTTCTGGGCATCTCGTGTTTCTCAATTCCGGGAGTGTAACGATATCACCGACCTCACTCTTTGGATCAATGGATTCGTCTGTAGGAGAGGCAACACCGGTTGGTTCGCAATTTCCTTGAGAACCGCGGACTGTATATTTGGTTCCACTTGGGCAAGTTGGTTGTTTCTTCTCTTTTGTTCCATCTGAGTTCGTCTTTTCGCAAGAATCCTTGTTTGAACTGAGCGTAAATCCGGATTCACACCTAGGAAGAACATATTCAGGGCTTTTACCAATGGCAAACTGCAAAGCTTCTTCGTACGTTTCAAATTTCTCCCTCACGATGAGCGAGAGCAACAAAAGAATCGCAAGAACAACGATCCACACCTTCATTACTTCTTACAAAACATTTTCAGCACAGGGACAGACGGAATATGGAAGCGTAGAGCTCCAGCTTGTAGACATCGTCTTCGATTCTCCGCGTCCAAAGGGTTTTGTTTGCTCCGTTGGGTCATAGATTCCTTCTGATAACTCACCTTTACGCTTGTCTACTGGAACATATTCATCTTCCGTACGATCGTAAAGCTCATCCCGAGCATTTCCAGGTTGGAGATTAGATCCTGAAAATCCAGCGAGAGCGCCTGTTGTGATGATCTCCTTCTCTTCGCGTGCAGCAGCTGATTGAGTGTATTCAATTGTGAACGAAGAACCAATCATCTTGCGAAGTGCTCCTACATCCATATTTGCAACGCTTGCTTCTGGTGCTGATTTCAGAAAAGCTTCTACGTCTGTATCCTTGGGACGCGTGGCCGACTTGTTGTAGACCCTGTCATAGAAGGCCTGAAGAGCATTGAAGTAATCCATGTCATTGGAAGAGATAGGGGAATTTGCATCAATCTTACTCTGCCAAATCCCTGGGATGTTTCCTTGCGGAGTCAATTGAGGACGAGAAATTGCACGCTCAGGATCCGTGTAATTCTCGCGATATTGAAGTGCGAACAAAAGGAGGGCAATGGCAAACAGCCACCAAAGAACCATTGTTATTGAATGCTACAAGAAGTTTGGAGAGTTGGAATAAGTTCCCGCTTGGTTGCGACTTGAACAGGTTGTTTGCGAAGGTCTTGTCTATTCTTTTCTGCCGAATCCAGAGAATAGACACCTTGTTCCACTGCCTTCATAGAGGACTCCACTCCTTCCCAGTTTGGAGACATGGCATCGTACCTTTTCTGTGTTTCCATATCACGAGGTTTGAACTCAAGAAACCCTGTGCGTGTTGTGGTTTGTGCGTTGTAGCTTGTACTTGGCCGTGACTCTGCTCCAACGGCCACTACATATTCGCCATAGTTCTT
>JACCDX011176837.1_pt1 | contig 14456 bp, 15 predicted proteins | sample 7449681 | NCBI WGS metagenome assembly JACCDX01 (sample SAMN15323450, study PRJNA562643) | freshwater metagenome | isolation source: river surface water | place: USA:Blue River Watershed | collected 2017-08-18
AATATCTAGGCTTTTCAGTGCAGCCCTTTGCACTGTGATTTTCTGGAGTTATTGTACATTTCTATTTTCAACAAAGTGTCAAAAACCTTCCAATGGGGGCCACACAAGGTCATCATGGAAACCGGCGAAATTGCTCGCCAAGCCACCGGCGCCGTGCTGGTCAACATCGACGACACCGTGGTGCTGGCCACCGTGGTGGCCTCCAAGTCGGCCAAGCCCGGTCAGGATTTCTTCCCCCTGACGGTGGACTACATCGAGAAAACCTACGCCGCCGGCAAGATCCCGGGCAGCTTCTTCAAGCGTGAAGCCAAGCCCTCCGAACTCGAAACGCTGACCTCCCGCCTGATCGACCGCCCGATCCGTCCGCTGTTCCCCGAGGGCTTCTTCAACGAAGTGCACGTGGTCATCCACACGGTGTCCTTGAACCCCGAGGTTGATGCTGACATCGCCGCCATGATTGCCACCAGCGCTGCATTGGGCGTATCGGGCATCCCGTTCAACGGCCCCATCGGTGCTGCTCGCGTGGGTTACATCAACGGCGAATACGTGCTCAACCCGGGCCAGACCCAGCGCAAGGACAGCCAGATGGACCTGGTGGTCGCCGGTACCGAAGCCGCTGTGCTGATGGTCGAGTCCGAGGCGCTGCAACTGCCTGAAGACGTGATGCTGGGTGCGGTGGTGTTTGGCCACGACCAGGGCAAGATCGCCATCAACGCCATCCACGAATTGGTGCGCGACGCCGGCAAGCCGGTGTGGGATTGGACCGCGCCTGCCAAGGACGAGGCCCTGATCGCTCAGGTGGCCGCGCTGGGCGAAGGCCCGCTGCGCGCCGCTTACCAACTCCGCAACAAGCAAAGCCGCACCCAGGCGTGCCGTGAAGCCTACGCGGCTGTGATGGCAGGCCTGAAGGCCCAAGGCGTCGAGTTTGATGGCGTCAAGGTGGAGGGCATGCTGTTCGACATCGAGGCCCGCATCGTGCGCAGCCAGATCCTGTCGGGCGAGCCGCGTATCGACGGTCGCGACACCCGCACCGTGCGTCCGATCGAAATCCGCAACAGCGTGCTGCCCCGTACCCACGGCTCGGCCCTGTTCACCCGCGGTGAAACCCAGGCCCTGGTGATCACCACCTTGGGCACCGAGCGCGACGCGCAGCGCATCGACGCACTGGCGGGCGAATTTGAAGACCGCTTCCTGTTCCACTACAACATGCCTCCCTTTGCCACCGGTGAAGTGGGCCGCATGGGCAGCACCAAGCGCCGCGAAGTGGGCCATGGCCGTCTGGCCAAGCGCGCCCTGGCCGCTTGCCTGCCGAGCAAGGAAGAGTTCCCCTACACCGTGCGTGTGGTCTCCGAGATCACCGAGTCCAACGGTTCGTCCTCCATGGCTTCGGTGTGCGGTGGCTGTCTGTCCATGATGGACGCCGGCGTGCCCATGAAGGCGCATGTGGCCGGTATCGCCATGGGCCTGATCAAGGAAGACAACCGCTTTGCGGTGTTGACCGACATCCTGGGTGACGAGGACCACCTCGGCGACATGGACTTCAAGGTGGCCGGTACCACCAACGGTATCACCGCGTTGCAGATGGACATCAAGATCCAGGGCATCACCAAAGAGATCATGCAAGTGGCACTGGCGCAGGCCAAGGAAGCGCGCATGCACATCCTGGGCAAGATGCAAGACGCCATGGGCGAAGCCAAGACCGAGGTGTCCAACTTCGCACCCAAGCTCTTCACCATGAAGATCAACCCCGAGAAGATCCGTGACGTGATCGGCAAGGGCGGCGCGACCATCCGCGCGCTGACCGACGAGACCGGTTGCCAGATCAACATCGAGGAAGATGGCACCATCACCATCGCCGCCACCGACAGCGCCAAGGCCGATATTGCCCGCGAGCGAATCGAGCAGATCACCGCGGAAGTGGAAATTGGCAAGGTCTACGAAGGCCCGATCACCAAGATCCTCGACTTCGGCGCCCTGGTCAACCTGCTGCCCGGCAAGGACGGTCTGCTGCACATCAGCCAGATCAGCCACGAGCGTATCGCCAAGGTCACCGACGTGCTGGCCGAAGGCCAGATCGTGCGCGTGAAGGTGCTCGAGACTGATGACAAGGGCCGTGTCAAGCTGTCCATGAAAGCGCTGACCGAGCGTCCGGCTCAACCGGCGCACAGCGACGAGCCGCAACCCCCGGCGGCCCAGTAAGCCACCGCGTGTTCACCGAAGGGGTTCGCCCCTTCGGATTCTCAGAGGTCTTCCATGCAAGCGATTGAAATCTCCGAATTCGGCGCACCCGAGGTGCTGCGTGTGGTCGAACGCGACCAGCCCGTGCCCGGTGCCGGCGAGTTGCTCATCCGCGTCGCCGCCAGTGGTGTGAACCGACCTGATGTGTTGCAGCGCAAAGGCAACTACCCGGTTCCGCCGGGCGCCAGCGATTTGCCTGGCCTGGAAGTGGCCGGTGTGATCGAGTCGGGCGACACAGCCGCCATGGCTGCTGCAGGCCTGAAGGTCGGCGACCGTGTGTGTGCCTTGATCGCCGGTGGGGGTTACGCGCAATGGTGTGTGGCGCCGGTGGGGCAGTGTTTGCCCAGCCCGGCGGGCCTGACCGATACCGAAGCGGCTTCGTTGCCCGAGACGTTCTTCACCGTGTGGTCCAACGTGTTTGACCGCGCGCGCTTGCAGGCCGGTGAAACCGTGTTGATTCAAGGCGGCACCAGCGGCATCGGTGTCACCGCAATCCAGATGGCCAAGGCCATGGGCGCGACGGTGATTGCCACGGCCGGTAGCGACGAGAAGTGCCAGGCGTGCCTGAAGCTGGGTGCTGACCACGCCATCAATTACAAGACCCACGACTTCCAGGCCGAGTGCCAACGCATCACCGAGGGCCGTGGCGTGGACGTGATCCTGGACATGGTGGCGGGCGACTATGTGGCCCGCGAAGTCGAAACCCTGGCGGAAGAGGGACGTCTGGTCATCATCGCAGTGCAAGGCGGCATCAAAGCGAATTTCAACGCGGGCCTCGTGCTGCGTCGCCGACTGCAAATTACCGGCTCCACCTTGCGTCCGCGCCCGGTGGCATTCAAGACCGCCATTGCCAACCAGTTGCGCAAGCAGGTGTGGCCCCTCATCGAGCAGGGCCAGATCAAGCCGGTGATTTACGCCACTTACGCGGCGTCGTCTGCCGATGGCGCCGCGCAGGCCCATCGTTTGATGGAAACCAACCAGCACATTGGCAAGATCGTTCTCACGTGGTGAATCCATGACACAACGACGCACACTCATTGCAGGCAACTGGAAGATGAATGGCGGCTTGGCCGCCAACGAGGCGCTGGTGAAGGCCATCGCTGCGGGCATGCCTGCCCAGGGCGCCGACGCGGCCGTGTGTGTGCCCGCGGCTTACCTGGCCCAGGTGCAATCGCTGGTGTATGGCTCGCGTCTGGCCGTGGGCGCGCAAGACCTGTCGTCCCATGAGCAGGGCGCTTACACCGGCGAAATTTCTGCCGGCATGCTGCGTGATTTTGGTGTGCGCTACGCCATCGTTGGCCACTCTGAGCGGCGTCAATACCACGGTGAAACCGATGAGCAAGTGGCCGCGAAGGCGCAACGCGCGTTGTCGGCCGGCATCACGCCGATTGTGTGTGTGGGCGAAACCTTGGCGCAGCGCGAGGCTGACCAAACCGAACAGGTTGTCAAGCGACAGCTCGCCGCCGTGATCCATCTCATCGGGCATTGCATCAGCGAGATCGTCGTGGCGTATGAGCCGGTGTGGGCCATTGGCACCGGCAAGACCGCCACGCCCGATCAAGCCCAGGCCGTGCACGCGGTGTTGCGTGCCCAGCTCAAGGCCGCCACCGAGCAGGCCGACCGCATCCCCTTGCTATACGGCGGCAGCATGAACGCCGCCAATGCAGCCGACTTGCTGGCGCAACCCGACATCGACGGCGGCCTGATTGGCGGTGCGTCGCTCAAGGCCCCTGATTTTCTGACCATCATTGCAGCCGCGTCTCATTAAGCGCGATTGGAGACCCTATGACCATTTTCAACAACATTCTTCTCATCGTTCAGGTGCTGTCCGCATTGGCCATGATTGGCCTCGTGTTGGTGCAGCACGGCAAGGGCGCCGACATGGGCGCGGCCTTTGGCAGCGGCAGCTCGGGCAGCCTGTTTGGCGCCAGTGGCGGAGCCAACTTCCTCTCGCGCACCACGGCGGTTCTGGCTGCGGTGTTTTTTGTGTGCACGCTGGGTCTGGCGTACATGGGCAACCAGCGTCCTGCTGAGAGCACGGGCGGCGGTAGCGTGCTCGAGCGCGCAGCAACCCCCGTTGACGCTTCCATCCCGACCCCTGCGGGTACCGCTGCACCGGCCTCGGGTGTGCCTGCTGCGCCTGCCAGCGGTGCGGGGCAAATCCCCACCAAGTGATTCGACTGGGGTGGTTCGTCAAAATCGACATTCCACTCTCGCAGAGACGAGGTTTTCAGGGTAAACTCTTTGGTTGTTTACACGGGTTCTTGCTTACCTCAGAGCCCTGGTGAACAGTCGCTTGCCGTCGTGGTGAAATTGGTAGACACGCTATCTTGAGGGGGTAGTGGCGAAAGCTGTGCGAGTTCGAGTCTCGCCGACGGCACCAAACACGGTCTGTTGTAACTTTGGTGTCAACCAATTGCTGCAGACTCCTGCACAAAGCAGACCGGACAATTCGTGAGACTCTGATGAACCTAGAACAGTACCTTCCCGTCCTTTTGTTCATCCTGGTGGGCCTAGGTGTTGGCGTAGCCCCTCAAGTCCTCGGCTATTTGCTCGGGCCTCAGCGTCCCGACGAAGCAAAAAATTCCCCCTATGAGTGCGGCTTCGACGCCTTTGAAGATGCCCGCATGAAGTTCGATGTGCGCTACTACCTGGTGGCCATTCTCTTCATTTTGTTTGACCTCGAAATCGCGTTTCTGTTTCCCTGGGCGGTGTCGCTCAAGGAGATTGGTCCTGCCGGTTTCTGGGCCATGATGGTTTTCCTGGGCATTCTGGTCGTGGGCTTCATCTACGAGTGGAAAAAGGGTGCCCTCGACTGGGAATGATCTATGTCACTTGAAGGCGTTTTCAAAGAAGGCTTCATCACCACGTCCTACGACTCGGTGGTGAACTGGGCCAAGACCGGTTCGCTGTGGCCCATGACCTTTGGTCTGGCCTGCTGCGCGGTGGAGATGATGCATGCGGGTGCGGCCCGTTACGACATCGACCGATTCGGCATGCTGTTTCGTCCCAGCCCGCGTCAGTCCGACCTGATGATCGTGGCCGGTACGCTGTGCAACAAGATGGCCCCCGCACTGCGCAAGGTCTACGACCAGATGTCCGAGCCGCGCTGGGTACTGTCCATGGGCTCGTGTGCCAACGGCGGCGGCTACTACCACTACAGCTACTCGGTGGTGCGCGGTTGTGACCGTGTGGTGCCCGTGGACGTGTATGTACCGGGCTGTCCGCCCACTGCCGAGGCGTTGCTCTACGGCATTTTGCAGTTGCAGTCCAAGATCCGCCGCGAAAACACCATCGCCCGCTGACGCACCAGCCCACCAGAAGGCATTTCATGAGCAATTCCCTCGATACCCTGCAGGCCTCACTCGAGGCTGCATTGGGTGATCGCATCCAGCACTTGCAGAGTGCCCTGGGCGAGCTGACCCTCACCATCAAGGCGTCCGACTACGCTGCCGTGGCGCTCCAGTTGCGAGACGACCCCTCCCTGGCCTTCGAGCAGTTGATGGACCTGTGTGGCATGGACTACTCGGCCTACAAGGACGGTGCGCCCAGTGCGTTCACTGACGGCCCGCGCTTTGCGGTGGTCTCGCACCTGCTGTCGGTGCGTCACAACTGGCGCCTGCGTCTTCGGGTGTTCGCCCCTGCAGACGACCTGCCCGTGGTGGCCTCGGTCACGCCCCTGTGGAGCTCGGCCAACTGGTTCGAGCGTGAGGCCTTCGACCTGTATGGCATCGTCTTTGAGGGCCATGACGATCTGCGCCGTCTGCTCACCGACTACGGCTTTATCGGCCATCCTTTCCGCAAGGACTTCCCCACCCAGGGCCACGTCGAGATGCGCTACGACGCCGATCAAAAGCGTGTCATTTACCAGCCCGTCACCATCGAGCCGCGCGAGAACACCCCGCGCATCATCCGTGAAGAGACCTACGGCGGCTTGCACTGAGAACACAGCATGGCTGACATCAAGAACTACACCCTGAACCTGGGCCCGCAGCACCCGGCCGCGCACGGCGTGCTGCGCCTGGTGCTCGAGCTCGACGGCGAGGTCGTGCAACGCGCCGACCCGCACATCGGTCTGTTGCACCGCGCCACTGAAAAACTGGCCGAAAGCAAAACCTTCATCCAGTCGTTGCCCTACATGGACCGTCTCGACTACGTGTCCATGATGAGCAACGAGCACGCCTATTGCCTGGCGATTGAAAAGCTCATGGGCCTGGAAGTGCCCGAGCGTGCGCAGTACATCCGCGTGATGTTTGCCGAGATCACCCGCTTGCTCAACCACTTGCTGTGGCTGGGCTGCCACGGGTTTGATTGCGGTGCGATGAACATCCTCATCTACTGCTTCCGCGAGCGGGAAGACCTCTTCGACATGTACGAAGCCGTCTCCGGGGCTCGCATGCACGCGGCTTACTTCCGCCCGGGCGGTGTGTACCGCGACCTGCCGGATTCCATGCCGCAGTACCAGGTCAGCAAGATCAAGAACGCCAAGACCATCGCGCGCTTGAACGAAAACCGCCAGGGCTCCATGCTCGATTTCATCGACGACTTCACCCGTCGTTTCCCCAAGTTGGTGGACGAGTACGAAACCCTGCTCACCGACAACCGCATCTGGAAGCAGCGCACCGTGGGCATTGGCGTGGTCACCCCTGAGCGCGCCAAGAATCTGGGCTTCACTGGCGCCATGCTGCGCGGCTCGGGCATTGCCTGGGACTTGCGCAAGCAACAGCCCTACGACGTTTATGACCGCATGGACTTTGACATCCCGGTGGGCAAGACCGGTGACTGCTACGACCGCTACCTGGTGCGCGTGGAGGAGATGCGTCAATCCAACCGCATCATCCAGCAATGCGTGCAATGGTTGCGTGCCAATCCGGGTCCGGTCATCACCGACAACCACAAGGTGGCGCCGCCCAGCCGCGAGGCCATGAAGTCCAGCATGGAAGAGTTGATCCACCACTTCAAACTCTTCACCGAAGGCTTCCACGTGCCCGAGGGCGAGGCCTACGCCGCGGTCGAGCATCCCAAGGGGGAGTTCGGCATCTACCTGGTGAGCGACGGTGCCAACAAGCCGTATCGCCTCAAGATCCGCGCGCCGGGCTTTGCCCACCTGGCCGCCATGGATGAAATGGCCCGTGGCCACATGATTGCCGACACCGTGGCGGTGATCGGCACCATGGACATTGTGTTCGGGGAAATTGACCGATGAGCTCCCACGCTTCCCACTCCGCATCCGGCGCTGCACCGCAGCCCATGGTGTTGTCCGATGCCACCCGTGCGCGTTTCGCGCGCGAGGTGGCCAAGTACCCGGCGGACCAGAAACAATCCGCGGTGATGGCCTGTTTGTCCATCCTGCAGCAGGAGCAAGGCCATGTGAGTGCCGAGGGCGAACTCGCGGTGGCCGAGTACCTGGGCATGGCCCCGATGGCTGTGCACGAGGTCAGCACTTTCTACAACATGTACAACCTGAAGCCGGTCGGTCGCTTCAAGATCAACGTCTGCACCAACCTGCCCTGCACGCTGCGTGGTGGCGGCAAGGCGCTGGAGCGACTGTGCGAGCGTTTGGGCGTGGAAGTGGGCGGCACCACCGCCGATGGCCTGTTCACGCTGCAACCGGGTGAGTGCATGGGCGCTTGCGCGGATGCACCGGTGCTGCTGGTGAATGACCGCAACATGTGCAGTTACATGAGCGACGACAAGCTCGACCAGTTGATCGATGGCTTGCGTCACGCTGAGGGGCAGTCATGAACGTTGAACAGATCCTGTCGCAGTTCCAGTCCCGTGGGGTCGAGACCTGCTTCCATGGCCGTCACATCAACCCGCAAATTTACGCGGGTCTGGACGGCAACAACTGGCGCTTGCAAGACTACATCGCGCGTGGCGGCTATCAGGCGCTGCGCAAGGTGCTGGGCGTCGATGGCGCAGAAGCGCTCACGCAGGACCAGGTGATTGCCACCGTCAAGGAGTCCGGCTTGCGTGGCCGTGGCGGCGCGGGATTTCCCACTGGGTTGAAGTGGAGCTTCATGCCGCGCCAGTTCCCCGGTCAGAAACACCTGGTGTGCAACTCGGACGAGGGCGAGCCGGGTACCTGCAAGGACCGCGACATCCTGCACTACAACCCCCACATCGTCATCGAGGGCATGGCGATTGCCGCCTATGCCATGGGCATCAACGTGGGCTACAACTACATCCACGGCGAAATCTTCCAAACCTACGAACGCTTTGAAGCTGCGCTGGAAGAGGCGCGTGCCGCGGGATTGCTCGGCGACAAGATTCTGGGCAGCAATTTCAGCTTCCAGTTGCATGCGGCCCACGGGTTCGGCGCCTACATTTGCGGTGAGGAAACCGCGCTGCTCGAATCCCTGGAAGGCAAGAAGGGCCAGCCGCGCTTCAAGCCGCCGTTCCCGGCGAGTTTTGGCCTGTATGGCAAGCCCACCACCATCAACAACACCGAGACCTTCGCGGCCGTGCCCTGGATCATCCGCAACGGCGGGCAGGCCTACCTCGAGTGCGGCAAGCCCAACAACGGCGGCACCAAGATTTTCTCGGTGAGCGGCGATGTGGAGCGTCCGGGCAACTACGAAGTGCCCATGGGCACGCCGTTTGCCCAGCTGCTCGAACTCGCGGGCGGTGTGCGCGCAGGACGACAGCTGAAGGCGGTGATCCCCGGTGGCTCGTCGGCCCCGGTGCTGCCGGCCAACATCATGATGGACATCACGATGGACTACGACGCCATCGCCAAGGCCGGCTCCATGCTGGGCTCGGGCGCCGTCATCGTGATGGACGATACCCGCTGCATGGTCAAGAGCCTGCAACGGCTGAGCTACTTCTACATGCACGAATCGTGCGGTCAGTGCACGCCCTGCCGCGAAGGCACGGGCTGGCTGTGGCGCATGGTCGACCGCATCGAGAACGGACAGGGCCGTCCCAGCGACATGCAGTTGCTGGACAACGTGGCCGAGAACATCATGGGGCGCACCATCTGCGCCCTGGGCGACGCGGCAGCCATGCCGGTGCGCGGCATGCTCAAGCATTTCCGCCACGAATTTGAACACCACATCACGCACAAGACCTGCATGGTCCCGGCGTACGTCTGACCGGAAAGCATCATGGTTGAAATCGAGCTCGATGGCAAGAAAGTGGAGGTCCTGGAAGGCAGCATGGTCATGCATGCAGCCGAGAAGGCCGGCACTTTCATTCCCCATTTCTGCTACCACAAGAAACTGAGCATCGCGGCCAAACGCCGCATGTGCCTGGTGGATGTGGAGAAGGCACCCAAGCCCATGCCGGCCTGTGCCACCCCGGTCACCCAGGGCATGATCGTGCGCACCCACACCGACAAGGCCGTCAAGGCGCAAAAGTCGGTCATGGAATTTTTGCTGATCAACCACCCGCTGGATTGCCCCATTTGCGATCAGGGCGGTGAGTGCCAGTTGCAAGACCTGGCGGTGGGATACGGCGGCTCGGCCTCGCGCTACGACGAGGAAAAGCGCGTGGTGTTCCACAAGGATGTGGGCCCCCTGATTTCCATGCAGGAAATGAGCCGCTGCATCCACTGCACCCGCTGCGTGCGCTTTGGCCAGGAAGTGGCCGGTGTGATGGAGTTGGGCATGTCCAACCGCGGCGAGCATTCCGAGATTGAAACCTTCGTCGGCGCCACGGTGGATTCCGAGCTGTCGGGCAACATGATCGATCTGTGCCCGGTGGGTGCCCTCACCAGCAAGCCATTCCGCTACAGCGCCCGTACCTGGGAACTGAGCCGCCGCAAGTCGGTCAGCCCGCACGACGCCACCGGCGCCAACCTGATTGTGCAGGTCAAGAACCACCACGTGATGCGCGTGGTGCCGCTTGAGAACGAAGATGTCAACGAGTGCTGGATCGCCGACCGCGATCGTTTCTCCTACGAAGCCTTGAACGGCGAAGACCGCCTGACCCAACCCATGCTCAAGCAGGGGGGTGAGTGGAAGACCGTGGACTGGACCACGGCCCTCGAGTACGTGGCCAACGGTCTCAAGCAGGTCAAGGCCGAGCAGGGCGCACAGGCCATCGGCACACTCGCCAGCCCGCACAGCACGGCGGAGGAGCTGTTCCTGGCCGCGTCCCTCATGCGTGGCCTGGGCAGTGGCAACATCGATGCGCGTCTGCGCGCGGCGGACTTCCACCATGAAGGTGGTGTGCGCTGGCTGGGCACCTCCATTGCGTCGCTCGCCGAGTTGCAGCGTGCGCTGGTGATCGGTGGCAACCCCCGCAAGGATCAACCCCTGCTGGGTCAGCGTTTGCGTCAGGCTGCACGTCGCGGTGCGCAGATCCTGTCGCTCAACGAACAACGTGTGGACTGGGCGATGCCGGTGCACACCTTCTACCAATCTCAAGCCTCGGGCTGGGTGCAGGCGCTGGCCGATGTGGCGGCTGCCGTGGCCCAGGCCAAAGGGGTCCTGCCACTGGTGGTGGGCAATGCCACGCAAGCGCAGGCCCAGGCCATCGCCCAGTCACTCTTGAGTGGCGAGCGCAAGGCGGTGTTGCTGGGCAATGCGGCTGCGCACCATCCCCAGGCCTCGGGTCTCCTGGCCCTGGCCAACTGGATTGGCCAGCACACGGGTGCGAGTGTGGGCTTCCTGGGTGAAGCCGCCAACACCGTGGGCGCTCAACTCGTGGGTGCCTTGCCATCGAACGGCGGTCTCAATGCGGCCCAGATGTCGAAGCCGGGCGCCTTGAAGGCCGCGTTGCTGCTCAACACCGAGCCGGGTGCCGACAGCGCGCACGGCACCGAGGGCTTGGCCCAGTGCGACATGGTGATCACCTTGTCGCCCTTCAAAACCAACCTCGACATCAGCGACGTGCTGCTGCCGATTTCCCCCTTCACCGAAACCGCCGGTACCTTTGTGAACACCGAAGGCCGTGCGCAATCTTTCCACGGGGTGGTGCGCCCCCTGGGTGAGACCCGCCCGGGCTGGAAAGTCCTGCGCGTGCTGGGGACGATGCTGGGCTTGCCAGGTTTCACGTACGAGACCATTGAAGAGGTGCGCGCGGCAGCACTGCCGGCTGACATCGCCTCTCGACTCTCCAATGCGTCCTCGGCCTATGTGGAGGTTGCGCCGTCAGCGTCGCCCGTGACAGCCTCGATCTACCAGCTCGATGGCCTGGTGCGCCGTGCCCCGTCGCTGCAAGCCACGGCAGACGCCGCAGGAGGGGCCTGATCATGGTGGACTCTCTGTACAACGCCGGTTTGCAGTTGTTGACCACTCCCTGGTGGTCTTCCGTGGTGTGGCCGGTGCTCTGGACGCTGCTCAAGATTGTGGTGGTGCTGCTGCCCCTGATGGGTTGCGTGGCGTACCTCACTTTGTGGGAACGCAAGGCCATTGGCTTCACCCAGGTGCGTGTGGGTCCCAACCGCACCGGCCCCGGTGGCTTGCTGCAGCCGATCGCCGATGCGCTCAAGCTGTTGACCAAGGAAATCATCGTCCCGTCCAAAGCCTCGACCGGCTTGTTTTTGCTGGGCCCGATCATGACCATCATGCCGGCGCTGGCTGCCTGGGCGGTGGTGCCGTTCGGTCCTGAGGTGGCACTGGCCAATGTGAATGCAGGTTTGCTGTTCCTGATGGCCATCACCTCGCTCGAGGTGTACGGCGTGATCATTGCCGGCTGGGCCTCCAACTCCAAGTACGCCTTCCTGGGTGCCATGCGAGCCTCGGCCCAGATGGTGAGCTACGAAATCGCCATGGGCTTTTGCCTGGTGGTGGTGCTGATGGTCTCGGGCAGCCTCAACATGACCGACATCGTGATGGGGCAGGGGCAGGGCATGATGGCCGAGCAAGGGCTGGGCTTCCTGTCCTGGAACTGGTTGCCGCTGCTGCCCATCTTCCTGGTGTATTTCATCTCCGGCCTGGCCGAAACCAACCGCCACCCGTTTGACGTGGTGGAAGGCGAGTCGGAAATCGTGGCGGGTCACATGATCGAGTACTCGGGCATGTCCTTCGCCATGTTCTTCCTGGCCGAATACGCCAACATGATCCTGGTCTCCATGCTGGCCGTGCTGATGTTCCTGGGCGGCTGGTTGCCCCCGTTGAACAACGAGCTCTTCAACCTGGTGCCGGGCTGGATCTGGCTGGCCATCAAAACCTTTGTCGTCGTCACCATGTTCCTGTGGGTGCGTGCGACCTTCCCGCGCTTCCGCTACGACCAGATCATGCGTCTGGGCTGGAAGATCTTCATTCCGGTCACCCTGGTGTGGCTGGTGGTGGTGGGCCTGTGGATGCAGACCCCCTGGAACATTTGGCCTTGACCCGGAGCCTGACATGACCACGATGGCAACCCGAGCCCCTTTCTCCTGGCGCGACTTTCTCTCCAGCTTCATGCTGACCGAGCTCTTCAAGGGCATGGCCCTGACCGGTCGCTACATGTTCGCGCGCAAGATCACGATCCAGTTCCCGGAAGAAAAGACGCCGCAAAGCCCGCGTTTTCGGGGACTGCACGCGCTGCGCCGTTATCCCAATGGCGAAGAACGCTGCATTGCCTGCAAGCTGTGCGAAGCCGTGTGCCCTGCGATGGCCATCACCATCGAGTCGGATGTGCGTGACGACGGCAGCCGTCGCACCACCCGCTACGACATCGATCTCACCAAGTGCATCTTCTGCGGTTTCTGCGAAGAAAGCTGCCCGGTCGATTCGATTGTCGAAACCCATATCTTTGAATACCACGGCGAAAAGCGCGGCGACCTCTACTTCACCAAAGAGATGCTGCTGGCGGTGGGTGACCGTTACGAACCCCAGATCGCGGCCAGCAAGGCGGCGGACGCCAAATACCGCTGAAGCGAGCCCTTGACCATGGATATCAAATCAGCCCTGTTCTACGTCTTCTCGGCGGTGTTGTTGCTGGCGGCCTTTCGGGTCATCACCGCACGCAACCCGGTTCACGCGGCACTCTTTCTGGTGCTGGCCTTCTTCCAGGCCTCGGGCGTGTGGATGCTCTTGCATGCCGAATTCCTGTCCATCACCCTGGTGCTTGTGTATGTGGGGGCGGTGATGGTGCTGTTCCTCTTTGTGGTGATGATGCTCGACATCAACCTGGACACCTTGCGGCAAGGGTTCTGGCGGCACTTCCCGCTGGCAGCCACCGTGGGTGCTGTGGTGGCGCTTGAGCTGGCGGCTGTGCTGATGGGCGGCTTTCGGGTCAGTGAAGCACCTGTGGTGGCACAGGCTGCGCCCGCTACCGCAGGCGGCATGCCCGGGCAGATCTCCAACACCCGGGACCTGGGTGTGGCGCTCTATACCCACTACCTCTACCCATTGCAAATTGCTGCAGCCATCCTGCTGGTGGCCATGGTGGCGGCGATTGCCTTGACCTTGCGCGAGCGCAAGGACAGCAAATACCAGAACCCATCCGATCAGGTGCGTGTGCGCGCCAAAGACCGGGTGGAAATCATCAAGATGGAGCCGGTGCGCCCTGCGCCCCCGGCACCCGCTGAGGAGAAGCAAGCATGAGCGTGACCCTGGGCCACTACCTGTCACTGGGCGCCATTCTGTTTGCGCTGTCAGTGACCGGCATCTTCCTCAACCGCAAGAACCTCATCGTGTTGCTGATGGCCATCGAACTGATGCTGCTGGCGGTCAACATGAACTTCGTGGCCTTCTCGCATTACCTCGGCGACATGCAAGGCCAGATCTTCGTGTTCTTCATTCTGACCGTGGCCGCTGCCGAATCAGCGATCGGGTTGGCCATTCTGGTGCTGCTGTTCCGCAACCGCGCGAGCATCAACGTCGACGAACTCAACTCACTCAAAGGCTGATCGCGCAGCTCCCACAGTCATGAGTCAAACCTTACAAGCTTCCACCCTGCTGGCTGTGCCGCTCGCCCCGTTGGTGGGCTCGGCGCTGGCCGGCATTCTCGGCACCCGATTGGGTGGTAACTGGATCGGCCGCACCCTCAGCCACTCGCTCACCATCCTGGGCGTGCTGGTGGCTTTTGTGTTGTCGGCCATGACGCTCTACAGCGTGGCGGTTGACGGCGCACGCTTCAACGAAACCCTCTACACCTGGATGGTGGTGGGGGGTCTCAAGATGGAAGTGGGCTTTCTGATCGACGGTCTCACCGCGATGATGATGTGCGTGGTGACCTTTGTGTCGCTGATGGTGCACCTCTACACCATCGGCTACATGGAGGAGGACGACGGTTACAACCGTTTCTTCGCCTACATCTCGCTGTTCACCTTCTCCATGCTGATG
>JACCDX011522011.1_pt1 | contig 14453 bp, 13 predicted proteins | sample 7449681 | NCBI WGS metagenome assembly JACCDX01 (sample SAMN15323450, study PRJNA562643) | freshwater metagenome | isolation source: river surface water | place: USA:Blue River Watershed | collected 2017-08-18
CATGCTGTTCACGTTCAACATTGCCGCCTCGATCATGGTGCTGCTGGCGGCCATGCAGATCAAGACGTTCAAAGACTTCATCGCCTTCCCCACGATTCTGCTGATCACCACGTTGCTGCGGTTATCGCTGAACGTTGCCTCAACGCGCGTGGTGCTTGCCGAAGGCCACACTGGGCCCGATGCGGCCGGTGTGGTGATCGAGGCCTTTGGCCAGTTCCTGATTGGCGGCAATTTCGCCATCGGAATTATTGTGTTCCTGGTGATCACGCTGATTAACTTTATGGTGATCACCAAGGGTGCCGGCCGCGTGGCCGAGGTCTCGGCCCGCTTTGCCTTGGACGCCATGCCTGGTAAACAGATGGCTATTGATGCCGATCTGAACGCCGGCATTATTAAAGAAGACGAGGCCCGCAAACGCCGCCAAGAGGTGAGCCAAGAGGCAGATTTCTACGGGTCCATGGACGGTGCATCGAAGTTCGTGCGTGGCGATGCCGTCGCCGGCATCGTGATTCTGTTTGTGAACCTGATCGGCGGCATGTTCGTAGGCCTTGCCCAAAAGGGCTTGGGCTTTACCCAGGCCCTGCAGACCTATGGCACCCTGACCATCGGCGACGGCCTGGTGGCCCAGGTACCCGCACTGATCATCTCCACCGCGGCAGGTATCTTGGTCACCCGCGTGGCCTCGGATGAAGACCTCTCGGGCCAGGTCTCCAAGCAATTTGAAAACAGCGGTGGCATTCTGTACTTGGTGGCCGGCATTCTGTTCATTCTGGGCCTGATCCCGGGTATGCCCCATATTCCCTTCCTCGGCTTTGCTCTGCTTTTTGGCGGGCTGGGCTACCTGCTGACCCAGCGCATGAAGAAGGTCGAAGCGAAAGCAGCGGAACAGGCTGCGGCCGCACCGGTGAAAACCGAATTGGAATGGTCCGATGTGCCGGTGATCGAACCGCTGTGCCTGGAACTTCCCTATCGCCTGATCCCGCTGGTGGACAAAGGCGATGAGAGCGATCTGATCAAACGCATTCGGGCTATTCGCCGAAAGTTTGTGACCGAAGTGGGCTTTCTTACGCCATCGGTGCACATACGCGACAACCTGCAATTGCCGGCCGAGACCTATCGCGTTCTGCTCTACGGTGCAGAGATTGGCCGTGGCCAATGCTTACCCGATAAGCTGCTTGCGATTTACCCACAGGGCGACTCGCAGCCCCTCGCGGGCATTCAAGTCAAAGACCCGACCTATGGCATGCCTGCAGTCTGGATTGATCGGGCCCTTCGCGATGAAGCCATTGGCAAGGGCTACACGGTGGTGGAACCCGCAGTGGTCATGACCACACACCTGGACCACCTGGTGCGCTCGCATTCGCATGAATTGCTGGGCCGCCAAGAAACGCAAGACCTGCTGGACCACTTCAAGTCGAGCTATCCCAAACTGATCGAAGACGTGGTGCCCAAGGTGGTGACGGTCGCTAACCTGCATCGCATTCTTCAGCTGCTGCTTGAAGAAAATGTTCCGGTCAAAGACCTGCGCACCATTTTGGAAGTCTCCAGCGAAAACGCCGCTGCACTCACCGATCCGGCCAATGTTCTGGGCCCAGTGCGCTACGCGCTTCGCCGCACGATCATGCAAGAGACCTTTGGTGAGACCAACGACTTCAAGGTGCTTGGGGTTCACCCTGACTTTGAGCGGCTGATTGAACAGACCGTGGGCAATGCGGCGGCGGCCCCCGAGGGAGGCATCGAGCCCAGCCTGGCACGGCTCTTTGGCGAAGAGGTGATCGTGGGCATCAATGAAATGGAAAACCTGGGCATTGCGCCGGTGATCCTGACCGGCTCCAAGGCCCGCCTCACACTCTCCCGTCTGGCCCGCCGCATCAAGCCCCAGGCGATCGTGCTCTCGATGAGCGAACTGCCGCCCACGGGTAACGTGACGTTCCATAAGATTCTCTGCAATCGAAACGCACCGGCCCAGCCGGCTGCCCGCCCCGCCAATCAAGCACAACCACAGCCTGCCGGTTAAACTTCCGCCATGGGACCAGAACGCTTTGTCGCCTCCTCTGCTGCTGAGGCCTTAAAACTTGTGCGCCGGGCGCTTGGCCCCGACGCCATGGTGCTCTCCACCAGCCAGACTGCAGACGGCGTGGAAATTCTGGCCATCACTCCAGATGCCTTGGATCAACTCTCCGCAACATCGAACCGATCGGCCGGTGCATCAGCAGGCGGTCAGTCTGTATTGGCCGATGGTGTCTACGAAAAACCCGCGGGCCGATTTTCATCGGGCGGCGCAGCCGTGCCCCACGAGCTGGTGATCTCCGATGTGATCAAGCCACCACGCAATCCCGACGGCTCACCGGTCTACACCCCCGAACAACTCGCAGGCGGCGGACGCCGGGCCGAGGGGGGTGCGCAGGCCTCTGCCCCCGGCCGATCCAGCGCGCGCGATTCTGAGCTTGCCGCCAGTGCACTGGCTGCCGCCTCGGCCAATGCGGCCGAGATGACGAAGCTGATGACCGAGATGGCCCAGGTGAAAAACCTGCTGCAGTCCCATCTGGCCAGCAACTTCTGGAGCGGCCTTCAGCAAAACGCGCCGGCACACGCCGAAGTGGTCAAGACGCTCATCAACGCAGGTTTTTCGCCCAAGCTCTGCGCCGACATCGTGCAGGCCATTCCGCGTGAGGGCGATACCGAACAGCTGCTCAAGCGCGTAAGCGACATCATTGAAGCCCTGATCAAGACCCAAGACCCGATTCAGGTCTTTGATGAAGGTGGCGTGTTCACCTTTATTGGCCCCACCGGCGTGGGCAAGACCACGACCGTGGCCAAGGTCGCGGCACGCTGTGTGCTGCGCTATGGCCGCAACCAGGTGGCCCTGCTTACCACCGACACTTATCGAATCGGCGCGCAAGAGCAGCTCAAAGTCTTTGCCAAGATTTTGGGCCTGCCCGTGGTGTCAGTGCGCGACAGCGACGATCTGACGGCGAAGATCAAAGAAGCTTCAAAGCGCAAGATTGTGTTGGTCGATACCGCAGGCGTGGGCCAACGGGATACCCTGATGCTCGATCAGGCCCAGCTACTGGCCAAGGGATCGGGCAACTCCCACCGCATCTTGGTGATGAGTGCTACGACCGACCTGCGCACGCAGGAAGATGTGATCATGCTGCACAACCGGTCCGATTCCAACGAACACATCAAGAGCGTGATCGTGACCAAGACCGACGAGGCCGCACTGGTCGCGCCGATTCTGGATTGCCTGATCCGCTATGAGATGCCCCTGCTCTTTATTTCCAACGGGCAGCGGGTGCCGGAAGATCTGAACCCACCCAATACCCAGTACCTGGCCCATCGCGCCATGCGGCCGCGCACGCTCGACTCCGACTCAGGCCTGGCCTCGGATCAAATGCCCGCGGTTCTGGCCGATAATCTGACGCAATGGTCGAAGACACCAAGCTAGATCCCGCAGCCACGGCTGCCGAACCGGAAACGGGCGCATCGACTCCCGCGGCCGAGCCATCACCACCCTCCACACCCGAATCAAGCACCACCCCAGAGACCGCCGCCGAGGCTGCGCAATCTGCAGAGACCCCAGAAGCGACCGAGACCGCGGCCATTCGTAACGATCAGGCTGAGGGCCTGCGATCGATCTTTGGCCCGAACGAAGCTCGCTTCATCTGCCTGGGTTTTGCGGTGGATGCAGACGCCGCAGCCACCATCGCCGTGGGCACTGCCCATGCACTGCGCGCCCAGAACCAACGCGTGCTGCTGATTGACGAGGTGCCCCTGCAAGAACGACGCAGTATTCATGGCCTGGCCTACCCCGTGCGTTACGACATCTCGCAGGCGCTGGAAAACGACATTGGCCTTGAGCAGGCCATTCATCACGTGGAAGACAACCTGTGGTTTGCCACCGGCCTTCGCATGGCGCGCTCGTACCAGAATCGCAAGCTGCGCACGCCATCGCTCATGGATCGGATCGCCAAATCGAAATTTGAATTCGATGTGGTGTTGCTCGCCACCATTCACCCAATTGAAGGCGTATTGCGGGCCTATGCCCATGATCGCCTGCAGCTGGTGATCTGCGCGCCCGATGAGCCCAGCCAAGTAAGAGCGCTGGAACAGATTCGCACCCTTTCCGTGAGCACCGATGGTGCAAAGGTGCCCGTGCTGATTGTGGGCGGAGCCAACGAGGAAGAAGGCAACGAGGCCTTTGCAAAACTCGAAGCCGCCTCGCAGTCGCTGCTCGATCAGCCCCTGGAATCCATGGGCTGGATTGCTGCCACCACTATTCCGAATTCGACCAAGCGTACCCCTGCGCCAGCAGGGTTAATACTGCCCGCCACGTTGTATGCGAAACTCGCGGGCACAGCGCTACAGCTCACACCATAAACCACGCCCACTGACCCGATGCCAGCCCCTCGACGCGACGCCTACAAGCAATCGACTGCGACCGACGTCAATCAGATGGTGGCCCAATACGCACCCCTGGTGCGCAAGCTGGCGTTTCAGGTGGCCTCGCGGCTGCCCCCTAATGTGGTGCTCGATGATCTGATTCAAGAGGGCATGATGGGCCTGCTCGATGCGATCAAACGCTACGAGCCCCGGCCGGGCCTGAACTTCGAAGCCTATGCCCGTTTTCGTATTACCGGCGCGATTTACGACAGCTGCCGTGAAAACGATATTCTTCCGCGCAATCAGCGCGACAAGCTCTCCGAGCTTGAGAAGGCCGTTCGCAAGCTGGAACAAGAACTCGGCCGTAGCCCCACCGAGCAAGAAATTGCCGACTCCTGTGAGCTATCGATCGAGCAGTACCACCAGACGCTCGACACCATGGTGGGCATGACGGCGATTGATGATGTGCCCGAGCACATGCTGCCCATTGCCGAGGGCGCAGATCCCTCGCAAATTACGTCGTTTAAACAGATTGCCAAGCAGCTCGCGGGCGTGATCAAAGACCTGCCCGAAAAAGAGCGCATGGTCGTGGCCCTGCACTACCAAGAAGACTTAAGTTTTCGGGAAGTGGCCTACGTGATGGACTTAACACCCGGCCGCATCAGCCAGATTCACACCCAGGCCATGGTGCGCATTCGTGCGCACTTAAACGGCAACCCCAGCTTTAGCTGATCCACAAACGTCACCGGTGATGCGCGGCCTGTCGTTCGACCGGCTGCAATGCATGGCTTACGTGCGAAAGTTTTAGACTTTTTTCGAGAGAAGACTGCCCAGCACGCTGGGCACATGACCACGGTCGGAATATGTGGCCGAGGCTGATTGCTGGGCCACCGTGGCCTGCAGCGCCGCGTTCTTTTGCATGGCAAGCTTAATTAGATCGCCGTTGATCTTATGGTCGACCGAGGCCTTCATGATCAGTTCGCGCAGGCGCAGCTTTTCACGCTCGGCGCAACGATCCATCTCGGCGCGCAGGCTGTCGATACCACCGGGGAAATGATTGATTGCGTCGAGTGCCTTGTGGGCAGAATCGATTGAAGCTGCGTAATCATCGATGCGCTCGGCCTCGAGGACTTCACGCAGTTGGGCCACCGATGTGGCCATTTGTTCGATGACAAGCGAGGCGGACAACCCGACTCCTAGGGAGACTATCGAGCGGCCGGGTGCTTAGCGCACGCGACGCATCGACGAGGCGATCGCATCGCCCAGGATCGACTCGGCCACGCGGTCGTAGTCGATCTGGAACTCGCCTGTTGCGATTTTGGAACGGATTTCGTCGAGCAGTTTGATATCGGTTGTCTTCTCAAGACTCTTGGTCGTGACCAATGCGGCAGCCGCGTTGATCTCCACGCTGGCAGCCGGCGTTGCAGCCTTCGCCCCTGCGGCGGCAGGATTCGCGCTGGCGGCAGGCGTTGACTTCGTGGCCGCGGCATCTGCCTGCGCCCGACGATTCTGGTCAATCCTTGTGTCGACGATCTTTGACGGATCGATCTTCATAGCCCCAAACCCCACTTCAAAAAACTACTGAATCAAGACTTCTACCAACCCGGCCCGCATAACCTGGCCCACGACCTGCTGCCCATCTGCCATGCGTACCCGAATACTATCGCCAATCGCGCCGGCTGAGACTGCTGTGCCTTCGCCCATGGCCGAGAAGCCCTTGCCCGTCACCTGCACACGAACCGCTTCTCCTGCTCTGATTACGGCAGCTTCTTTCAGAATGTTTAGTGTGACCACACCCCCCTGCTGCAGGGGGCGGTTCAGCACCCGCCCGTTGATTTCATCCAACGATCGTAGTGCGTCAGTTGCAGAGCGGGTTATATCGGAAGTAACCACTAACAAGTCATCGGATTTTAGCCGGGTTCCCTGGGCTAAATATTTGTTCGCCACCACCTGCGGACCGAAGACTCGGGTCTGCACCGGCACGCTCACCGCCCAAAAAGGCTGTGCGCAGCGCACCAAAACATTAAACGACCCCCATGGCCGGGCTTTGCCGGTAAAGGCAGTCTCAAGGGGCTGCGGACAGGTGCCGAGCGCCTGACGGGTCTTGCCCACCCTGACTTCAACCTTTAGATCCATCAAGCTACTGTGCGATCGGACCATCTTGGTGATTTTCTCGACCACTTGAGGCGGCAGATCTTCCTCTACGCCGCCCTGGGCTGTGCCATCGGCCTGCGAAGGCTGAAGGGCCCGCTGGGCCAGCGCCGCCTGCGAGACGACCACCAGCCCGACCAGCACCAGGAAAAATGTCAGGAGCTTGCGGGAACGACCCATATCACCGGTTCAGGTGCGCTGCCAACCAACACGCCGGCCACCCACTCGGGGGCTTCGACTGCGGCGGGCAACAGGAATGCATTGCCGATTTCAAAGGCGCGGATCTCATCAGCGTACAGCGTGAAGAGCTCAGAGCCCGACTTCACCGAGAGTGAGAGACGGGCTGCATCACCCACCGCGCCGAGCAGATCGTCGGTGCCGGCCACGCTGTCTTTGACCGTCTCGGCCCGCAGAAACTGGGCCCAGCTCACGGCATACGACAGGCCATTGCGTTTAAAAGGCACCACGCGCAGTCGCGACAGACTGGTGGGCAGCACAAACCGCAGGCCATCGGCCATCACATCAATGCGGCCCGAAAGGATCTGCACAATGCGGCTGGCACGCTCCAGGGCCTGGGCGTCGGCCGTGACCTCACCAAGATCAATGAACAACGTTTGATGCTGCATCGACCCGCGAATGGAGGCCGGCTGAGGCAACACACTCATGGCCGAGATCAGGTAATCGATCACATCGGCATCGGCGCGCAGGTTACTCAACTCAATCGTTCGGGCCATGCCCACCAGACGCCGCTGCAGCGGCTCCTGGGCAAGGGTCATCATCCAATTCGCATGATCGGCCAGACGCAGACGTGTCTGATGGGCCAACTCTGGCGAGGCCGATTTGAAAATCTCATGATCCAGGGCCTGAATGTGTTTAAACGCGTACAGGCGATCGTGCATGGTCATCTTGGGCGTGACCAAGGCATCGGGGCCGCTCAGCTCGCTGGATAAGGGCACACGGGAAAGCGGCGACTCGTTTTCCTGGCCGGGGAAATACATCAGCCCAGTGACCTCTTCCAAATCGATCACGCTCTCGGGCTCGGCCGGCTCTGCAGGCTCGCCCCCCTCTTCACTGCTCGCGCTGGATGCCGCCGGATCAACCCGCGATGAATCCGTGCTCGACTGGAACGCAGCCGAACTGAAATCAGCAGGCTGCTCACCGAAGAGCGACACTGCACGGGCCAAGTTCGCAATCACAGCATCTTGATTCGGGAAGGCACGGCCTTCGTCGGGGGAATTAAGGGCCTCGATCGCCTCATTGACCAGGCCCAACAACTCATCGGTAAACACATCCATGCCGGGGCGCCCAGCCGCCAAGTGCCGCGAGATCACCAAGGCGATCTCGGCGTGCCGAGGAAGGTTCACGCTCTGCAAAGCGTCCGACAAATCACGTGCATGCAGCGAGGCCTGGGTCATGCCGTCGGGGCCCTGGGCAAGGCCCTGACGCACCCCATCCATTGCACGGTTCAGGTCGGCCAGAAAAAGAGCGATAAGGTCGTTCACACCGGCTCCCGTTTGTCGCCAAAGGCCGAAAGGTCTTCGACATCGGTGATGGTCTTGCGGGAATTCGATGCCGGCACGGTGGTCGAGGCGACATTGAGCAGGCGATCCAAATCGGTCAGGGCTTCGTTAAGACGATCGAACTGGCGTGTCCACTGCGAGGCAATCAGCAGCAAGGCCTCTGCATCGCGCTTTAACACGACCGCATCGTGCTGAAGGGCAGACCCTTGGTCTGCCGACATGCGCTTGGCTACAGCAGCATCTAAATCTTGCTGAAGGCCTCGGGCAATCGAATCGACATGCTCGATGCTGTCGGCCAGCTTATCGCTGGCATCGACCACCTGCAGCTCGGCATTGGTCTGGGCAATCACCAGCGAGAGCTTCATGCCCTGCTCTTTGAGAAGCGCGAAATCACGCTGAATTTCACGGGCGCGGAATTGAGAATCCAGCAACACCTTGAGCGACGGATCATCGGCGGAGACTTCTTTCGGCGTTTCCAGCGCCTGCACGGTGACACCCAGCTTTTTAATCGCCGCAATCAGCTGCCGGCCAAGATCGGAGATCTGCTTGGCGGCAAGCTGCAAATACGGTAGCCCTTCATTAGCCCGCTGCAACGCTTCAAACCGATTGGTGTTGGTCAGCGCAGAATCCACCGCCGTTAAATCAATCGTGGAAAGCAGGCGTCGGTCACAGCGCAAGACCTCCAAAATACTCAGGACCAAGGCAATAAAGCCAAGCGCGCCAAAAATGCGGGCGATCATGTCAGGGCTCATCGAGAAGCCAACACCCGTATCGGCCGACTGCGACTCATTGGTGCTCACCATGGCATTGGCCAAGCGGTTCAATTCAGCCGACACCGCCACCGCCGAAAACGTGGCGGACTCCCAGTCTTTGGCACGGCGCACCACGGTCAGGCTGTCGATGCGGGCCACGATGGCCTTGCGGCGCTCATTCATCTCGGGCGCAAGCTTGGGATCATCTAATTTTTCACGGGCCTCAATCAGGGCCTTTAACGACGACTGAAAGCCCTTCAGGCTGTCGATGGGCTTTTTGGCCTGGATGTTGAAAAAGTCGATACGCAGTTTTTCGAGGGCCTCGGACACCGGCACAAACGGCGAGCCCGGCGGAATGATGCCTTTGAAAAGCACCCCGCCCTTGGAGAGCAAGAGCTCCAACTCACGGTTCACCGTGGGCGACAACCCACGGATGGGTGTCAATCGCTTTTCAAGCTCTTTGAGGGTCGTGATCTGTTTCTGGGCGAGTGCTGCTTCGTTCACCGTAAGGCCTGCCAAGCGCGACTGGATCGCGGTGAGCGAAGCGAAAAACTGGGGATCAAAATAATCGGCCGCCGTCAGGCGGGCCTTGATCTGTTCCGAAGCCTCTTGCGGTGTGCCCGGCGTGATCGGCAGTGACTCGCCTTTGCCGTTGGTTAACGCGGCCGCAGCTTTCGCAGACTCTTTCGCAGCGGGGGCTACCGGCTTGGGTTCAGAGAGAGCGCCCATCACAAAAAAGCATGCCAACGCCACAAGCAGCAAGACCGCCGAAACCAGGCGGGACTTAAAAATAATCCGACTCACAGAGGCCGAGTCACTCATGACACTTCACCATGCACCCCTTCAATCACATTGGGCCGCAGACGCACGACCGTCCAGAAATGGTCCATATGGGCAATCTCTTTTTTTGCAAACGCATCGGCCTCGGCCAGCTCAGGCGTTAAACGGAAGGGGCCGCTGGCATGGTTCACCCGAATACCGACACTTGAAAGCGAATCCCCATTAAAGATCACCACCCAGGGGGGCGGCGCATTGCCATCAGAGGCAGGATCGACATCGTGCTCGGCGGGATCCAACGGACCGGCTGCCGTGGTGAACAGACGACTGGGCGGCAAAAGAAATACCGGGGATCCCTCGTGCACCATCAGCCCGCGAATGTTTAAAAACGGGCCGCGTTCGGTCTGGGCCCGCACCGCCTCTTCAGTATCGGCCGGCTGATAAAACACGGTAGCCACGCTATGAAAATCGATGGCATAGCGGTGGCCGCCAATCTCCAGACCAAACCAGCGATACGGACGGGTGAGATGGTTCACTTACTCTTCCCCCATCAGCTTTTCGCGGTTATGAAACCAGAAGGCAATAAAAAACAATGCAAGCGCTGCGATCAGTCCAATGATGGCGTCGCCAAAACTGCCCAGCGCAGCGAGCTGGCTGGCGCTCGCACTACGGGTGTTTTCCACATGCTGCTCAATGGCTGCCATGAAGGCATCGTGGTGCCACGACAGGACCTGATCAATGCGAATGAATCCTGGGTCGCCCTCGACCCGGTCGCGCTGCGAATCAATGTACGAGAGCAGCTCATGGGCAATCACCGCAAGATTTTGCTGATACTGCCGGCGCCACTCGGGCGGCACCAAGAGCATGAAGCGGGTATCGAACTGTGCTGCGAGCGACGCGGTCTGCGACTTGCCGACCACATTTAAGCCCTTGGGCACATTAAAAAGAAGCCCGCTGTTTTCGGCGTTGATCCGCTCACCGGCTGGCGCAGCCAAATTGGCAGCAAATAACTTGCCTTGCCGGCGGATCACAAGCCGCACGGTCTGCTCGCCGCGCTGATCCAACATATCGTAGACATCGAGCACCGATTTCACTTCGGCGCCGTTCACGCTCACCACTTCATCACCGGAACGAATGCCAATGCGCTCGGCCAGACCGCCAAACACCACACCGGACAACACGGGCGGAATTTTTTTCAGGCGGTCACTGGCCCGGCCATTTTCGAACTCGGCAATCCAGGCAAAAATTTGCGCCACCGAAGCATCGCGTGCGGCCTGCTCAGAGGTCGGCGCGCCAGCAAGCTTCGGTGCAGCAAGCTGCTCCAAGCGCAAGGCTTTTTTGAATTGGTCGTAGGTGGGTGCCTCAAGCGCCTGGGCCGTGAAACGATGGCCTGCCGAAGAAATCTGAATGCCGACATAAGCAAGCCATATGCCGGTAAGCACGACAAAACCGAATGCAACCCAGACCAGCCAGAACGACAGCCCGCGGGTGCTCATGTCAAGGGATTGGAATGTTTTTTTCATGAACGAGTCGGTTATGCGCCTTCCGATGCGGCGTCAATCGAGAACTTTTCTTTCAGCTGCTGAACATCGCGGTGTTCTGCCAGAAGACTTACCTCGCGATGACGCACATCCATCTTCGCGCGACAAGCCAAGAAGGTCTGAATCCAGGGGCCGGACTTCATCGAGATCACGGCATCGGCAATGAGCTGCTGGCCGCGCTGATCGGGGCGCACGCGCACGGTCACGAGCTGAGAATCGGACTGATCAAAGAGGCTTAACTCAATAAACGATAGGCGGCTGTAGCGGTGATGCGAGCCCACCAGCAAGAACTGTTGATCATCCAGCGTGAAATAGATCTCATAGCCCGGCGCAACCTGCACGGTTTCCACAACATCGATCTGGGTGATGCCGACTTTGTTGTGCCACTCCATGTCGGCCTTTTGGGCCTCACGGGTTTTGCGGTTGAAGTGGCGCATGCCTTCGTAGAGTTCATAAAGCGTGATCGGTACGCGGTTCTGACGTGCGAGATTTTTTAGGGCCTCGGTCTTGGTCTGAACCTCTTCGCGCTCGGCCGCAAGTTTTTCTTCGAGCGTACGAATGTCTTCTTTGAGCTGTGACTGCAGGTTCTCAATGCCCTTTAAGGCCTCGCCCCAGACCACATCGATCTCCGATGAATTCTCGGGCGGCACGCCGGCCATCGCCTTTTCAACGATTTCTTTGCGTTCGACGGCTTTTTGTTTTTTGCGCCGTGCATCGCGGGTGGCCACCACCATCAGGACAATGACCAGTACGAGGCAGATAAGGGCAATCCAAAGCCCGGGCCGGATTGGGGACACCGAGTCAACCATCTGTGGAAGCAGCGCCTTTTTGGAGTGAGTCGACAGCCGCAAGTGTAACGTGGCCCAACTGTGGAAACACAGCCGGGGAATCCATCAGCGTGACCTTTGCGCTCAATGCGCAGAGTTCCACCTCGACCCGGTCATGGCGGGTCCCCGTGTCCAAAACGATCACGGTGGGCCGTTTAAGGCTGGGCAGCACCTTCACCACCGAGGCAAAGGGCAGGCATCGCGACAGCTGCGACCAACGTATCAACTCCCCCCTGGGGCTGCCATGGTCGTGTGCCTGCGGCACCTCTTGGCCACCCAAGAAGCGGGCCAGCCCGCCGCGGCTTTGCTCAAAACGCCACTGGGTGAAGCCTTCGGCCTTGGACGGCCGGCCAGAGAGCGAAAAATCAAACCCAAGAAAGGGGTACAGGGCCACCACACCCGTCAATGCGGGTCCCTTTTCCCACTCGTGGTCTAAGGTCAGGGTCTGGGAGCCAAAGCGAAGCCGCTTGGGTTTCGCCAGATCAAGGCTGTCCATCCACAACGCAAAACTTGCAGCCAGACCCACCCCCACCACCACCGCCGAGGACTCTTGCTTGGCTGCGCGTATCTGCTCCAGCACGCGTAATGCCGACGCATCATCGCCGTCCAAGGCATCAGGATCAACAACAACCGGGGTAACGGGGTGACCCGCGGCGTGGAGTGCGGATCGCAGAGGGGTCAGATAACTCGGGCTGGAACCCCTGATTTCAAGCAGAAATAGTGGTGTCTGCTGCATGTGCGGAGTATATACTCGGCCCCATGGAAACCTTCGTGCTTGCGTTCGCAATCGCCATGGCCATCGTGGCCCTGGTGTTGTATTTCGAGCTCAAAAACACGCAAGAAAAAGTCGAGCGTGTGCGCACGGAAATCGAACAACGGGTCTCCATGACCATCAAGGGCGTCATGCACGACACCCAGGAAAAGATTCCTCAGATCGAAAAGCGGGTCGAAGAGATTGCCCAGAAGGTGGCCGAGACCGAGGCCGAGGTGCATCACTTGCAGCACCCCGAAGAGCGAAAACCCGACTAGCCGAGCCAGTGTCCGACGGACACCAAAAGCATCAGGGTCACCCAAAGAATCACCGCACGCCAGACCAGCCCCACGGCAGAGCGCAATGCGCCCTCGTTGGCCTCGCGCAGATCCGGCATATCCTGATAAAGCGAGGGCCAGGGGCCGCCTAGGGCCTCGGTTTCTGCCGGTTCGTCCACATACACAGAGACCGAGTGGGCCTCGGGCACGCTTAAGCGTACGCCCATCGCTCCCGCACCGGCCGAGAGAATCACCCGCTCGGTGTCATTGGCATGCGGGGCAAAACCCGACCTCACACGCCACATCAGAATCGCATCTTCAAAGTTACCCACGATGGCAAACACGATCGCGGTGACCCGGGCGGGAAACCAGTCCACCCAGGCGAAGGCACGGACAGCGAACTCACCGAAATTGGTCAGCGGCGGCATGGGCGCATTGGGCGAAGACGACACCGACGCCTCTTGGCGGGCATCGGCCCAGACACGGCGGGCCTCGGCTGCCAGCCGGTACATCACCGCGCCGGCAGGGCCCGGCAAGAGCACAAACCAGAAGATCACGCCGAACACATGGCGTTGGGCGCCCACCAAGGCCAGTCGAATCGCTTCGCGTGAGATCGCCGAGGCATCGCCATTTTCCGAGGCGATGCGGGTCATGACATCGCCCCCGGAATGGGCCGCCCACTTGCGTAATTCTTCTCGGGCCCGCGGCAGATCGTTGTTGGAGAGCGCCAGCTGAATCTCGGTGAACCGATTGCTGAACTGACGAAACCCAATGCTGAGATACAGCACGCCCACCGTTGCGAGAAACCCCAGCACGAAGTGCACGCGGGTGAGCAACTCCACCACCAATGCCGTGATGACCGTACCCCCCACCACCACAGCCAGCCATGTCCAGCGGGCGGAAGAGGTCTCGCCCGTATCAGTGGCGCGCTCAATCCGCAGGAACATCTTCTCGATCCAACGCGCAAAGCCCGAGTCATCGCGCACGGGCCGCACCTGCTCTAAGAGCATGGCAAAAATAAAGCTAAATAAGGTCATAGCCGCTAGTCTAGCGTGCGTTGATCCCAGGCTGCCCACAAGAGCCTATAGAGGTTGCGAAGAATCGCTGCCGTCGCACCCCAGATAAAAAAGTTCTCATAAGGCATCGCAAAAAAACGAATCGCCTCGCCGGTGGGGCTTTTATCGGCCGTGACCAGCCGTCGCTGATGATTCGCCGGATCCATAAGAAAGGAGAGCGGCACCTGAAAAATATGGGCCACTTCGCGAGGGTCTTTTGAAAATTCCGCGGACGAGGCGACATGGCCGATGACGGGTGTGACCAAAAAACCCGTGGCCGTAAGGTAGTCGGGCATTTCCCCCCACACCTTCACACGTTCCGGATGCAGGCCAATTTCTTCGTGGGCCTCGCGCAGTGCCGTGACATGCGGAGACTCATCGTGAGACTCGGCACGCCCGCCCGGAAAACTTACCTGCC
>JACCDX010258407.1_pt1 | contig 14448 bp, 16 predicted proteins | sample 7449681 | NCBI WGS metagenome assembly JACCDX01 (sample SAMN15323450, study PRJNA562643) | freshwater metagenome | isolation source: river surface water | place: USA:Blue River Watershed | collected 2017-08-18
GTATTATGTATTTACCCATTGATACTATTAAATGATAACATATAAAAATAAAATATTAAACCTAATAATATAACTATATTTTTATTGTGATATTTACTCCCTATCGCAAAAATTTGAAATCTGATGCCGCCTGAATTTGAGCCGTCCCCCTCTCCCAAACTTTCTAAGTCCTTTAAGTCCTCCCTCTAAGTTTCATTCTCATTCTAAGATGGCATCATTTGTTGAAATGCTTCAAAATTATTACGCTACTGCATCTACTATGATGGCTCCTATTGCTACTCCTAACCCTGTAACTATTCTATTCCATGGCAACTGTCTTGACGGATGGTTTTCCACATACATCGCATATACACATTTTAAGACAATTTGCCCTGTTAAGATGTTCCCTATCTCACCTAGTCAACAGAATACATGGCCTGATATCTCTGAGATGCGTGGATGTCATATCCTCCTTCTTGATGTCAGTGTTGCGGCTGATATCAGAAATAACTGGATCACTAATGGCGTATTAAGTATCGATTGCATCGATCATCACGCATCTGCTGTTGAGCATTGGCCTGTAAATCCTGATGGAAGCTCTAATGTAATTGATACATCACGATGCGCTGCTCTTCAGACATGGATGCGCTACTATCCTCAACAGCCTATTCCTGGTTGGCTACAACAGATTGACAGGATTGATAGATGGGATAATCCTACATTTGAAGACAGATGCCTCAGGGAATTACTCAGTATGATTTCCCATTTACCCGTTCAGAAGAAAATCCCTGAAGCAATCCAACAAACAGAAGAATTCTTACGTATGTATTCTGATCCAGTTCAGTATCAAGAAATTATTGGAATGTCTAAGCAAATCCTTGAAAAGAAAGATGCTGAATTGATGACTATTCTAAACAAGGGTTCTGAAGTAGTTATTACTCCTGAACATATTGTGGGATGGGCTCTTCCTCCTCATTGGTTGGGTGCTACTGTATATATCATTGACAACTCATTCAATCCATTTGATACTACTGAGGCAGCTCATCTCATCTTCACACATATGCCTCATATCAATGCATTTGTCAATTACCGCAGAAAGGGTTTCCGTGATAGAATTACTAAGGAACAAAAGAATATGTATGTATATAGTGCACGTTCTCGCGCATTTGATATTACAACTGGTACAATCCTACGTGGTCATCCTACATCTGCTGGCGCATCCCTTATTATTGGAGAAGCACCTGTTTATCCCTTCATCCTTAACAGGGAGCCTGTAGCGCAAATGGTTGCGTAGACACATTGTAATTGGAAAATAGAAATATAAAATAGAAATATAAAATAGAAAATAGAAAAAAATTTGATAATAAAAACCTAAATATTTTTAATGTAGTATATGTAATACATTATGCCTCATTATTATCGTGAATTAAACTTTGCTTATATACATAAACCTTTACAGAATGAATTATATATACATTCAGATTATACTGATATAACATTTCTAGTTAAAGAGATTAATAAATTCCCTGATAAGTTGGAAAGAGAACAGTTTATATGTGTCAAAAGTGGTAATAAATATTATTCAATTAATAGAATTACATATTCACAGATTGATAAACAATTATTTCAAGAATTTAAAAAGTTTTATCCTGAAAATTATGCTTATATAGGTATCCCTATTATTGTCTTGATTGTTATCTTTGGATATTATAATTATCATCTTAATAATATTCTAATTGATATGGAAAAATGTTCTTATGAGTATGATTATATCATGGATTTATATGGAAAAGTCCAAATTAAAAATAATTCATATGATTTTCAAGTATCATTTCCAAATAATATAGATAAGGAAGATATTACAGACGATGAAGGATGTTTTACAGTATTTTATGATGATAGAATTAGAGTTATTGCAATTACACTCTCTACAAGAGGGGAATGTTTTATAAATACTAATACAGATATTAAAGATTATACTAATATACAATTCTTTAGCGATTTTGATGAACAAATGTGTAGTATTATTTGTGGTGGATTAATGGTTGATTTATAATTTAATATTTGGATTATTCTTAAGATATGACATTTTACTCAACTTATTATTCATAAGCCACATAATACTGTTTAATCTATCTTCTCCTATACTGTGTTTAAGTTTATCTATAATATTATTCTGTATAGATTTTAAATATGATATATGTTCTGTACGTATTTTTTGATTATTGTTTTCTGATTTTTCATTATCTTCAGATATTTCACTATTTTCATCAATTTCTATTACTGTTTCTACATTTCTCTTACGTAATTCTGGTTTGTTACATAACTCTGGAGTGACTGGAATGGATATATCTTGATTTAATTTGTATTCTGAATTTAATTTATTATTTTTAATGGCTTGTTCTCTTTCATATGCAACAATAGATGGTGATACTACCAAGTTAGATGTGGATCTTTGAGGTGTATTTACTGTATGTGAATATGTTATTGAATTACTGTATAATGATATACCGTATCCATATTCTCTATATGAATGTTCTCTTTCATCATTTCTATAAGATGATGAATAGCCAGAAGTTGCAGAAATACCAGAATAATTTCTATCACAATTTTGCTCTCTATAATCATTATTTGAAGAGTGAGAGTAAGAAGAAGAGTGAGAGTAAGAAGAAGAGTAAGAAGAAGGAGAACTTAACATATATATTCTATTCATTTGATTATATTTATCTTAGAATACTTAGAATTAATTTGCAGGGACATCTCATATTTTAGTGATTTAGATTTCAAATTTTTTCATATTATCTAAAATTTGAAATGATTTGATTTTTATAAATGGTTGTGTCTAAGAAATTATACCTCTATTACTTAATACGATTAATATGACTGAAGGATCACGATTTTATAAATGTTCTTCATGTGTTGAGTTTGCTAATTATATGTTTGATATATTCCCATATTCTGAAAAATATCGGTTACTATTTAAATTATACAATAAATACAAATTTCATGATGAATATACTTTGAAGTTTCTAATTCTATTATGGGAATTTGAAATATTTAGAGGGGTTAATCATGATGATGTCGTATGGGATTGTGATGTTAATATTGTTGCTTATAGAAAACTTATTGATAACTATAACAGTGTTATAACTGAAGATTATATAAATAAATTACGTTTTGATAAAACACTGCGATTTTTGGGATACATTTTAAATCTTACTATTGGTTCTGAATACAAACATTATGTATATGCTTGTATTGATGAGTTATATACATATATGGTAGATTATATTGATGCAGGTAATCACGATGAATATCAGAAATTACAGACAAATATATCTATATATAAATGTTATCAAATGGTTCATGATATGTGTAGCAAAAGAAGAAGTAGCACACTTATGAGGCATATGATGTTCTATGTAGGTATTAAACGTATTGAAGAGTTTATTGCCTCTTACGCTATGATAGATAGTATTAAATGTACTACATTAGTTGTGAAGTTTTATAAAATGCTTAAAAGGTTAAATTATATCACCAATAAAAATAAATCTGATTGTGATCTTATTAAAGAGCGTTTTATGAATGTAGATGCTTATTATAATGGTGATGAATATAAAACACTTTTGGAAGAATGGAAAATAAATAAAAATACTTATAAATTACGACAACATGATAAGGAAATGCGATATTATCTGAGCATCTTTAATACTTTGTAATATTATATCTTTATAATTTATTAAATTATATGCTATAAATAATTATATTTTTGTTTCACGATTTATACTTAATGAAAAATTTGAACGCTGATAGGGGGTGAGAATATGAGCTGAACCACTATTCCATTTAAGAAGCAATTATATTGAGCCTATTCCATTATTCTAAGATTTAAGATGTCATCTGATATAATTAATATTAATTCATCTAGTTGTGTTATCCAAGGTGTTAAGTTTATTACTCTTATTCATACTTATGATTCTATTAATAATTCAATTACTTATACTATGAGAGCTAGATGTAATAATACATTAAATATACTTTATGAACATTCAGTATTGTGTTGTCTACCAAGAGTAAATAACTCAAAATCATTTTCAGCATCTTGTGCAATTATTAATAATATGAAATATAATGTTAATATTCATACTTATAATAATGATGAGAAATCAATTTGTTATGAAGTTAAGATTTCAGATAAGACTTCTGGAGAAAATATATCTGAATATAATGTTAAATGTTTTAATCCTGATAATGATGATGGGAATAATGAAGTGAAGCAACAGGATGAAGTAGAGCAACAGGATGAAGTAGAGCAACAAGATGAAGATGATAAGAATGAAAATAAAAATGATATGTGTAGTAATGTAGAGATATCTAATAAGGTTAAAACATTCTTAAATGATATTAAAAACATAAAAGATACTGAAAATAAAAGTAAAAAGGCTATTGAATTATTTGATTATATTATAAGTGAAGCATTTGAGTTTACAAAAGTACATAATAAGTTTAAAAATATGATAATTGATATGTGTTTTGAGTTTAAAATGAATTATTGGTATATAAATGATTTAATTAATAAGTGTGATGAAGTTCTTACTAAACTTGGAGAGCCTTTACGTCGTTCTGGACGTATTAGGAACTTACAACCTGATTATTACTATAGCTACTTTGAAAGTATAAGATATTTATTTAAATAATAAATACTATTATGTACTTATAATTTAACTATAAAATCAGAAATATTTATAATGTAATGTAAAAAGTTTGAAATAAATTAGGATAATATATAGTATATATGAGTATATTTTTTGTTTCATATTTTATACTTGAATAAAAAATTTGAACGCTATTATGATGTAAATATGAGATGTGCGCGTATAATATTCTAAGAAGGCAATCATTCTAAGTCAAAATGTCATCTAAGTCATCTAAGTCAGCAATATTCTCTTTACCATGTTTTACAGTCAATGATAGTAATATAGAATTGTATATCAATATTTCAAATAAAGATGATAATTCGTTAAATTGTATTATACGTATTAAAGATATAAATAGCAATAATATTATTTTGGAAAATACAAGTAAATGTTTTATACCTATATCTGAGAAAAAGGAAGAAGAACAAGAAGAACAGGAGGAACAAGAAGAACAAGAAGAACAGGAGAAAAAAGAAGAACATACGAAAGATTGTGATGTAGTAATTTTAGAAAATATACGTAATTTCTTAGATGCGGTTGATATAGTTAAAGGAAAAGAACATAAAAAGAATACATCAATTGAAATGTTTGATTATATATTAAAATATGCAATAAACTTTACTAATAAACATCATAAATTCAGAAATGTATTAGTAGATAAATGTCATGAATTAAAAAATTATGAATGGAAGTTTACAGATTTGGTAGAAAAATGTGATGAAGTTCTTACTAAACTTGGAGAGCCTTTACGTCGTTCTGAGCGTATTAGAAACTTATCTCCTATTGACTATACAGAATAATCTGTAGTAATAATATATTAATTAATAATAGTAAAATAAAAATATATTAAAATATACTATACATAAGTATATTTTTTTTGTTTCATATTTTATACTTGAATAAAAATTTGAACGCTATTATGATGTAAATATTAGCTGTGCGCATATATTATTCTAAGACAAAAATGGTGAAGTATATTTATTCAACTAATATTATGTCATTGTCTTTTACTGTAGATGATATTAAGTATAAATGTGTAATTAGTGTAGCTAGTATGAGTTATAATCAATATACTATGGATGTTCTAATGGATACTGTAGATAAATCTGATGATATTGATGATTATTATAACCATAAAGATGGTACATGTGTTAATATTCACTATTGTGATAGAGATTGGACTATAGAACCTATTTACTGTGATATTAATAATTTAGAATATACCATAAATATCTCTAATTATGTTACACAACCAAATTATAACTCATTTGATTGTATGGTACAAATTAAAAAAACTGATACTAATAAGATTATTTTAGAAAATACAAGTAAGTGTTTCGTTCCAATAGATAAAGAACTAGGTAATAAACCATCTACTGTAATTTCAGATAATATCCATAAATTATTAGATGAAATAAATGAATTTGAACCAATAGAAGAAACATCTTATACATCATTTTATACATCATCTGATGCATTTAAATACATTTTAGAAGAAGCACTTGATTATACTAATTTACATACTAATCTCAAAAAAAAATTAATTGATACCTGTTATGACTTAAAAAATAGTAAATCTGAAGATCATTATGTGGATTATAAAAAATTAGTAAGAAAATGTGATAAAATTCTTACTAAACTTGGAGAGCCTTTACGTCGTTCTGAACGTATTAGGAACTTACCTCCCGTTAATTACAATGAATAATTAGTAGTACTATATTAATAATTAATATATACATAATAAAATCAGAAATATTTATAATGTATTGTAAAAAGTTTGAAATAAATTAGGATAATATACTATATATAAGTATATTTTTTGTTTTATATTTTATACTTAATGAAAAAATTGAACGCTATTATGATGTAAATATTAGATGTGCGCATATATTATTCTAAGACAAAAATGGCGAAGTCTATTTATCCAATTAATATTATGTCATTATCTTTTATTGAAGATGATATTAATTATCTATTATCTATTAATGTTAAAAATGAGAGTTACAATCAATATACTATGGAAGTTACACTTGGTGGTCTAAATAGATATGATATTAAACATAAAAAATATCATGAAGATGATTCTGATGAAGATTATGATTCTGATTCTGATGATGATGATGATTATGATAGTCAATGTTTATATGTTAATAATCGCTATCAAGATAAAGATTGGACTAAAAAACCTATTATACATACTATTGACAATTTAAAATATACTATAACCATCTCTAAATATATTACACAAACAAATTATAACTCATTTAATTGTACAGTAATAATAACAAATACTACTACTAATAATATCATTATAAGAAATACATGTAAGTGTTTCGTTCCAATAGATAAAGAACTATGTAATAAACCATCTACTGTAATTTCAGATAATATTCATAAATTCTTAGATGAAATAAATGAATTTGAACCAATAGAAGAAACAGTGTATACATCATCTGATGCATTTCATTACATTTTAGAAAAAGCATTTGATTATACCAATATATATACTAATCTCAAAAAAAAATTAATTAAAACATGTTATAAAATAATTAATAGTGACTCTGATGATTATAATTTGGATTATAAGAAGTTAGTAAATAAATGTAATACAATTGTTACTAAACTTAGATAGCATTTATGTCATTCTGAACGTATTACAAACTTACAATCTGTTAATTATAAAGAATAATCAGTAGAATACTATATTATATAATAATAATAATAAAATAAAAATATATTAAAATATACTATATATAACTATATTTTTGTTTCATATTTTATACTTGAATAAAAAAATTGAACGCTATTATGGTGTAAATGTAAGATGTACGCGTATATTATTCTAAAAAGACAATATTTCTAAGTCAAAATGTCATCATGTTATGAAAAAATAAGTATGGATGTTAATAATATAACATATGATATTATAAAATATATGTATGAAACAAACGATCATTCGATTAAGTATGAGATTATAATTCGTGATATGTCGTCTCGTGTTATTTTATGTAACTATATAATTACATGTTTACTTAATAAATATGATATTGAAGATGAATTATATGAAGATCTTGATGGGGAAGATGATGAAACATTTGAAAAACAACTAATTATAGACGGTCTACGAAATGTCTTAAATCTAATTAATAGGGTTAGTAGAGAGGAACATAACAAGAATATAACAATTGAAATGTTTGATAATATTTTGAGAGAAGGAATAGATTTTACTAATAAATATACTACATTCAAAAATGTTTTGGTAGATAAACGTCATGAATTAAAAAATTATAAATGGACATTTATAGATGTGGTAGATAAATGTAATAAAGATCTTACTGAAATTGGAGAACCTATTAGAAAATTGCCTCCTATTGATTACACCGAATAATATAAATATAACTCTATGTAATATCAACAAAATTAATAAATATTTTTAATTGTATTATAAAATTTGAAATAATTTATCGCGATAAATATATCAGTCATACATCAATTATTTAAGTTAAAATGCATTACGAATATAGATTTAAAAGAATATTGTTAGAAATTGGTTGGGATATTTTAGTTAATGCTGGATTACATGAAGAATTGAGTTTCTGTAATTTACCTCAGGCTTGGGAAGATGCTCAATGTGTAGATTTAAATAAAATTAAAATACGAACTGGGCCTTATATTTTGGTGGAAGAGGAGTTTTTGGAACTAAATGATAAAGAAAATACTTTTGACTATTTAGATGAAATTAAATCACATGTATGCAATCGTTATGATATTGTAGATGATCATGGTGAAGCAGTAGAACCAATCAAACATAGAGAGTTTTCATCCTTTATGTATGACCTTATTATGTATTGTATTGATATGCGTGTAAATGGTGATAGCTAAAGCTTCTAATGATGACTTTTAAAAATTGATTGGTAGTGACTACCATATTAAATATAATTATTTAATTCTTTCTACATATGTATTTCTAAATAACTTAAATCCACTTATATTATTTTTAATATTTTCGGATTCTTCATTTGTCTCTTGAAGTGAATTATATCTTGGCTCCAATGGATCGTAATATTGTATTGAAGCATCTTTATCTTGTTCTAAAAATTTAAACATATTATCATTAGATTTATAACATTTATTTGAAAATGGTAGAAAGAAAACACCTTTATTAGATATTTCTCTATATATATCCATACATTTATTAGAAATAGGGTTTTCAAGAATTTCTTTAATATATTTAGAATATAATGGGAGTGATTTAGCTATATAAGGGTTATTAACAAATTGGTCTAATAGAGTTTTGGATATTTTATAGCCTGTTTTATAAAGAAGGGCAATAACTTCTAAGTAATAATTATCTTTAATATCTAGTTGTAATTGTTGTATTGATTCTATTGAAGATTTAATATATTTAATATCATTATCATTAAAATATCTTAAAAGATTACGTTCATATAATTGCCCTGCTTTAGTTTTATTATATATTTCTTCTTGGTATGATATAAGGAACTTATAACCTGTTACAACCATTCCTTTTGATTTACGTTTAATTGTAAATCGCTGGATTTCTTTGATATATTTAATAAACTGAGGCATTGATATAGTCTCTGTTTTAGTCCAAGAAGAAGCTGTTATATATTGTTGATAAATGTCCGAAAGAAGTGTATCCATTTTTTCATTCTTTTCCGCGTATAGATTGCAAAACTCCTCAACCCATACTTTATTTTCGGACTTTTCCTCGTCCCATACTTTATTTTCGGACTTTTCCTCAGATTTATTTTCCTGTTTTTCGGATTCCTGATTATTTGATATCTGTTTTTGATATAATTTCTCTAAAATAGAACAAATCTGTATATAGCATAATTTATTCCCCTGATTAAAATAAGAAAACCATTTATTAAGAATAACATTAGATGTATTAAGTTCTAAACTAGAATATGCTATACAATCTAATCGTATTTTAGGAGTAAAAATATTGGTATACATTATAGGAATACGTATTATTTCTTTTACTTCTTTTTCATCTTTTTCATTTAGTATTTTAGGAGTTTCTGATGAAAATGTATATAGTGTATCATATTCTTGAAAACAAATACAATATAGTTCATTAAATTGTTCTATAAGTTTTGTTGTTCCATAATTTAGAATTAGCTGTGTATTATCTTGTAATGTTAAAAAAGTAGTCTCAGCTGGAATAGATACACCCATTAAAATAAGTTGTTCTTCAAATGCCTTTGTGTCAGATATTTCTAAAATATCACCAGTATAGGTAGTTATACATCCAAACTTCTTGTATTTTTGAAATATTCTTTCAAAATCTTGAAATAATTCAATAGATTCTTCTTGAATTTCATACCACCAGATTTGGAGTTCTTTTTCGGATGTAGTTATAGTGTAGATATGAGTGTACATCTTTTCTACATGATGTCGTAGGACTTTAAATTATATTTTGAACGCACATATAACGTTTATTAAATATAATTGTTCGCTAATTTATAGCGCCTTTAAGTAAGAATTAACTTTATTTTATTTTGTGTATATATGTTCTTTATACAAAATTTGAAATTGCCCAATACCTATATAAAATAGTATATAGTAAATCCAAGAATATTATAATGAATTCTACAACAAATTTTGAATTAAACAATGAAGAAGAAATTAAGGATTTAATAGAAAATAAAATAGAATATATTACAGATGATGATGATACAGAAGCAGAAGATTATGAAGGATATATCATATTAAAAACAAAAATAAAAGATAATAATAAACAAATGAGAGATTTTACTAAACAATTAGAAGAAAATGAAGAATATATAAGGTTAAACCAACAAATTAAACTTATTACAGCACAATTAGATACTATGAAAAATAAAATCAACCCCCTTTTTAAATTATCTAGATCACTTGATAGAAAATTGGATATATATAAATATGTAAATGAATGTATTAAGGCACTTAAGAAGGCATTATCTATAGATGATGATGAAGATAAAGATATATTAAATAATATTCGTAATGAGTTATTATTACATATTACTTCGCTACCTGTAACTGATGTAAGATATGAAGAAGGTAAATATTATGACCCATATTGGAAAGTTTATTCTATAGAATATGGTTGGGATTATAAGGAAGTAGCTTATGACTATTGGTATTTATGGTGTAAAGAAAATAAATCTCACGAAAAACTTTATACTGATGATAAAGTAGATTACTATCCAAATATAAGGCGTATATATTCTAATATTATAGAATATAAAAATTATTATATGTTAAAAGAACTTGATATTAAATATATTCCTATTCTTGTCGCATATATTAGGAATGAATTAGATACACTTTAATCCACTTTTATAAAAATTTGATATAATATTGATTGATTAAAAATAATATAGAGAATTAAAATGAGTGGCAGTATGGGATTTGTTTATAGCGAACTTGTAAAGCATCAGAAATGTATTGATGATTTACATAGAAATATGTCTGATATTGATAATGGTATTAGAAATATGGGAAGTGATGTACGGGATTTATTAACATTTCGTGATGTATATAGAGAAGATATTATTGAAAGTAAAGTTATGTCATCACAATCTTATATAAGAATTAATGAGTTAAATCAAGATATTATTAATTTAAATCTTTCTCTAAATGATTTTATTAAAAACTTTAATCAATGGGCTGTTATTATTCAAGGACTGCAAAAATCCGTTGAAGATTTAAAAAAAGAGAATTTGGAACTTAAAACAACTATTAATAATATGAATAAAACTAAATAATATTTAATAAAATACTATTTAATAAATAGATGGATCATAAAATATATAATGATAATAAATTATGTAATAAATGTAATTTATTTTTAACTGTAGATACATGTATAAAAAATACATATTATTGTTTTTCAGAAAAAATATTTAAAATATGTTATAAATGCCCTGGATGTAAAAGTATTATTTCTTTTTAAGAAAAGTAATCTTTAATTGTTTTCTGCCTTACATATTCCTTATGTGATACTAATACATAACGAATTTGTTTTCTCGCAAACTCTCTTAAATAGTGTTTTATTTTTTTATAGTCTTCTAATGTTTTATCTCGTTCCTCTGTCTCATATGATTTTGCTATTGTATCATCTATAAATAATCTCCTATTTGGCGATGACCAATGCCACCATATTACTTCTTTTACTTCTTTAATATCAGGTTCTAACTCTTGAATATGTTCCAATAAATAAGGACAGCAATGGAAATCAATTGCTTGCTGAATAATATGACAAATTGGATTAAACGGTTCTATCTTTTTAAGATCTACTTCAAATAATTGTGATTTCTTTTCTTCTGGAATATCTGGAAAATCAACTGATCGCAATGCAAGACGTTTTAGAAATGCTTGATCGCCTTTAAGTCCTCCATAAATAGCCCTAAGTTGGATGGCGATATATGATGTAATACATTCTGGATATTTCTGTGTTTCAGTTGGTTCTAACTGTAAATCATATCTATAATCAGACATTAAGGCTGTGGCTGTGGCATCCATAATTAACTGTACATCTTGTTCTATAAGGGTATATCCCTTTGAATGTGCTATCATAAGCCAAATAAGATGTGTATATGTATAATGATTATATTGTGTATCTTCTAAAATAATAACTGGAAGACGCCTTAAAAGCTCAGCTGTATCCTGTTTTAATAGTTGTAATGTAGTTGATAGGCACTGAACAATATATTGACGTCGCATTGTCTTTTGAAGATTTGATTTAAGTATTGATGTATTGTATATATATTCTGGTTCTAAATTATAGGGTTTTTTTGCTGTATTATGTTGTTGTAAATCAATTATTGTTAGATATTCTGATGACAAAATTGGTTCTCTTAGTTTAATAACCTGTTTCCATACTTTTACATTATTTTTATTTTTATTTAGTATATCTGTAGATTGTGTAGCATAAACTCGATTTTGTTCTCGGATTAAATATAACATTTATATATACTTGGATGCTTTGTATCCAGAGATGATGATTATCAAATTTATATACATGTATATGAATTACATCTAAATATTAGTCTCTTTAAATAATAATTATATAAAGAAATATTAATATAATTATATTATATAATGGATTATGTTATGATCCATACTAAACCAGAACATGTTACTATATATTCAAATAAAATTGTTGCATTTTATCCTAATGATGGATTTATTATTTTAGAGGGATATACCAATTTAAGAAACGAAATATTACCAATAAATGCTGAGATGTATACAACATATAATCAAATAGAATGTACTGGGTTTTATAATATTACAATTAAAAATGTATGGCGTAAAGACTTACAAGATAAACCTTTAACAAAAGAAGAATGGGAAAAAATGAGATGTAAATGTGAACCACCTGATGATGAAGATTGTTGCTGTAATGTCCAATTCTTCCCTACATATATTTTTATTATTGAGTTTGATATAATTAATAAAGAAACCGATTTTATAGATCACGCTCTTATTAAAGAAGAGGAATGGAATTATTGTATTGATAATCGCTATAGTTCATCACATGAATTATTGACTACATATAAATCCCTCTTAGAATTACCTGAAGGATCAAGTTTCACAAATGATCATCGTGAAGAAGATTTAGCATTTTATTTGGACTACTATAATCAAACCGAAAATCCTGTAAATAAACACGCACTTTCTGATGAGAGGATGGGGGAACTTAAAGAGCCATTGGATGCGTTCAGGGCATTTAAAGAACGACAAAGGGCTGAACGGGAACTTAAAGAAAAAGAGAAAAGGGAAGCAATCTTAAAAAATAGCAACAGTTCTAATGGAATATTATTACCTAATCAATTAGTAGGTATTAACACAGTTGGTTATAGTCTTCGTAATATGATATCTACTATTCAGAATGATGATTTAGTTTCTCGTATTCTTGCTGATATTAATGGGTAATACTACATAGTATTAAGTTATAAAATTTGAAATCATATAAATAATAATATAATTGATACACATTCAATTATTTTATGATTAAAAATGGATTATTATACATCATATGATTATCATTATAATGATACTAATATTGGTGAATTAATAACAAATTATAAAAAATCTGTATTAAATCAAGATAAATATACATTTGTTGATGAAGGTGATATTAATCTTATTAAAAATATATATCTTAAATCACCTATTAAAGAAATTTTAAGTGAAGAATTTTATAATTTATTATCTGATTATATTAAATTATATGATGAAATTAAATATTATTATAATACATATTCAAAAAATATACTGAAAAAATGTACTACAAATGATTATCGTAGTTTTTGTGAAGAAATTATAGTTAAATTATACACATCACAAGAATTTAATAATATTATTAGTTTTCTTAAAATAAATAATATTAAAAACAAATGTTATGATTCTGGATGGTCTGGATGGGATTATTATAATAATTTTGATATTGATATATCAGATGATTTATGTAATATACATTATAAATATTATATTATAAAACATTATGGATTAGAATTTTATAATGATTTTGATAATAATGTTGATGAAATAAGTAATATATCTACTATAGATGGCAAAAATAAAATTGAGTTATATCATTATACTCATAATATAACATTAATTTGTTTAGAATATGCTACATATATTGCAGAAGTTATAAGAAAAGAAAATATCAAAAAACAAGAACGTAGATTATTTAATACAATTATGGATAAATATCATCTCAAATATTATGATAATACATATAATCATTCAC